>ENA-OQDA01000066-OQDA01000066.1-human-gut-metagenome-genome-assembly--contig:-NODE-66-length-43359-cov-15.813818_pt1 | contig 43359 bp, 37 predicted proteins | sample MGYA00242771_ERZ504603 | MGnify/ENA primary metagenome ERZ504603 (study PRJEB26092, sample SAMD00036328) | human gut metagenome | host: Homo sapiens | study: EMG produced TPA metagenomics assembly of...
GGTGGAACGTCCGGACTTGCCATGATCGCCTCGATCAAGACGCTCGACATGGGCATGATCGGCGCTCTCGCTGTCTCCGGCATCGTGATTGCCATCCACAACAAGTTCTACGAGGTCGAACTGCCCGAATGGCTGGGCGTCTTTGCCGGTTCCACCTTCGTCTACATCGTCACGTTCTTCGTGATGCTCCCGGTTGCCTTCCTTGCCTGCCTCGGCTGGCCCCATGTCCAGGACGGCATCCGTGCCTTCCAGGGCTTCGTGGCAACCACCGGCACCTTGGGTGTGGGCGTGTTCGCCTTCCTCGAGCGCGCGCTCATTCCGTTCGGTCTGCATCACCTCATGTACAGCCCGTTCTATTATGACAATGCCGTGGTCGACGGCGGCATCTACACCGCCTTCGCCACCGCACTGCCCCAGATCGCCGCATCCACCGATTCGCTCAAGGAGCTCGCTCCCTACGCCGCCTTCACCTGTTCCAGCTGGTCGAAGATCTTCGGTTGCCCGGGCATCGCGCTTGCCTTCTACGCCACCGCCAAGCCCGAGAAGAAGAAGGAGCTGCTCTCCCTGCTCATCCCCATTACCCTCACCGCGATCTTCTGCGGCGTGACCGAGCCCATCGAGTTCACCTTCCTGTTCATCGCCCCGCCGCTGTTCCTGGTCCACTGCATCATCACGGCGTTCCTCGCCATGGCTATCAACATGGTCGGCTGCGTGGGCGTGTTCGCTGGTGGCCTCATCGAGATCAGCTCGCTGAACTTCATTCCGCTCATGGCCAATCACTGGCAGCAGTACCTCATGACGCTCGCCATCGGCCTCGTCTTTACCCTCATCTGGTTTGTGGTCTTCCGCTTCCTCATCCTCAAGTTCGACTTCAAGACCCCTGGTCGCGAGGATGATGCCGAGGAGGTTAAGTTCCGCAGCAAGGCCGAGTACCGCGCCGCCAAGAATGGCGAGCTCGCCGATGCCGTAGGCGTCGAGATCGACGAGTCCGACCCCTACGCGGTCATGGCTGCGGCCGTCCTCGAGCTGCTCGGCGGTGCGGACAACATCGTCGACGTGACCAACTGCGTGACCCGTCTGCGCGTCAACGTGAAGGACGAGACCCTCGTGGCCGACGATCCCGACTTCAAGTCCATTGGTACGAGCGGCATCGCCAAGAACGGCAAGGGCATGCAGGTCATCATCGGCCTCAAGGTGCCCAAGGTCCGCGATCGCTTCGAAGCTCTTCTCTAAGGGGTGGGCAGACGCCGGGCAGTGACGCCTTACGTCTCCCAAAACACGCCGACCATCACGGGGCCGCCCGCCCCAGCACAACCGGGCACGCCATTTTGGTACCAACCGGGCGTCGCACGTGGCCGCGGCGGCGCCCCCACAACAGGTAGGCGGCCGGATCCAGGAGGGATCAACCATGGCAAAGTCCAGCTACGCAGTAACCATCGCCGGCGGCGGCTCCACCTTCACCCCCGGCATCGCGCTGATGCTCCTCAAGGAGCACGATCGCTTCCCCGTGGACAAGGTCATCTTCTACGACAACAACGCCGAGCGCCAGGAGATCGTGGCCAAGGCCTGCGAGATCTACTTCAAGGAGAATGCGCCTGAGCTCGACTTCTCCTACACCACCGACCCAGTGGAGGCATTCACCGGCATCGACTTCGTCCTCGCCCACATCCGTGTGGGCCTGTACGCCATGCGTGAGCTCGACGAGAAGATCCCGCTGAAGTACGGATGCGTGGGCCAGGAGACCTGCGGCGCCGGCGGCATCGCCTACGGCATGCGTTCCATCGGCGGCGTCATCGAGATCCTCGACTACATGGAGAAGTACTCTCCCAACGCCTGGATGCTCAATTACTCCAACCCGGCCGCAATCGTGGCCGAGGCCTGCCGCGTGCTGCGCCCGAACTCCAAGATCATCAACATCTGCGACATGCCCATCGACCTCATGGACAAGATGGCCGTCATGTGCGGTCTTGAGGATCACCGCGACCTGCAGTACAGCTACTACGGCCTGAACCACTACGGCTGGTTCACCAAGATCTTTGACAAGCAGGGCAACGACCTCATGCCCGAAATCAAGAAGCACATGGCCAAGAACGGTTACCTCGACGGCATCAGCCACGAGGAGGGCCAGGAGCAGCATATCGACGAATCCTGGATCCACACCTTCGGCAAGGCCAAGGACGTCTATGCGCTCGACCCGGAGACCATCCCGAACACCTACCTCAAGTACTATACCTTCCCGGACTATGTGGTTGAGACCTCCAACCCCGAGTACACCCGCGCCAACGAGGTCATGGACGGCCGCGAGAAGAAGGTCTTCGGCGCCTGCCGCAAGGTGATCGAGACCGGTACCGCCAAGGGTGCGGGTTTCGAGGCCGATGCGCACGCCACCTACATCGTCGACCTGGCCTGCGCCTTGGCCGAGAACACGGGTGAGCGCTTCTTGCTCATCGTCCCCAACGACGGTGCCGTGTCAAACTTCGACGAGACCGCCATGGTCGAGGTCCCCTGCATCGTGGGCTCCAACGGCTACGAGAAGATCTGCCAGGGCAAGGTCCCGCGGTGGCAGAAGGGCATGCTCGAGCAGCAGGTCTCCGTCGAGAAGCTCGTCGTCCAGGCCTGGGTCGAGGGCTCCTACCAGAAGCTGTGGCAGGCGCTGACGCTCTCCGCCACCATCCCGTCCGCCAAGGTCGCCAAGCAGATCTTGGACGAGCTCATCGAGGCCAACAAGGGCTTCTGGCCCGAGCTCAAGTAGTCGACTTCCCCAAGCACCGCACCTCGCCCCTCAATCGTCGGGCGCCGCTCGCAAGGCGTGCGCCCTCCTCTTTCAGGGCGATCTGCGGCACTTGGGAAAGCCTTAAAAACCCTTGAGGTGGCATGGTTGCGTGTTGGCAGGCGAAAGGATGTATTGGGCATGGCGAAGAAGACGAGGGCGCAGGCTGCGGCGGCTGGTACGAAGGCCGATGTTCGGCGCGAGGGGCGCTCGGGCGTGCAGGGCCAAGTAGCTCGCAACGGAGAGACGGCGGGCGCACGCAAAGCCAATGCCCCCGGCGATCGTCAATCTTGGTGGCTACCGGCACTTGACGAGGAGAACTTGTCTGGCCGTGAGCAGCTCACGAAGCGCATCTTCACGACGGTCGAGGTCGTGCTGTGCCTTGTGCTGGTGGGGTCGGTCGCGGTGTTGTCCATGACGGGCGGTGGGCTTTCGGCCGAGGGCCTGCAAGCGACGTTCGCCGAGAACCCCGCCGCATCGATCACGCTCATCGCCGCGTGCCTGCAGCCGTTCGTGGCGTATTTGCTGCGGTTCGTCTACCGTCATTACGCGCAGGGGGACACGGGCTATGCCGTGTCGAACCTCATCGCGCTTCTGTGCGCCGAGATGCTCCTGCAAAATATCGTGGGAATCGCCGGTATGGCCGTGCTGCTCTGGCGCACGTGGAGGCGCGGCTCCGAGGGCCTTGATGCCTGGCGTGCGCATCGTGGCGTCGGCGGCATGCTCGTCGATATCTCCGGAGCCCTCGTGGTGCTGGCACTCGCCGGTATCTGCTTCTTCGCGAGCACGCGCCTTGGCGTGTAGCGGACGGCAGGCACCTTGGGCGCGCCTCTGCATTTGGAACTCTCGCGAAGTGAGTCGGCGCTGAGTACAATATGGTGCTGTGAACGCGCCCGTCTGGATGGCGGGCGCGTTTTTCGGCAAATCGAGCGCAAGGGGATACGCATGGCTCAGCAGCGCGACATGTTCGACGACATTATCGATATCAGCAAGGGCATCGATGCGCTCAAAAACCCGTTCGGCGGCATTACCGACGCGCTGATCGGCACGGTGGACGATTCCAAGCCGCATTGGAACCCGGCGGATTACAAGGAACGTCCGCGTGTGAACTGCATTCCATGCCTGGCCTGCAAGTCCGACAAGAGCGGCTGCCGCGCGTGCATCGACGTGTGCCCCGTTAACGCCATCGAGATCGAGGACGGCGCCATCGACGTGCTCGACAGCTGCCGCAAGTGCGGCCTGTGCGTGGCATCGTGTCCCACGGAGGCGTTCGTGAGCCCGCGCCTGCAGCCCAAGAAGGTTTACGACGCCGTGGCTCGCGCGGCGACCGCTCACGAGACGGCCTACGTCACCTGTACGCGTGCCCTCAAGCGCGTCCCGCGCGAGAACGAAGTCGTGCTTGCCTGCGTGGGCGATGTCACGCGCGAGACGTGGTTCTCCATCCTCACCGATTTTCCCAACGTGAGCGTGTACCTGCCGCTCGACATCTGCACGGCCTGTCGAAACGCCGCGGGCGAGGAGATGCTCGGCGAGGCCATCGCGACTGCCGAGGAGTGGGCCGGTCGTGGCATGGGTCTCGAGGTCGAGCCGAAGGACCTTGTGTGCAACAAACGCCGCGAGTACGAGCGCAAGGAGTTCGTCGACAACATCGTGCGCCAGACGGGTCTGACGGTGTCCAAGCTCGCGCCGGCGACCGCTGCCGTGGCAACCGTGACGCAGCGCATCCGCGAGCATTCGAGCCGCGTGAGCGCGCTGGAGAAGACTCTCAACACCGCCTGCGGGACGACGTCGCAAAAGCGCCGCCGCGTCCTCACCCAGGGTCGCCAGCTCATGCTTTCCACACTTCAGCAGCACCCGGAGCTCGCGGAGAACGTGCGGGTGCAGATACCCGAGTGCGACCATGACAAATGCACCATGTGCGGGGATTGCGTCGCGGCGTGCCCCGTGTTCGCATGCGATCTGCTCGCAAGTGGCAAGCTCGCCATTGAACCCACGTATTGCATCGGCTGCGGCCTGTGCGCCGAGGTGTGCGGCGACCACGCCCTCACGATGGTCGAGCGCGATGGCGCCGAGCTCGTGGTTCCCGATCCCGAGGCCGAGCGCAAGGCGAAGCTCGCTGCGGAGGCCAAGGCCGAGTATGCCGAGGCTAAGGCCCAGGTCAAGAAGACCGTGGACAAGGTCCTCGACAGCGTGGAGAAGTTCGCGGAGTAAGGGACGCGGAAATAATACGCGACGAAAGAATCGCCACCGGCAAGATGAGTCGGTGGCGATTTTCATATATGTTGAATAAAACGAACATATGTTCTATAATCACATAACCGGGGGAAGGCAAGTTGATCTGAGCTTGACATACTTCTGGAAGACAGTAATAATTCTATTCAACAGAAGCATGGTGAGGGATATGCAGTTTCGCGATCTTGACTTGCGGGATTTCTGGATTAATCCCGCTGCGGGGCACTTTCAGAGGATTCCGACAGGAGTCGAAAGAGCATTGTTCAGAAAGCTGCAGATGCTGAGTGCGGCGCACTCTTTGCAGGACTTGCGTATCCCTCCGGGCAATCGACTCGAAAAGCTACACGGTTCGAGAGAGGGGCAGTATAGCATTAGGGTGAATTCCCAATGGCGCTTATGCTTCTATTGGCAAGATGGGGAGGCGAAGGAGGTTGAGTTCTGTGACTACCATTGATGAGGTCATTTCGACTCCTGGCGAGATTCTGTTGGAGGAGTTTCTCCAGCCGCTCGGAATCAGCCAGTATAAGTTGGCTCAAGCCATCGGCAAGCCCCAGTCCGCTGTATCTGATATCGTTCATGGGCGGAGGGCTATAACTCCCGAGATGGCGTGGCTGCTTGGACATGCCTTGGGTACGACCCCACGCTTCTGGCTCGATCTTGAGGCAACATATCAGCTGAAGATGCTCGAGAGACGGGAAATGCCCGAAGTGCGAGCGCTTGCCTGATGTGATTACCCTACATATGGTCAAATAACGCCAAATGTAGGGTAATACTCGACTAAAACTCGCGAGGGGCAAAGCCGCGTCCGTGCTGGAATTGAGCCTGCCCTTGAGGCTAATGCGGGAGTGATAGCGCAGGCCTCGCGGAGCATCGCCTGTGCCCTACTGGAAATCGCCGATGTCTCACCGGAAACTATCTTGCATTCCGAGCGCATGGAGCCGCGAGAGTTAACTTTCACGGAGCTTTCACGGGGATACATCCGCAAAAATGCCGCGAGAGTTAACTCTCGACAAGGGGTAGGCAGATTTGCAGCAAGATTGCAGGGAGGGATTGCGGTAGAGGGATTGCGGCGGAGGGATTGCGGCGGAGGGATTGTGCGGCGCGCGGCGCGAGGGGCTTGACCCCCGCGTCTCTTTGCTATGTCAACGGGCTATAATGACAAGGTTTACGTGTTAACGGCGCCATATGCGCCGCGTTGAGTAAAGGAATCCCATGGCACTCTCCATCGGAATCGTCGGCTTGCCCAACGTGGGCAAGTCCACGCTGTTCACCGCCCTTACCAAGAAGGGCGGCCTGGCCGCCAATTATCCGTTTGCTACGATCGATCCCAACGTGGGCATCGTCGATGTCCCGGACGACCGCCTACAGGCGCTCGCCGACATCGTGCATCCTGGCCGCATCGTTCCCGCGACGGTCGAGTTTGTCGACATCGCCGGCCTGGTCAAGGGTGCCGCCTCCGAGGGCGCGGGCCTGGGCAACCAGTTCCTGGCGAACATCCGCGAGTGCGATGCCATCTGCCAGGTGGTTCGCTATTTCAAGGACCCGGACGTCATGCGCGAGGCCAACCACACGGGCGATTTCGTCGACCCCGCGAGCGATGCTGAGACCATCATGACCGAGCTCATCCTGGCCGACATGCAGTCGCTCGAGAAGCAGCTTCCCAAGCTCGAGAAGGAGGCCAAGCGCGACGCCGAGCTCAAGCCTAAGCTCGAGATCGCCAAGCGCCAGCTCGAGTGGCTCAACGAGGGCAACCGCGCCGCCACGCTCGAGATGACCGACGAAGAGCGCGCTGCCGCCAAGGGCCTCTTCCTGCTCACCATGAAGCCCATGCTCTATGTGGCCAACGTCGACGAGGACATGCTGGGCGAGGAGCTCGACCCCATCGACGGCGTCGTGCCCATCCCAATCTGCGCCAAAGTGGAGGCCGAGCTTTCCGAGCTCGACCCCGAGGAGGCTCAGATGTTCCTGGCCGACCTTGGGCTTGAGCGCTCGGGTTTGGAGACCCTCGCCCAGGCGGCATACAAGCTCCTCGGCCTGCAGAGCTTCTTTACCGCGGGCGAGATGGAGGTCAAGGCCTGGACCGTGCGCCAGGGCGCCACGGCTCCTCAGGCCGCGGGCGTGATCCACACCGATTTCGAGCGCGGATTCATCAAGGCCGAGACGATCGCGTACGACGATTACGTTGAGCTCGGCGGCGAGAAGGGCGCCAAGGAGGCGGGACGTCTGCGCATGGAGGGTAAGGACTACGTCATGCAGGACGGCGACGTCGTTCACTTCCGCTTCAACGTGTAAGGAGGGGCTGTAATGTTCTCGTTTGGCAAGAAAAATGGCACAAGGGCCATGGTGGCCATCATGCTTTCGTTCATCCCGCTGATCGCGGTGCTGATGGTTTTCCCGCAGCTCGGCGACCAGGTTCCCATGAAGGTCAGCTCCGCGGGCGAGGTTCTGCGCTGGGGCTCCAAGTGGGAGCTCATGCTCATTCCGGCTTTTGGCTTCCTGCTTTCGGGTGCCACGATCGCCACGGGCATCAAGAACGCCAAGGGCTATCGCGATGATAAGGCCCTCGCCGTCATCACCTTCCAGCGTGCGGTCCGCAACGCGACGGTCCAGGGAATCGTCTTCATCGTCGCCACGGGCATTATCCTGTACGGCGTCTATACCGGCTCGGGGATTGGCATCTAATCCGATCGCGTGGAGAGCTTTGTCGTCCATTGTGGACGCTAAAACGCTTCAAGCTGCATAAAACTGCTCATTGATACCCCATATCGGGTGGAAACCCGTTACAATTTTTACCTAGGTATGCGCCGCGGCCGTGCTTTGCGCGGCCGCGCATTGTTGGGGGAGATATGGAAGGGAAGCCAATGTTCTCTCTGCACAAGACGAGGGGTGGCGTGCATCCGCCCCAGTGCAAGGATATGCGGGATTTTGCCTGCACGTCCATCACGTCGCCCGAGCGAGTGCTCATTCCGCTGAATATGCACATCGGCGCGCCGGCGAGTCCGGTGGTGAGCGAGGGCGACCATGTATATGTCGGCACGTTGATCGGCCAGGTCGAGGGCCTGGGCTCCCCGATCCACGCGAGCATTTCCGGCACGGTCGCCAAGGTGGCGACCGAGCAGCTGCCCACGGGCGCGACCGCACCCGTGGTGGAGATCGTCTCCGACGGCAAGATGGAGGCCGACCCCGCGCTCAAGGCGCCCGAGTACACCTCCAAGGAGGAGTTTATCTCCTGCGTGCGCGATTCCGGCATGGTGGGCCTGGGCGGTGCCTCGTTCCCCACGTGGTTCAAGATGCGCGCCCCGCAAGGCAAGAGCTTCGAGTTCCTCGTGGTCAACGGCATGGAGTGCGAGCCCTACATCACGAGCGACTACCGCCAGATGATGGAGCATACCGAGCGCGTCGTCGACGGCGTGTTCCGCACCATCGAGGCGCTCGAGATTCCCGCCGCCGTCATCGGCGTCGAGGATAACAAGCCCGAGGCCATCCTCGAGCTCCAGCGCGTGGTCAAGGAGAAGGGTCGCGAGGACCGTATCGAGGTCATGTCGATCCCCACCAAGTACCCCGCCGGTGGCGAGAAGGTGCTCATCAAGGCCACGACCGGCCGCGACGTCCCCGCCGGTGGCCTGCCCATCGATGTGGGCTGCCTCGTGGTCAACGTCACCACCATCTCGCGCGTGGAGCAGTACTTCCGCTATGGCATGCCCCTCACCTGTAAGACCGTCACGGTCACGGGCGACTGTATCGCCAAGCCGGGCAACTATCGCATCCCCATCGGCATGAGCGTCCGCGACGTCATCGAGGCCACGGGCGGTATGGTCAAGGAGCCCAGGAAGATCATCATGGGCGGACCGATGATGGGTCGCACCATCACCGATATCGATTGCCCGATCATCAAGGCGAACAACGCGATCGTCGCCCTGCACGACGCCGCCGTCCTGCCCGACGAGACCGCCTGCATCCGCTGCGGCCGCTGCGTGCGCGCCTGCCCGCTGTCGCTGTCGCCCTTTGCGCTCGACGGCGCCTCCCGCAGCCATGATGTGGTCGCGCTCGACGAGCTCGCCGTCATGAACTGTATGGAGTGCGGCTCCTGCGCGTACGTGTGCCCGGCGCACCGTCGCATTACCGCGGCAATCCGCGAGGGCAAGGCCGTCTACCGCGGTGAGGTTGCGCGCCTGACCGCCCCGGCCAAGCCCGCCGTCCCGTCCGAGAAGAAGGAGGCGTAAACCATGAACCTCATCAACGAGGCCTCGCCTCACTTCCACGGGAAGGGCTCCACGCAGTGGATCATGGGTATGGTGTGCCTGTCGCTTGTACCCACGCTCGTGGCGTCTGTGTTCCTTTACGGCCTCGGCGCTCCGCTGCTCGTACTGGTCTGCGTCGCCACTGCGCTCGTGACCGAGCACGTGTGCTGCAAGCTCATGCACCGTGAGAGCACTGCGGGCGACCTGTCCTGCGTGGTCACCGCCATGCTGTTCGCCTTCACCCTGCCTGCCGACTGCGGTTATTTCCCGGCCATCCTGGGCACCGTGTTCGCCGTTGCCGTGGTCAAGATGTTGTTCGGCGGCATCGGCTGCAACTTCGCGAATCCGGCGGTCGCCGGCCGCGTGTTCATCATGCTCGCCATGCCCATCGCCCTGGGTGCCTACCCCGACATCATGGGTCGTCCGCTCGACGCCATCACTGGCGCTACCCCGCTTGCCATGAACGCTGCGGGCGCTGAGCCCTACAGCTATATGGACATGATGTTCGGCATGCACGCAGGCGCGCTTGGCGAGACCTGCATTATCACGTTGCTCGCGGGCTACGTGTTCCTGCTCGTGCTGCGTGTGGTCGACGCCTGGGCGACCGTGCCCTTCATCGCCACGGTTGCCGTTATCACGGGCCTGGCCGGCCAGGACGCCATCTACCAGGTTCTCTCCGGCGGTCTTGCGCTCGGTGCCTTCTACATGGCTACCGACTACACCACCACGCCCATGACGCCGAAGGGCAAGATCATCTTCGGCATAGGCTGTGGCGTCATCACCGCGCTCGTGCGCCTGTTCGCCTCCGCCCCTGAGGGCGTGGCGTTCTCCATCCTGTTCATGAACATGTTCACCCCGCTGATCGACCGCTACACGCGTCCTCAGCCCGCTGGAGGTGTGAAGCATGCCCTCGTCTAGCAAATGTCCCCTGGCACGTCGCCGCAACGGTGCCATCTTCTCCGCGTTCGCGGTCCTGCTCGTCGCGCTTGCGTGCGCGGGCGTGCTTGCGGGCACGCATTACGGCCTGACCGACGCTTTCACCGCCTCCGATGCCGCTCTTGACGAGGCGAAGGGCGGCGCCCAGCGCAAGGCGTTGTTCCCCGATGCCGGATCCTTCGAGGCCCAATCTGCTCCTGCTGTTGAGGGCCTGAATTCCGTGTACCGCGCCGACAACGGCGAGTGGGTCTTTGACGTGACCTCCTCTCAGGGCTACCACGGTGATGTTGAGCTCATGGTGGGCATCAACGCCGATGGCACCGTGGCGGGCCTGCAGGTCGTCGCCGAGGACGAGACCGACGGCATCGGCACCAACGCGCTCACCGAGGAGTACTTCGGCGGTTTCGCGGGCTCTCCCGCCGCCGGTGAGCTCACGGTCGAGGAAGCGGGCTCGGGCCAGACCCACGTCGACGCCGTCTCCGGTGCGACCTTCACCTCGCGCGCCGTGGTCGACTGCCTCAATATCGCCTTCGCCGCCTACGCTCAGATGGGAGGCAACTAATGGCCTTGAATGAGAACATCGTGCGCGAGCAGGACGCTCGTATCTCCAAGATGATCCATACGCCCACGTTCCTCGTGGTCGCGGGCGCCCTGCCCGCCCTGTACGCCGCCACCTCGCTGGAGAACGGCGTTGCTATCGGCATCGTGACCGCCGTCGCCATTTTGGTGATGGCCCTCGTCGCCCCGGTGCTGCGTGCCTTTACCGGCGTGTGGTCGCGTTCCGCCGTCATGCTCATGCTGAGCGTCACCGTGGTGACGCTGCTCGGGTACGCCGTGCGCGTGATCGATCCCGTCGTGTTCGAGGCGCTCGGCATCTACCTGCCGCTCGTCGCCGTCAACGCGCTCGTGGTCGCTTGGATCGCCGGCGACGGCCTCGTGGTCGCCCCGGCCAAGACGCCGCTCGCCACCGCCGCCTTCGCGGCCGTGTGCGTGTTCGCGACCCTCGCGTTCGTGGGCTTCATCAACGGCATGTTCACCACCGGCCAGGTCTTCGGTCTCACCATGGGCGAGCTCGCCGCCTCGCCGATCGCCGCCTTCGGCAAGCCCACGGGCTCGCTGCTGGTGCTGGCGCTCGTGGCAGTGTTCGTGCAGTCCATCGAGCAGGTGTGCGCCAAGGGCGCTGCCGCCGATGGCGCCGATGCGGAAGGGGGTGAGCGCTAATGGCGTTCCTCAATGCGCTCTTTACCGCCGCTCTCGATAACAACCTCGTGTTCGCGCAGCTCGTCGGCATGGTGTCCGTCGTGCTGGTGGCCGGCCGCCCGCAGGACTCCTGGTGCTTCGGCGGCATGGTCGCGGTGGCGACCGCCGTCGCCGGCGCCTTGGGCTGGCCGCTGTACACGCAGCTCCTGCAGCCTTGGGGCGTGGCCTATCTGGCCCCGCTCGCGTATGTGCTCGTGAGCTGGACCGCCATCGTCGTCATCGCGACGGTTCTCGGTGCCGGCAAGACCGTGGCGGAACGCGAGCGCCTGCTGCGCGCGTGCCCGATCATCGCCTGCAACGCCGCCGTGCTGGCCGTCTCGCTCGGCAATGCCGCCGCTGCTGAGACCCTCACCTGGGACGCCGCCCTCGGCAGCTCGCTGGGAGCCGGCCTGGGCGTGCTCCTCGCCGTCGTGCTGTTCGCCTTCGTGCGCGACCGCATCGACGAGCGCCTGGTGCCCGCCGCCCTGCGCGGCCTGCCCATTACGCTCGTGACCGCGTCCCTCATGGCGCTGGCGTTCACCGGAGTCGCCGGTATCGCCGGCGGACTGTTCGTGTAAGGGGGTTTGAGCCATGTTCGAATCCGTGTTCTACACCGTGGCGCCCATGCTCGTCCTGGGCTTCGTGGCGGTTTCCGCGGCGCTCGTGCTGTCCGTGTGCGCCGGCGTGCACAAGCACGCTGAGTGGCGCGAGTACAAGGCGGCGCTTGCCGCCGAGGCGGAGGCCGATGCCAGTGCCGCCGAGTTCGGAGCTGACGAGGCCTAGTCGATCCTCCTCTAAGGTCGCCGGGTCCGGAGATGATGCCGCCGGTGCCGATACCGACGGGCCTGGAGATGACGCTACCAGGGCAGCCAGGGGCGCATCGTTTCCATTGCCAAGGCGGTCGAGATCTGGTCGCACCCGCCGACGTCTAGAGCGTCGCTGCCATCGAGAACTTCGCTGTTAGAGCGTCGTTTTCCGCCAACAAGGCATCCATTAGATGTGCCATTGAGGACGATGTCCTCAATGGCACATTTTTTCTTTGGCGATCGATGACCGCGAGGCCTTGGATTGCATCTGCTGCCATCGCAACATCTCTGTCGGCTTGCAAATACACAAATGTTGCCTCAAAACGCGATGCGTGAAGTACGCAAAATCATGTCATCCTTTCTACCTGCTCTTTTGTGATGCCAATATAGTTCTCTACTCGGCCTAACGTGATTTGGGGCAACATTTGCGTATTTGCACGCCAAACGTTCGCTGCAATGACTCTTTGACATGCCGTATGGGCAGCTTAGACGGTCCGTAGGAGAGGGGCCGTGTGTTTGTGAGGGGCGACCATGCGAAGGCGCTTGATTCTCGACGCGATGGTACTCTGTAACAGTTGAAATCAATCAAGGAGGCAGACGTGGCTGATCAGCAGAGTTTGTTCGGGGGTATGACGGGACAGGGAGAGACCGGGGTTCCAGCGCACGTCGCTGCGGACGGCGAGGGCACTGGTGCCCAGATGGTCGCCAACGCGTCAGCCGGTGCCGCCGCGGATGCATCCACCGGCTCTCGGTCCCCCCTTGAGGGCGCCGCCCATGCTCAGACGGTCGACCAGGCGGCGGCGCGTGCGGCCGAGCTGCGCCATCTGCTCGATTACCACGCCTATCGGTACTACGCCCTCGACGCTCCCGAGATTACGGACGCGGCGTTCGACAAGCTCCTCATCGAGCTCCAGCAGATCGAGGCAGCCTATCCCGGGCTCGTCACCCCGGATTCCTACACCCAGCGCGTGGGCGGTTACGTGTCTGAGCAGTTCACGCCTGTCACGCACATGGCGCGCATGTATTCCATGGACGATGCCATGAACCTCGAGGAGCTCGACGAGTGGCTCGCCCGCACGGAAGATGCGCTTGGCGCCGGGCACGTGGCCTACACCTGCGAGCTCAAGATTGACGGCCTCGGTGTGGCCCTCACCTACCAAAATGGCGCCTTTGTGCGCGCTGCCACGCGCGGCGACGGCACCACGGGCGAGGACGTATCGCTTAACGTTCGCACGATCAAGGACGTGCCCATGCATCTCTCCGAGGCGGCGCTCGCGCACATGGGCGCGGACCGCGCGACCCCCATCGAGGTCCGCGGCGAGGTCTATATGCCCAAGGGCAGCTTCGCCCGCCTGAACGCCGAGGCCGACGCCGAGGGCCGCGAGCCCTTCGCCAACCCCCGCAACGCCGCTGCGGGCAGCCTGCGTCAGAAGGACCCCAAGGTCACGGCAACGCGCAACCTCGCTACCTTCATGTATGCCATCGCCGACACGGCGCCGCTGCACGTTGACTCCCAACACGAGTTCCTCGACTGGCTCCGCAGTGCCGGCTTTTCGGTGAACCCCAACGTCGCTCGCTGCACTTCGCCGGCGGAAGTCCACGCCTTCTGCGCCGACGCCCTTGCGCATCGCGCCGACCTCGATTACGACATCGATGGCGTGGTGGTGAAGGTCGACGGATTCGATCAGCAGCTTGACCTGGGCTTCACCGCCCGTGCTCCGCGCTGGGCCATCGCCTTCAAGTTCCCTCCTGAGGAGAAGACAACCGTTCTGCGCGAGATTCGCATCCAGGTAGGCCGAACCGGCGTGCTCACCCCGGTCGCCGAATTCGACCCCGTCACGGTGGCCGGCTCCACCATCGCCCGCGCCACCCTGCACAACCTCGACGAGATCCGCCGCAAGGACGTCCGTCCCGGCGACACCATCATCGTCCATAAGGCGGGCGACGTGATCCCCGAGGTTGTGGGGCCGGTGTTGGACAAGCGCCCCGCCGACGCGCCCGAGTGGGATATGCCCGTTGCCTGCCCCGCCTGCGGCAGCCCCGTCGTGCATGAGGGCGATGAGGTCGCGTACCGCTGCATCTCACTCGACTGCCCCGCTCAGCTCAAGGAGCGCCTCATCCATTGGGTGAGCCGCGGCTGCATGGACGTGGACGGCGTGGGCGACGAACTCATCGACAAGATGATCGAGGCGGGCCTGCTGCACGATGTCGCCGATTTCTACCTGCTCGACGTCGATGCAATCGCCGCGCTCGATACCGGCCGCACCTACGCCAAGGACGACAAGAAGAAGGGCGTTGCTGCGGGCGACTCCATCAAGGTGGGCACCACTATCGCAACCAAAGTCATGGACGAGCTCATACGCTCCAAGGAGCAGCCGCTCTCTCGCGTGCTGTTCGCGCTCGGCATCCGCCATGTGGGCAAGTCCGTTGCCGAGGTCCTCGCGAAGCGATTCCTCACCATCGACGCGCTGGCCGCCGCATCCGAGGAGGACATTGCCGCGTGTGAGGGCATCGGCCCCAAGATCGCGGCGTCCGTGCGTGAGTTCCTCTCCGTGCCCGAGAATCTCGAGGTCCTGCAGCGCCTGCGCGACGTTGGCCTCACACTCGAGGAGAACCTGGGTGCCGCGGTGGCGCAGGCGGCGCAAGAGACCGGCGTCGATGCCACCCTCGCGGCCGGGCAACCGCTCGCCGGCCTCACTTTCGTGCTCACCGGTACGCTCGTCAACCGCACGCGCGACGAGGCGGGCGCGGCGCTCAAGCTGCTCGGCGCCAAGGTTTCCGGCTCGGTCTCCAAGAAGACGAGCTACCTGGTGGCGGGACCCAAGGCGGGGTCAAAACTCACCAAGGCAGAGAGTTTGGGCGTGCCTGTGCTCGATGAAGCAGCGATGGAGGCGATTCTTGCAACCGGAGAGGTACCAAATGTGTAGTACCATGCGGTGACAAAATTGTCACTTGTACGTTAGGCGGTTGCAGACATGGGGTACGCATCTGACCGCGGTCGCTCGAGGCGCCCTGTGGAACGCGATGAGGAAGCCTACGGGTCCACCGACTGGAACGGCGACGGCGGATATGCCTCCGGCGGGGAATTTGGGTCAAGTCGCGCCTCGGGGAATGGATCCGCAAGAAGGCCGGGTATTCAGCTGGCGTCATCGCGGAGTGGGAGTGCCGGCGCAGGGGCAACGCGTCGATCCGTGGGACATGCAGGCACCGATGGTTACGAGCGTGACCGTGGCGATCGCTCTGCATGCGCATCTTGGCACGGCAACGCGCGTGAGGACTACGGGACGCGTTCATCCTCTCAGTATGGGTATCGTCGGAGTGGGGCATCGGGTTATCGCTCCTCGTATGCCGGCGCGGGTGGACAGGGGGCGCTCGAACGAGCCGTGTGCCTACTGCGCTCCGTACCTGCGTCTTGGTATGCCGCGCTTGCCTGCATTGTGGTGTTGGCGGTGATCATCCCGAGTGCGATTGCCCACAACGCCGCTGCTGCGGCTGAGGCTGCCAAGCAGGAAGCCGCCAAGGAGAAGGCCGCGACGAAAGCCGAGGTAAAGACCGCGTCAGAGTCCGAACAGCTTGAGGACCTCCAGTTCGATCTCACTGCGGCGTCGTTTGACGAAATGCCCACCGATGACGGACTGCGGCTGTTCTCATTGTCCGGATTGAAGAGCCCCACGATCGCATCGGACGACTTTGCCAGCGTCGAGCAGGCAATCGACGCTATCGAGGAGCAGGGAAGCGCATCCGTCGTGTTTATTGATGTGGAGACGGGCCGCGGCATCTCGTACCAGCCCGATTTGGTGACGTATGGTGCGAGCTCCTTCAAGGCCCTCTACTCCCTGTATGTGTGCGAGGAGTTCATCGAGACGGGCGACGCCTCGCTGGACACGCATTGCACGGTCAACTACTCGCTGAGCCCTGACGGGTTCTACGCGGGCAGCTCCTACACCATCTCCAGCCTCATCGAAGGAGCGATCACGCAGTCGAGCAACAACGCGTATGGAGCGTTGAGGAACGCGTTTGATCAAGAGGGGTTCGACGAATGGGTCACGGCGCTTGGCGCCATGGACGCCGTCTATCGCTCCGACTCCTGGTTCCCTACCTATTGCGCCCGTAGCTCGGCGCGCTTATGGACGGAAATGCTCAGCTATATATCGGGTGGCACGGACACGGCGCAATGGCTGAGCGACCTGACAAGCCAGACGGCGGTCTCCTTTATCCGCGATGGACTTGAGGGTATGGGCGCGACCGTGCGTGACAAGGCAGGCTGGTGCTCCGATTCCGATCCCGCGTACAACAGCGTGAGCGATGCCGGCATCGTCGAGATCGACGGGAAGACTTACATCATGTCGATCCTTACCGCCATGCCTGACTCCGAGTCGAACCGTGAGCTCGTGGGCGATTTGGCGCGTGCCCTGCTCTCGTGTCGCGAAGGCCTTGACGTGCAGGATTCCGCCGAGGCGTAGGCTCCGGGGTGCTTCGAGGCTGGCCGTGGTCGGAAGTTCTGCCGAAGTCGGGGCGTGCCGAGGGGTTCGTATGCCCGTGCGGCGTACAATGATGCGCGGAAAGCCTCGGCTAAGGAGATGCGCATGATCAAGTTGTTCGCGAGTGATTTGGATGGAACCCTGCTGAATGCCCTGCACGAGGCGGACCGCACGATCCGCGGCGCCATCAAGAAGGCGGGTGAACTCGGCGCGCATGTTGTTCCCGCTACGGGACGCTCGGTGTTGCCCATTGGCGACCGCGGTTTCACGGGCCTCAAGATTGACGCTGTGTGCGCCAACGGGTCGATTGTCCGCGGGCAAAATGGCGAGGTGCTCAAGACGTTTTCCGTCGACCCCGCATTCGTGGAGGAGCTGCTGTGCGCATTCCCGCAGATCTGCTTTGATTGCTGTACGCCCGACGGCATGTTCTCGAGCGGCAGCTACGAAATGCATCAGGCGGGATTCAAACGCGATGGCCTCATGCGACGCATCATCATGCGCGGCATGCGCGCCCGCGGCGGCGCGCATGAGGAGCAGTTCTTCGACCAGCCGCTCTCGTCAATCCTCTCGCACGAGGTCTGCAAGATCAATTGCCGCGTGACGTCCGAGGAGCTCGACCGCGAGCTCAAGGCGTTCCTCGCCGACCATGCGGATACGGTGGTCAACGCCCCGTTCGATCCCGTGATGTTTGAGATTACCGACAAGGACTGCAATAAGGGCGAGTCGGTGGCGTGGCTCGGCCGCTACTACGGCATCGAGGAGGATGAGATCGCCGTGTACGGTGACGGTGGCAACGACCTGGCAATGCTCAGCCGCTTCCGCCATTCTTACGCCACGGCGAATGGCAGTGATGCCGCCAAGGCCGCCGCGAGCGCGACGATCGGCCGTTGCGAGTTCCACGCGGTACCCAAGCACATCCTCAAGACCCTCCACAGCCAGCAGTGTATTCAAATCGCGTAATCCCTTCGCCCGTTTTCGCGTTGAAGCTTGCACAACCCTTACCGTGCTGATTCCATGTTGATGCACACCGTGTGCAATAATGCACAGAGAGTGAATTAGAACTCGGTCGAGGAAAGGGGCGATATGCCTCAGCCAACGGGCACATCCGCGTGCAAGTCCGATCGTCGCAGCCTGCGCTCCCAGCGCGCGCTCAGGTCGGCCCTCGCGGAGGAGATCACGGCGGGGGAGGACATCTCGCGCATCAGCGTCGCCGCGCTCACGGAGCGCGCGGGTCTTACGCGGCGAACGTTCTACTCGCACTATAAGGACATTCCCGACTTCATCGAGCAGGTGGAAGACGCGCTTTTGGCCGAGGTTCGCACGCTCGTGCGCGCCATTGCCGAGGCGACCCTGCCCGAGCTGTACGAGAGCATCGAGCACCTTGAGCCGGCGCCCGGCTCGGTTGAGCTGCTCCGTTACATCGCCGACAACCGCGAGCTCATCGGGGCACTGATTGGTCCCGGCGGTGACCAGGCGTTTATCAAGAAAGTCATCGATATGGCCTGCGCCGCAGTGTCGGACCGCATGCAGACGGGCATCTTTCCCGGCGCGCTCGGTGCCTTTTTCGACTACTACCTCGCCTCGGTGGTCGCCTCCGAGGTGGGCGTGGTGCAGCGCTGGTTCGATCGCGACCTCGCCGAGACGCCCGAGACGATGGCGCGCATCATGACGGTCATCGCCTTTGTGCGCCCGGGCGACCTCTACGGCATGCCCATCGACGTCAATGTGGCCGCATATGGCCTCAAGCTCATGGGACTGAATGTAGACAATTGCGAAATGCCCCCGAATGACCTCCTTGCCGACCTTACGGCCATGCTCGCGGGCGGCACCTCGTCTTCCCCGACGGAAGGGAACTAACTATGGCTGACGATATGCAGAACATGCAGGCGAATTGCTCTGGGGCCTGCGGTGCCCCGGATTCTCCCGAACGGGGAGAGCTCGCGGGGGTGCCGCAGGCCCCGGAGGGTGCCATCTGGAACCCCGAGAACGCCCGCGGCGATCTCCGCGTGGGCATCGATGTGGGCTCCACCACGGTCAAGCTCGCCGTGCTGAACGACGAGAGCCAGATTGTATACGCTAAGTACCAGCGCCATCACACCGACGTCCGCGCCTGCGCGCGCGACCTGTTCGCCGGGGCCGCCACCGTGCTGCCCGAGGCTCGCATGACCTGCGCCATCACCGGCTCGGGCGGTCTTCTGCTCTCGCAGTGGCTCGGCCTCGAGTTCGTGCAGGAGGTCGTTGCGAGCAAGCGCGCCGTCGAGACGCTCATCCCGCAAACCGACGTCGCCATCGAGCTCGGTGGCGAGGACGCCAAGATCATCTACTTCGACTCGGGCATCGAACAGCGCATGAACGGCACGTGCGCGGGAGGCACCGGCGCGTTCATCGACCAGATGGCGACCCTCTTGCACACGGACGCCGGCGGCCTGAACGAACTCGCCGCGCGCGCCGAGACCATCTATCCCATCGCGAGCCGCTGCGGCGTGTTCGCCAAGACGGACGTGCAGCCCCTCCTCAATGAGGGCGCCCGCCCCGAGGACGTCGCCGCCTCGATCTTCCAGGCGGTTGTGACCCAGACCATCTCCGGCCTGGCGTGCGGCAGGCCGATCCGCGGTCACGTCGCCTTCCTCGGCGGCCCGCTGCAGTACCTCTCCGAGCTGCGTCATCGCTTCTACCTCACGCTCAACCTCGACGACGAGCACATCATCGTGCCCGACAACGCCCATCTGTTCGTGGCCTCCGGCGCGGCCATGGCACATGAGTCGAGCAAGCTCGTGCGGTTCGGCGAGCTCATCGACGCCATCGACGCGCTGGGCGACACCCAGGGTGACGAGGTCGCCCGCCTGGATCCGCTGTTCGCGACCGAGGCCGACCTCGCCGAGTTCCGGGAGCGTCACGCGCGCGAGGTCGTGCCCCGCGGCGAGCTTGAGGGCTACACCGGGCGCGTGTTCATCGGCCTCGACGCCGGCTCCACCACGATGAAGGCCGCGATGGTGGGTGAGGATGGTCAGCTCCTGCACACCTGGTACGGTAACAACAACGGCGACATTCTGGGTACCGCCAAGACCATCATGGCGGACTTCTACGCGCATATCCCGGCTGGTTGCACCATCGGCCACGTGACCACCACCGGTTACGGCGAGGCCCTGCTCATCGAGGCCCTCAAGGCCGACTCGGGCGAGATCGAGACCGTCGCCCATCTGCGCGGCGCCCGCGCCTTCCTCCCCGGCGTCGAGTTCATCCTCGACATCGGCGGCCAGGACATGAAGTGCCTGCGCGTGCGCGACGGCGTGATCGAGCACATCATGCTCAACGAGGCCTGCTCCTCTGGCTGCGGTAGCTTCATCGAGAGCTTCGCCGTGTCTATGGATATGGACGTGCGCGCGTTCGCGGCCGAGGCCATCGCGGCGAAGAACCCCGTCGACCTGGGCAGCCGCTGCACCGTGTTCATGAACTCGCGCGTCAAGCAGGCGCAGAAGGAGGGCGCCACGGTGGGCGACATCGCGGCGGGCCTGTCCTACTCCGTGATCAAGAACGCCCTGTTCAAGGTCATCAAGCTGCGTGATCCCAAGGAGATCGGCACGCAGGTGATCGTCCAGGGCGGCACCTTCATGTCCGACGCGACCCTGCGCGCGTTCGAGCAGCTCACGGGCGTGCACGCCGTGCGCCCCGACATCGCCGGCTGCATGGGCGCGTACGGCGCAGCCCTGCTCGCCCGCGACCGCGCCGGCGCCTCTGGAGTCTCGACGGTGCTCTCTGCCCCCGATATCGCCGCGCTGACGGTCGAGCAGAGGCACGCCCGTTGCGGACGCTGCTCCAACAACTGTCAGCTCACCATCAACGACTTTGGCGGCGGCCGCCGCTTCATCACGGGCAACCGCTGCGAGAAGGGCGCGGGCCACAAGAAGCAGAAGTCTGAGGCGCCCAACCTGTTCGCCGCCAAGAACGACCTTCTGTTCAACCGCCCGACCCTGGCGCCCGAGGAGGCTCCGCGCGGCACCGTGGGCATCCCGCGCGCCCTCAACATGTACGAGAACTACCCGTTCTGGCACGCGTTCTTCACGCGCCTGGGCTTCTCCGTCGTGCTTTCCGACAACTCCAGTAAGGCCACGTACGAGAGCGGCATCGAGTCCATGCCGAGCGAGAGCGTGTGCTATCCGGCCAAGCTCTCCCACGGCCACGTGATGAACCTCATCGAGAAAGATCCGGATTTCATCTGGATGCCCTGCGTGCGCTGGGAGCGCAAGGAGGATCCGTCGGCGGGCAACTGCTACAACTGCCCCATCGTGATGAGTTACCCCACGGCGCTCGGACTGAATATCGACGACATCAGCGAGAAGCACGTCGAGTTCATGTATCCGTTCGTGCCCTACCACGACAAGATCGAGCTCAAGCGCCGCCTGTATGAGCTGCTCGCCGTCGAGCGCGTGGCCGATGCGGAGGCCGGACGCGGCCGCGTGCACGGGCCCAAGCTCACCCGTACCGAGATCGACGACGCCGTGAACGCCGCCTACGAGGCCGACGCCCGCTTTCATCAGGACATCCAGACCATGGGCGAGGAGGCCATGCACTGGATCGAGGAGCACGGCGGCCACGGCATCGTGCTGGCGGGCCGTCCGTACCACAACGACCCCGAGATCAACCACTCGCTGCCCGAGCTCATCGCGAGCTTCGGGTTCGCGGTCCTCACCGAGGACTCCGTGGCGCACCTGATCAAGCCGGAGCGCCCGATCCGCGTGGTCGACCAGTGGATGTACCACAGCCGCCTCTACGCGGCCGCGCGTTTCGTGACCATGCGCAACGACCTCGACCTCATCCAGCTCAACTCCTTCGGATGCGGACTGGACGCCCTCACCACCGACCAGGTGCAGGAGATCCTCGAGGCCTCCGGCAAGATCTACACGGTGCTCAAGATCGACGAGGTGTCCAACCTGGGCGCCGCACGCATTCGCATCCGATCGCTCATGGCGGCGCTCAAGGACCAGGAGGCCGAGCGCGCCGCCGAGGCCGCCGCGTCGGGCGACGCCTACGAGCCGGGCGAGGCCTCGCCCGTGGCGCCCTCCACCGACGCGCCGGTGTTCGCGACGCACAAGTACGCCCTCGAGGCGCAGCGCGCGAGCAAGAGCGCCGCGTTCCCCAAGGTCGCGTTCACCGAGGAGATGCGCGACGCGGGCTACACCATCCTGTGCCCGCAGATGGCGCCCATCCACTTCGACCTCATCAAGGAGGTCTTCCAGGCGGCCGGCTACAACCTGGAGCTTCTGCCCTCCACGGATCGCGGCGCCGTCGAAGCCGGCCTGCGCTACGTGAACAACGACATCTGCTACCCGTCCATCCTGGTCACGGGCCAGATCATGGAGGCCATCGAGAGCGGCCGCTACGACCTGTCCAAGACCGCCGTGGTGATCACCCAGACCGGCGGCGGCTGCCGTGCCACCAACTACATCGCGCTCATCCGCAAGGCCCTGCGCGAGAGCGGGCACCCCGAGATTCCCGTGATTAGCCTGTCCGCAGTCAAGCTCGATGAACAGAACCCCGGCTTCAAGCTCACGCCCGCCATGCTCAAGGCATGCGTGTACAGCGTGTTGTTCGGTGACCTCATGATGCAGATGCTCTACCGCACGCGTCCCTACGAGGCCGAGCCCGGCTCCGCAAACGCGCTGTTCGAGGAGTTCATGGAGCGCGCGCGCCGCATGGCTCCGAGCTTCACGCGCCGCAGCTACACCCAGCTGTCACGCGAGGCGATCGACGCGTTCGACGTCCTGCCCCTCACCGGCGAGGGCACCAAGCCGCGCGTGGGCGTGGTCGGCGAGATCCTCGTGAAGTTCCATCCCACCGCGAACAACCACGTGGTCGACGTCATCGAGGCGGAGGGCTGCGAGGCCGTGGTGCCGGGCCTGCTCGACTTCTTCCTGTACTCCATGAGCAACGCCCAGGTGCAGAAGGGCGAGCTCGGCAGCTCTGCCGCTGCGCGCGCCAGCATGGACGCCGCCATCCGCCTGGTGGATTGGATGCGCAAGCCGGTCGAGGACCTGCTCGAGCGCAGCGTGCGCTTCGAGCGCCCCGAGCCCATCTCCGTGATGGCCGACAAGGCGAGCCAGGTGCTCTCCCTGTGCAACAACATGGGGGAGGGCTGGCTGCTCACCGCCGAGATGCTCGACCTGATCGACCACGGGGCGCCGAACATCATCTGCACGCAGCCCTTCGCGTGCCTGCCCAACCACGTGGTGGGCAAGGCCGTGATCAAAGAGCTGCGCCGCCAGCATCCCGAGAGCAACATCGTGGCCGTGGATTACGACCCCGGTGCGAGCGAGGTCAACCAGCTCAACCGCATTAAGCTCATGATCAGCGTCGCCAAGGAGAACATGCGCGCGGGCAAGGGCTTCGTGATGGAGCCGATCGCGACCATCCGCCGCGACTCGGTGACGAGCCGCATGAAGCCGCACCATCTCACGAGCGATGCCGAGGTCGAGCGCGTGGCGCATCGCCTGAGCCGCGGCCTGCACTGGAGGCGCGCGAGTAGGGGCGACACGGAGGAGTAAGCATCTCGACCAGGCATCTTACCCGAGGATAAGTTTCGATGAAAAAGGAGGCGGCCGCCCGAGCCGCCTTCTTTCTCTCATGTCCAAGAAATGGGAGGCAGCCTATCACCGGGCTCGTCTCCTTTTTGTCGTTTACGTTCCAAGCTGGCAAGCCTAAATGAGGCTTTTCGTATTCAAATCGGGATTCGTCGAGTAGGTGGCATTTGCGGCCTCCGGCGACCTGCGGTTTTTCCTACCGCCACTTTCGGCCTACTCGCGAGTTTTTAATATCGATACGAAAAACTTCAAGAAGTGCGGCGCGCATCTCCGAAAGCGCGTGCCGCCAACGTAGTCTTGGCATAAAACGAGCGCTCTGGCGACTGCGATTGTCAAAAACGGTGCTTGTGTGACCGACGAATGGCAAAAGAAGGGGGCGGCTGGGCCGTTAACGAGAATCGAGCGATGCGGTAAACAAACGTATGTCAGTTATCTGCGCACCAAATGAGACATCTCAGAGAGCTGATAGCATTTATCTTCAAATAATGATGTGACACCCATCCACTAAATGGCATTGGTAGTGACTGGTCCGGTTACACGAGCGGAAAACTGACAGCGCTATCGAACTGTTGCGCCAAACGGCAGCAACGAGAGCTTCGCCATCTTGAACGCCTGGCGGCCCAGGGGAATCCCGACGATGGCGATGCAGAACAGACACCCGACGCCAAACCAGTAGAGCGCGGTGAAGACGCCGCCTCTCGTGCGGGTTGCTCGAGCTATTGTTGCTGAGAAGCCTTCGCGCCAGCCTCTTTCGCGCGTTTCCCTATTTGATCTTGTATGCGCGCCCAGAGCTTCGGGCGAATACTTTTCGCGTTCAATACGGCCCGCAGCTTCTCTTTTGGCTCGGGAATAATGTCGATATCGATCTGCTGCGTGTCTTTCAGGTCTTCGAGGAGTATCTGGTCGTTCAAGATGTTGACTCCGAAGCAGAGCAGTACGGAAAGGTACATGCTCGAGTCCTGCCAAAAGGTAACCTTGAATTCTGTTTCGGGATCATCGGACCTTAGTCCTTTTCTGTATCCGGAGAAGCCCCAGACTTTGCAAATCAAGTTGCTCAGGGCGTGGTCCATGCAGCTGCAGTATGGCCAGCCGCTCCTTTCCCCACCTTGGAAAACAAGTTTCTTCTCTTCCAGGGGTTTCGGCATCGCGCGCTTTTCGTACCAAGTCCAATGGATGGCATCGCACTTGTGTCCACCCCAGACACCTCCCTTCTTCCTGTCAAGCTCGGGGTCGCTCAACAGTTCGGCGTAGTCGCTCAATACGCTGCACCCTTGGGAGTATTGGAGCCACAGATCGTCAAACAGGTAGCTGTTTGCAAGCTGGTTGCGCACCAGCAAGATGAGCTGCCGAGCCAGGGCATCCCGCTCGCTCATGACGCGTTCCAAATCCTCGATCTCGCTGTCGAGCTCGTCCGTTATCCTCTCCCACTCGCTTGTAAACTCTTCGGGGTTGGCTGCGTAGGGTCGGATCTGCTCGAAGATCGCTTCGAGAAATTCTCTGGCGGTAAGGTTCGTTTTGTCGCTCATTTGTCGTCTTTCTTTCTCTCCGTCCGCGTGACTACTTCATTTATGTGACGGGTGGGCCTGATATCCGCAGGAATCAGAATGTCCCCGCCCACTCGCAGTCTACTTCCTCGGGTATAACGGCGCGCATCTCGTGCGTCTCGTCATCGGCGAGCAGGATGCTTCCATCTCCGAGCGGGCGGAAATCGAAATCGGTCGAAAACGTGTCGCAGGCCATGAATCGCTCGCCACTGAAGCCTTGCTCCTCAAGCTCGTGGACGGAATAGACGGGCGTGTGGCCGACGATCTGGTCGAGGTGCGGCATCCCGAGGACCGTGAGTTCGCTGGTCGATGCCCACAGGGGGCCGGGGATGCTTATGCCGCCACGTCCGGGGCCGCAGAGGTTGAACAGCAGGAGCTCCTCATCGTTACCATGATCGAACATCTCGGTCAGCGCGTGGTCAAATGCAGCGTTGAGCCGGGCGGCAAGCGACTCGGCGGAATACGACGGCTTGCCGAAAGGCTCGGCCTCGTCATCGATTTCAAGCACAATGTCCGCGAATTGGCTGGTGAGACCCGCGTGCGTGGCGAGCCATCCATCGACGGCGGCAGCCATGCGCACGTTCATCTGGGCGAGCAGGCGCCGGACGGGGATGATGCAGTTCAGGTTGGTGCCGGGGCCCTGACGTTCGACGAGGTACTGCATGTCGTGGTTTCCCAGCAAGACGTCTACCTGTACGCCGCGGTTGCGCGTGCGGTCGACCCAATCCACCTGGTATTCCAGCCCTCTGAGCAGCTTTTCGGCGTCGGTCTCGTCCCTGTCGGGGCTGTAGTCATCGCAATAATCCCCGAGCAACACGACCCGCTTCGCGCCGAGGAACCGGATGGCGTTGTCCACGATCGGCAAGACCAGATGTTGCTTCTGATGCATGTCCCCAACAACGATGGTCCTCATGTCTTCTCCTTTCAGGGGAGGGTCAAACAATACAATATTCTAATAATCATGTCTCCCTATTAACAAACAAATTTTATAAAACAGCTGTTAGATGGCTATGGGAAATCATCAAGGACAGAGGGTCTAAAAATAAAACGTCTAATGGTCGCATGCTATCAGATAGACGGAGATCTGTGGCGAGGTGTACTCGTTGAACTCCTCTTTTGGCTCCGTGTCGGAGAGGGGTCCAGGCGCGCAGCGTGCCGGTATCGTCGAGGTCCGTGTTAATGGCGGTGCAGAAGTTGCCGGCAAAGAACGCCTAGCATACTCATCTGGGCGCGCCTTGACGGCTCGTCATCGGTTCAGCTTCGTCGCTGTTCAGTCCCTATGGAACAGCTCGCGGGCACGCTCCTTGAGCTTTGTCGCACGGATGACGCCCTCGTAGGACTTCAGCTTGATTTCGGGGAATGCGTTAAAGAAGCGCAGTTCGCGCCGGGTCATCATGGTCTTGAGCTTCTCGGGGGCGGCTTTCTCGGCGCGCGTCGCGATGCCATGTGCATGGCGGGCGACCAATCTCACCCCGCGCGTCCCCTCGGCGATGAAAGAGGGGAGCTCCACCCTTCCGCGGACGGCCTCGAACGTGCCGTCCGACATGTCGGCGAGCCACGAATTGAGTGCCCGGCTCCGCGCCTTGAGTTCGGCGGCCGAATCCAGTATCGGGGTGGGCACCTTGTCGAGCAGCGAGGTGGATGCGTCCTTGAGGGAGTCGTTGAACTTGTCGGCGATCTCGATGCGCAACAACTCGAGTTTTTGGGAGAGCTGGCGCCAGCTCACTACGGCGAACACGGTGTCGATCGCGATGCACGCGGCGCACCCGAGCGCAATGACTTTCAGCGCGAGGGAGGGGATGAGCTGCAGCGCGGCGAGGAGCGCGGGTTCGGCGACGCGGCAGACGATCACCGCGCCGGCCCCGAAGAGCGCGGCTCCGTATAGGCAGACCCTTCCCTTGATGTTGAAGGGGAGCTTGGAGTAATTCCAAAAGCGCGCGCCGGTGAGCCGTTCGAGCAGGGCGCCCACGGTGTACTCGATTGCGCTGCACACGAGGGCGGCGGCGAGGAACTGCGTGAAGACGCCGGGTATGTCGCGCAACAGCAGCCAGCACGCGACTGCCCCCACGCCGTAGATGGGGCAATAGGGGCCGAGGAGGAAGCCGCTGTTGGCAAAGTGACCGTAGTTCGCCATGGCGCAGACGGTGGATTCGTAAAGCCAGCCGGCGAACGAGAAGACCAAAAACGAGAGGAACAGCGCCGACAGGGGAGCGCCGGTTGCGGTCAGTGCGGCGAAAAATCCATCAAGGCTCATCGACGTTACACCGCCCGATTCTTGCTCGATGCCCGCTTGGGCAGGCGACCCGCGATGGTCTCGTGAAGGGCGCACGCCTTGTCGGCGAGGCAGACGATCCACGCCTCGCGGCAGGTCGGCGGCATGGGCACCAGCGGGAACATGTGACGGGCGATGATGTTGCGTTCGCGCGCGGTGAGTTCAAAGTCCTCCTCGGCGCGTGCGAGGGCCGTCGAGGGGTGCGTGAAGCCGTGCAGGCGGTGCGATGGGTCGGGGTCGTGCCAGTCGTAGAGGAAGTAGTCGTGCAGCAGCGCGCCGCGAATGAGCGAGGCGCGGTCGACGCGGACTCCGGCGCGGCCGAGGAAGTCCGCCATGGCGACGCTCGCGCGGGCGACCGAGAGCACATGGGCGTGCACGCTCACGTCTCCATGCTGGATGAAGCCGCGCGTGAGGCCAAAGCGCCCCTGTGATTCGAGCGCGCGTGCGGCGAGCTCGACTTCGTCGGCGGCGTGGGACGCGCACGGAGCGTGGCAAGAACCTGCGCATCCGCGTTCCCGCGCGCATGCCATGTTGCTCTCGAGTTCGTTTGCCACGGTCCACCTCCTCGTGGTCGCTTCAACGCAAAGCGGGCTGTCGGCGTATCGAGCCGATGCCCCGGCGTTAATGCCAAGACGTTACCACGCGAATGAGGACGCCCCGTGCACTTGGTGTGTTCGTTGTAAAAACTGTTCTTTGCTCGCGTTTGGTCGGATGGGGTGTTTCAGTCCTGTCGATCGTTGGGAGATGATACCTGCCGCGACGTCGCTGTTCCTATTGGCGACCGGTCCGTTGCTTCTTATCCGCGTCGAAAACCCTATCCCACGCTGAACTCGACGCGCTCCACGTCGGGGGCGTCCAGGCGTATCAGCTCCTCCGCGATGGTACGCTCTCGGCTGGCAAGGGGCTCCAACGTCGTGACGCGAGCCACGAGCTGCTCGGCGCCGCTTTGCCTCTCGGCCCCGTCCCCGCCCTGCGCCTGGGCGGACACCTCCATGCCGATCGAGTAGTTCTTAAACTCCGGGCACACCACGGCGAGCTCGCGTGCGGTCTCGGCGGCGCCGTAGTAGTCGGTGTCTCCGGCGGCCTGCTCCTCGGCGGTGGCGAGCATGTTGCCGGTAAGTATCACACAGGGGATGGCGAAGATAGCGGTCCCCAGCATGATGCGCCAGCGAATCTTGTGCGACTCGGCGCGCACGAGCTCGTCTTCCGCTTCCGTCACCACTCCGTCGTCGTTGAGGTCGCGTTTGAGTGGCGTGTGCAGCAACAGCAAAACGACCGCGGCGGAGAGTGCGATGAAGACGACGTTGATGCCGAATTCATACAGCGCCCCAAGGAAGACCCCGGCATTGGCAGCGGCGAGTCCGTAGCCCGCCGCGCACAGTGGAGGCATGAGGGCTGTGGCCACGGCGACGCCCGAGATGACGGTTGCTGGTTCTTGGTCGCGTGAGTTGCCCAGGCCACCCGCGAAGCCACCTACGAGCGCGAGCATAAGATCCCATATAGTGGGCCCCGAGTTGTCAACGAGGGCGGGGGTCATGCCCGCGACTGGCGAGAGCACAAAATAGATGGTCGACGTAATGAGGCAAAAGGCCATTTGGAGCACGAGACCGCCCAAGGCGTCGCGCATAAGCGCCCGATCTACCGTAGCGACACCGTAGGCGATGGCGAGCACGGACCCCATGAGCGGGCAGATGAGCATGGCGCCCACGATGGCGATGTCGGAGTCGGTGTCCAAGCCAATGCACGCAATGATCATTGCGACGATGAGGATGCACAAATGGGTGCCCGTAAGACGGGCACCGTTGACGAAGCGCTTGCGGATCACATGGTAGGGCGCGCGCCCTTCGCGGATATTGAAGGTGCGGCAAACGAATTTCTGCACGCCCCTCCAGACGCGTTGCAGCGCAGGGCGATCGCCGTGGCGCCGCCGATGCCTGTCGATGTACTTCTGCCGCATGTTGTCGTCGTTACTCAAGGCGCTCACCTGTTGTTGTGGTTGGAATCCATATTGTGGAGTCGCGGAAATTCTATCTCTAAAGTGCTTGGAGTCGAGCGCCGCTCGCAAAGCGATGCGAAGCTGATGGATAAGATGTAAAGTACAGTTTACGTCTGGGCTTGATTGAGGGCGCAGGGGAGGTGCAGAGATCCCAATGAGGCAAAAGCTGTCGTTGACCGTGTTGCATGGTGGGAAATTTGTGCGCGTGCCCAAAGCGCTGGCGATTGGCACCGGCACGAGGGGGTTCACGGTCTCCGAGCGCGATGCAATCGCACGCGCCGCTGTTGCGGGGTTCAAAATCGTCGTGTTCACCGAGCTGTATGGAAGGCAAGCAGCGAAGGAGTTCGACGGGGTTGACGGAGTGTCCATAGCGGTCCCCCGCGATTCGAGGCTTATGCCGGGTCCGCCCTTGACGCGCCGAGCGGCGCGGGTGGAGGCACTGACGACGGTGCTTCAAGGATGGGGTATGGGCTTGGAAGACGTGGTGGCAGTCGGTACCAGCCCCATCGATCGCGACCTGCTCATGGCAGCGGGTGCCCCCATTGCCCTGGAGGGGGCAGGTTATGACGCTTTGGCAGTTGCCGGTCTCAGGTTTTCCGCACGCGAGGCCGACGGCCTTGTGCGGGCGATTGATGCAGCGTGCACGTTGGTCTCGAATTGCAGAGTGCCTACCACTCGTCCACACGATCGTGGTTGATGGGGGTGTAGAACAGGCGCTGCAGCTCTTTGGGCTCGCGCGTTTGTCCAAGGGCCCACATGGTTTTTGCCACAAGTGCCTCGGTGGTCATGTCTCCGCCCTTGAGGACCCCGGGGTGTTCGGCATATGCGCGACCGACCTCGTATACACCAAGGTCAAGGCCTTCTTCGGGCACTTGGGTCGTCATGACGATGGTGCGCCCCGAGTCGACCCAGTCAAAGATCGCCTCTTGGAACGATGAGTTGTCGGCGCCGAGTTCGGGCACGCCCCCCATGCCGAAAGTTTCGAGGATGATGGCGTTGTAATCGGGTTTGAGCAGCTCAAACATGTGCGGGGTGAGACCCGGAGTGAGCTTGAGGACGCACACGCGGTTGTCAACGTGAGTGTAGAAGCGGGGGCCATCTTCGCTTGTGAGGCGCTGGTCAATTGGGGCGCCGACACCCACGGAGGCGGTGCCCATGGATGCGGCGACTTCGCCTTCGGCAAGACCTGCGGCCACGGCAACGGAACCGCTGCGGATAATCTTGCCTTGCCGCAGGTAGGCGAGGACGGGATAGTTGACGCTGGCGAACGCGTTGAAGCTCATGGTGCGTTGCTTGCGTGCGCGCGTTCCGGCGATGGCGTAGCCGCCAAAGACGATGGAGACGTCGCGTGAGCGGTCGTCGGCGGCGTAAACCAGGCTTTGGTAGAGGTTAATCTTGGCGTCGGTGAAGGGATTGCCCATGGGCTGCTGGGAGCCGGTGAGTATGATGGGTTTGGGACTGCCTTGGATAAGGTAGGAGAGCGCCGCGGCGGTATATGCCATGGTGTCGGTGCCGTGCATGACTACGAACCCATCGTGGGCGTCGTAGCCCTCGCGGATGACCTCGGCGATGCGTAGCCAGTCGGCGGGTCGCATGTTGGTGCTGTCGATGTTCATGGGCTGCACGATGTCAAGCTCGTAGAGGCCTTCGATTTGGGGCACGCTGCGTGCGAGTTCTTCGCCAGAGAGAGCGGGGGAGAGGCCATTGCCTTCCTCGGCCGAGGCGATCGTGCCGCCCGTGGCAATCAAAAGAATGCGTTTCACGCGTGGGCCTCCTCAACATGGCGGGTTACGACGACTCAGACATTGTAGTGGATGCCGACTGCTGCGAGAGATGCGTTCGCGGATGACGCGAGGAGGTTTTACGAGTCGTATCGGCACAATGTGGCTAAAAACCATGTAAGGATTCTGCGCACGCGCAGCTTGGCGAGTATGATGTACCAATTGGCTAACACGTCTCGCCGTCGATTATGGCGGCACGGTTGGGAGGGTTCATGACCCAGAATGCATCCGAGCGGGCCGCGCAGAAGGTGCTGGTCTTCGACTTCGGCGCGCAGTATGCGCAGCTCATCGCCCGTCGCGTACGCGACCTGCATGTATATTCCGAGATCGTCCCGTGCGACATCACGGCCGAAGAGGTGCGCGAGATGGCGCCCGCGGCGCTGATTCTGTCTGGCGGCCCCGCGTCCGTGTACGCGGAGGACGCGCCCACGGTCGATCCCGCAATCTATGACCTCGGCCTGCCCATTCTGGGCTTCTGCTACGGCCACCAGGTGACCGCCGTCACGCTCGGCGGCGAGGTAGGCCACTCCGAGATCGGCGAGTACGGCCCCGCCACCATCGAGCGCGACCGCGAGAGCAAGCTCTTCAACGCCACGCCGCTTGAGCAGACCGTGTGGATGAGCCACCGCGACGCCGTCTCCCGCGTGCCCGAGGGGTTCGCCGTGACCGCGAGCACCTCCGTGTGCCCGGTTGCCGCCATGGAGGACGCCGAGCGCCGCATCTACACCACGCAGTTCCACCCCGAGGTCAAGCACACCGAGCACGGCCAGCAGCTGCTCCGTAACTTCCTGTTCGACATCTGCGGGCTTGAGGCCAGCTGGACCATGGACAACCTGGTCGAGACCATGGTGGGCGAGTTCCGCGCCGCCGTTGGCGAGGACCGCGTGATCCTGGCGCTGTCCGGCGGCGTCGACTCCTCCGTGGTCGCGGCCCTGGGCGCCCGCGCCGTCGGCCGCCAGATGACCTGCGTGTTCATCAACCATGGTCTGCTGCGCAAGGGCGAGCCGGAGCAGGTGGAGGAGGTCTTCACCAAGCAGTTCGACGTCGACTTCGTGCACGTGCACGCGGAGGCGCGCTACGCCGCGCTGCTCGATGGCGTGACCGATCCCGAGGAGAAGCGTCGCATCATCGGCATGCAGTTCTGGAACGAGTTCTTCGCCGTGGCGAAGGATCTGGAGACCGACGGCCGCCCGGTGAAGTACCTGGCGCAGGGCACCATCTACCCCGACATCATCGAGAGCGGCGCCCGCAAGACCGGCGGCAAGACGGCCACCATCAAGAGCCACCACAACCTCATCCCGTTCCCCGAGGGCGTGCACTTCGATCTCATCGAGCCGCTCGACCACTTTTTCAAGGACGAGGTGCGCGAACTGGGCCTGGCGCTGGGCCTGCCCGAGCACATCGTGTACCGTCAGCCGTTCCCGGGCCCCGGCCTGGCGATTCGCATCATCGGCGCGGTGAGCCCCGAGAAGCTCGAGATCCTGAAGAACGCCGACGCCATCGTGCGCGAGGAGCTGGACGAGTACAACGCGCGCCTGTTCGAGCAGACCGGCGAGCGCAACTCCGAGCACAGCTGCTGGCAGTACTTCGCCGTCCTGCCCGACATCAAGTCCGTCGGCGTTATGGGCGACGAGCGCACCTATCAGCGTCCGATCATCCTGCGTGCCGTCGAGTCCAGTGACGCCATGACCGCCGACTGGGCCAAGCTGCCCTACGACGTCCTGGCCCGCATCTCCGGCCGCATCGTGGCCGAGGTTCCCGGTGCCAACCGCGTGTGCTACGACATCACGTCCAAGCCGCCCGCGACAATCGAGTGGGAATAAGGTTTAAGGAACCAACTTCTGAAAAATCAAAAATATTAGTGTCTCAACTGACGATTATCGCCTCCTCTGATAAACTAGGCAGAGGAGGCGGTTTACATGAAACTGTACCATCGCGAGCAATATCTGAAAAAGATTCGACCGTTCTACGATGACGATCTAATCAAGGTAATCACAGGTATTCGTCGTTGCGGCAAATCGTGCCTCATGGCAACGATTGCCGAAGAACTGAGAAATCGCGGCGTCGAAGATAAGGACATCATCTACCTCGATCTTGATAAGCGCGGAAACCGCTCGATTAAGACGCCTGAGCAGCTGGAGAAAAAAATCGAGTCGCTTCTGGCTGACAACGACTTCAAATACCTCTTCATCGATGAGGTGCAGAACGTCCGAGACTACGAGGAGGTCGTGAACGCCTACAACTCGGATGGCGGCTTCTCGATATTCATCACAGGCTCCAACTCGTATCTGCTGTCTGGCGAGCTGATGACCAAGCTCACGGGCCGATACGTGGAGTTCGAGATGTTCACCCTGTCCTTTTCCGAGTTCCTCGATATGAAGAGGTTCATGGGCAAGGCGGTCGGTGACGCGCGAATCGAATTTGACGAATATCTACGCTATGGCGGGTTTCCTCGGTCTCTGGAATACGAAGATCCCGAGGCAAAGGCTCGCTACATCGAGGATGTCGTTGGGCAGATCGTCGACAAGGACATCAGGTCTCGCAACAAGATCCGGAACATTGATACGTTCAACCGTGTCATGACCTACGTCATCAACAACTATGGTGCGCCAACGAGCCTCACCAACCTTCATGACTATTTCACTAAGACGGAGCGCATTGCCGTCGAGCGGCGGACGATCGCCTCCTACATCCAGATGCTCGTTGACGCCAAGGTGCTCTACAGATGCGAGAGATTCGACCTTAAGTCCCGCAAATCGTTGCGTGGCGAGGAGAAGTACTACCTTGCGGATCCGGGTATCTATTTTGCGCGCAACATCGATGTCCGGTTGAATTACGGGCCCTCGTTGGAAAACGCCTTGTACATCTATCTCCGCTCGAGGGGATATAAGCTATCCGTAGGCCGCATCGGGAAGCTGGAGTGCGACTTCATCGCCCGCAGGCGCAACGCCTATGCCTACATCCAGGTTTCGATGACAATTGCCGATAGGAACGTGGAAGAGCGTGAGTACAGGCCATTCGGCTACATCAGGGACGGGTATCCGCGATACCTTTTCACGCTTGATCCCCTGCTGCAGGAGAGAGATGGCGTCAGACATCTTAACATGGTGTCGTTTATGAAAGATAATGGCGACCTAATTTGAGCGGCGGCCGGATTTCTTTGCTTCTCGGTACATGAGTGACGTGAATTAAAAGAGGACCATTGATTCACTTGGAATCGGCAGGCCGAGAACTCGTGTTGAAGTTAATGAGCTTTTGACCAGTGGCTCCTGTTACTGAGTGGGAGTAGCGAGAAACAGCACCGTCCAAACCCCTGACCTGCGGAGAGGTCGGGGGTTTTCTTTTCTGGCAACCTCTGGGCAATCTTTGTAGGCGCTGGGCCTGAAAAAGGAGGTAAGAATTCTCGCGCGCCCCCTTCAGTTCGCCAAAAGAAATGAATGGGCCAGGGTCGGTGTAAGTCATAATGCAACGAATGGTGTATCGTTGCATTATAATATGCAACGAAAACAGCTTCGATGCATTATCATTCAGGCGAAGGGGAGAGCCCATGCGAGAAACCAGGACCCTTGAATTCAAAGAATCGGTCACCAAGACGTTCCTCAAGACCGTAAGCGCCTTCGCAAACTACGGCACAGGTCGCATCTTGTTTGGGGTTGACGACTCGGGTGCGACGGTCGGCCTCGCAGATCCGTCGGCGGATGCGCTTCGAATCGAGAACATGATCAACGACTCGCTCGACCCCGTTCCGCGCTACACCATCAACATCGATGAGGCCAACAAGGCCATCTGCCTAACCGTGAACGAGGGGAAGTCGAAGCCGTACTACTGCAACCGGAGGGCCTACCGAAGGGCGGATTCAGCGACTATCGAGGTTGATAGAATCGAGCTCGGCAGGCTGGTCCTCTCGGGGCAGAACCTCAGCTTTGACGAACTCCGGTCCTCCCGCACCGATTTGTCGTTCTCGCTTTTGGCGGAGCGCTTCATGAGGCATCTCGGGCTGACCGCCTTCGATGACAACTCCCTTCGGACTCTCGGGCTCCTCGGGATAGACGGGGCGTACACCATTGCCGGGGAGATCCTCGCCGATGACAACGGCCTCCCGGGCATTGATGCCGTGAAGTTCGGCTCGGGCATTAGCGAGCTGCTCGACCGCAAGGCCGTCGAGGGCCGCTCGGCTCTCGAGCAATACGACGCGGCACTTGAGATGTACGAGCGTTATCTCGTGTACGAGACGGTTTCGAGCGCTGCCAGGGAAAGGGTGGAGCGCGTCCCGTTCGAGGCGTTTCGAGAGACGGTGGCGAACGCGCTCGTCCATCGCGTATGGGATGTCCCTGCCAACGTCACCGTCTCAATCTACGACGACCGGGTTACCGTTGTTTCGCCGGGCGGCCTCCCCAGCGGCGTGACCGAGGAGGAGTATCTAGGGGGTGGCGTCTCGATCCCGAGGAATCCCGTCGTGGCCAACATATTCTTCCGACTCGATTACATCGAGCAGTTTGGGACAGGCATCGCGCGCATCAACGAGGCGTATGAAGAACTGGCGGTTAAGCCCGCCTTCGACATCCGCGAGAACTCCATCGCGGTGACCTTGCCCTTCGAGGCAGCGCGACCTGAGGGGGTGACCCTTGATGAGCGCAAGCTCATGGACGAAATGAGCCGGAGTATCCTGATGACCCGCGCGGAGATCGGTCTCCGGAGCGGCTTCAGCAAAGACAAGACCACACGCATTCTGAACGCCCTCGCGTCGCGCGGCCTCGTTACGAGGGAGGGCGCTGGCAGGGGGACGCGGTACCGCAGGGTGTAGCGTATTCCCGTGCGCCCGTGCGCCGCAAGCATTTCATGCCCAGCGTCGCCCCTAGTCGAACAAGCTCGGCATGTCGTCTTCCTTCATGAGAGCTCCGGCACAAGGAAGGCTCTGAGCGGTGAACTTCTCCGCGGAGACGCCGGCGCCCAGCACCTCCTCGACCGTGCTCACGGTAGTGATGGCGCGACCCTTCTTGGCGGTGAACGCCTGGACGCCCTGCGTGCTGGTGGTCGTCTTGGTCTTGAGTAGCGAAGTGTTGAAGTTCATCAGACGGTAGTCGCTCGAGACCAGAGCGATGTCGCGATCCTCCTTGAGCACCTGGGCGTACAGCAGCTTGGACCCGCCGTAGATGGCGTTCTTGAGGCGCTTGCGGTTGGTCTTGGTGACGTACCCGGCCAGCGACACGCGCACCGCGCGCCCGTTCTCAAAGACGAACAGCACGTCGGCCTTGTAGTCCTCGGGGTCGATGACCCAGATCACGCTCTCGTCGGGGTCCATCTCGAGGTCCGTGGCCAGATACGACCCCAGCTGCGCGGACTTGGTGTCCTCGAACGCCGCGACCTTGCACTTATACACCTGGCTCTTGTTGGTGAAGACCAGCAGCTCGTGCGTGTTGGCGGACGGGAACTCGATGAAGGGCTCGTCGCCGTCCTTGTACTTGAGCTCCGCGGCCTTCCGTAGAACGCGGTCCGTCATCTTCTTGAGGTAACCCTCGCGCGAGAGCATGATGGTGACCGGGTACTCCTCGACCTCGGGCTCCAGGCTCACCTCGATGCCGTCGGACGGCTCGATGCGGCCCGTGCGGCGCGGCATGACGTACTTCTTGTTGACCGCGGCCAGTTCGTCGCGAATGACCTTCTTGATATTCTCCTCGCTCGAGAGAATCTCCTCGAGCGCGGCGATCTCACCCTCGAGTTTCGCGATGTCCTTGGTGCGGTTGAGGATGTACTCCTCGTTGATGTTGCGCAGCTTGAGCTCGGCGACGAACTCCGCCTGGGTCTCGTCGATGTCGAAGCCGCTCATCAGGTTGGGGACGACCTCGGCCTCGAGTTTGGTACCGCGGATGATGGCGATGGCCTTGTCGATATCGAGCAGGATGGCCTCGAGGCCGTGCAGCAGGTGCAGGCGCTCGGACTTCTTGCCCAAATCGAAGCTCACGCGGCGGCGCGTGGACTGGATGCGCCACGCAACCCACTCATGCAGGATCTGGCGTACGCCCATAACGCGGGGGTAGCCGTCCACCAGGACGTTGAAGTTGCAGGAGAACGAGTCCTGCAGCGTGGTGGTGCGGTAGAGCTTGGCCATGAGCTTCTCGGGGTCCACGCCGCGCTTGAGGTCGATGGCGATGCGCAGGCCGGAGAGGTCGGTCTCGTCGCGGATGTCGGCAATCTCACGCACCTTGCCCTCCTTGGAGAGCTTGACGATACGGTCGATGATCACGTCGGTTTTGGTGGTGTAGGGGATCTCGTAGACCTCGATGATGCGCTCTTCGGGGACCCAGCGCCAGCGCGAGCGGATCTGGAAGCTGCCCAGGCCCGTCTCGATGATGCGCTCCATCTCCTCGCGGCGGTAGATGATCTCGCCGCCGGTGGAGAAATCGGGCATGGGCATGTACTCGAGCAGGTCGCAGCTGGGGTCCTCGAGGAAGTGCATGGTGGCGGTGCACACCTCGTTGAGGTTGAAGCCGCAGATGTCGGATGCCATGGCCACGCCGATGCCCTTGTTGGCCGAGACAAGGATGTTGGGGAACGTGGTGGGCAGCAGGCGCGGCTCCTTCATGGCGCCGTCGTAGCTGTCGACGAAGTCGACCGGGTCCTTGTCGATGTCCTTGAAGATCTCGGCGCAGATGGGGGAGAGCTTGGCCTCGGTGTAACGCGAGGCGGCGTAGGTCAAGTCGCCCGAGTAGTACTTGCCGAAGTTGCCCTTGGACTCCACGAACGGCGCGAGCAGCGCCTCGTTGCCCGTGGCGAGGCGCACCATCGTCTCGTAGATGGCGGCGTCGCCGTGCGGGTTGAGCTTCATGGTCTGGCCCACGATGTTGGCGCTCTTCTGGCGCTCGCCCTTGAGCAAGCCCATCTTGTACATGGTGTACAGCAGCTTGCGGTGCGAGGGCTTGAAGCCGTCGATCTCGGGGAACGCGCGCGAGACGTTGGTGCTCATGGCATACGGCATGTAGTTGGTCTCGAGCGTCTCCGTGATGGGCTGCGCCGTGACCTCCGAGTGCAGGCCGATGACGTTATCGGTGTTGACCTGCTTCTTCTTGCTTGGGGTGTTGGTTTTCTTCTTTGCCACGATGTCCTCTTGATGCTTTCTTTGGGGCCGCTCTTACTGCAGGTCCAGTTGGTCGAGATACTCCTTGCCGTGCTCTGCGATATGGCGCTTGCGGCCGGCCTCGTCGTTGCCCAGCAGCAGGTTGAACATGGTCTCCATCTTGGCCACGTCCTCGGGCTCCACCTTGATCAGGCGGCGCGTCTCGGGGTTCATGGTGGTGAGCCACATCATGTCAGGGTCGTTCTCGCCAAGACCCTTGGAGCGGTTGATGGAGCACTTCTGGTCGCCGATCTCGGCCAAGATGCCGTTCTTCTCGAGCTCGGTGTAGGCGAAGTAGGTCTTCTCCTTGCAGTTGATCTCGTAGAGCGGGGACTCCGCGATGTAGACGTAGCCCTCGTCGATGAGCGTGGGCACCAGGCGGTAGAGCATCGTTAAGATGAGCGTGCGGATGTGGTAGCCGTCCACGTCGGCGTCCGTACAGATGATGACCTTGCTCCAGTTGAGGTTGTCCAGGTCAAAGGCGCCCAGGTTCTTGATACGCTTGTCCCTGATCTCCACGCCGCAGCCCAGCACGCGCATGAGGTCCATGATGATGTCGGACTTGAAGATGCGCGGGTAGTCCTCCTTCAGGCAGTTGAGGATCTTGCCGCGGACGGGCATGACGCCCTGGAACTCGGCATCGCGCGAGGTGCGGATGGCGCCCGCCGCCGAGTCGCCCTCCACGATGTAGACCTCGCGGCGGGTCTTGTCCTTTGAGCGGCAGTCGATGAACTTCTGCACGCGGTTGGCCATGTCGGTCTTCTGCTGCAGGTTGGTCTTGATGCTCTGGCGGGTCTTCTCGGCGTTCTCGCGCGAACGCTTGTTGATGAGCACCTGCTCCATGATCTTGTTGGCGGCGTCTTTGTTCTCGATCAGGTAGGTCGCCAGGCGCTCCTTGAAGAACGCCGTCATGGCCTGCTGGATGAAGCGGTTGTTGATGGCCTTCTTGGTCTGGTTCTCGTACGAGGTCTGGGTGGAGAAGCAGTTGGTCACCAGCACCAGGCAGTCCTGGACGTCCTGCCACTTGATGGAGCTCTCGTTTTTGTTGTACTTGCCCTGTTGCTTGATGTAGGCGTCGATCGCGCTGGTGAGCGCGCTGCGGGCCGCCTTCTCGGGCGAGCCGCCGTTCTCGAGCCACGAGGAGTTGTGGTAGTACTCCTGCATCTGGAAGGTGCGGGAGAAGCACAGGCACGCCGTGATCTTGACGTTGTAGTCGGGCAGGTCCTCGCGGTCGCGGCCGCGGCGTTCCGCCTCGATGAAGAAGGGCTCGGTGAGGTAGTCGGCGCCGACCTTCTCGAGCACGTAGTCCTCAATGCCCTTGGGGTAGCAGAAGTCCTCTTCGATGAACTCGCCGTCGTCGCCCTCGATGCGCAGGCGGAAGGTCACGTTGGCGTTGACCACGGCCTGGCGGCGCATAGTCTCGCGATACCAATCGTGGGGAATGCTGATCGAGGTGAAGACCTCCAGGTCCGGGCGCCACTTGATGGTGGTGCCGGTGCGGTTCTCGTCGCTGGGCTCAATCTCGAGTGCCTTCTTCTTGGCGCCCACGACCTTGCCCTTCTTGAAGTGGAGGGAGTACTTGTTGCCGTCGCGCCAGACCGTGACGTCCATGTACTCGGAGGCGTACTGGGTCGCGCAGGAGCCCAGGCCGTTGGTGCCCAGCGAGAAGTCGTAGTCGCCGCCCTCGTTGTTGTTGTACTTGCCGCCGGCGTAGAGCTCGCAGAAGACGAGCTCCCAGTTAAAGCGCTTCTCGGAGGGGTTCCAATCGAGCGGGCAGCCGCGGCCGTTGTCCTCGACCTGGATGGAGCCGTCGCGGAAGGCGGTGAGGGTGATGAGCTTGCCGTAGCCCTGGCGCGCCTCGTCGACGGCGTTGGACAGGATCTCAAAGGCGGCGTGCGCGCAGCCGTCGAGCCCGTCCGAGCCGAAGATGACGGCGGGGCGCAGGCGGACGCGCTCCTCGTCCTTGAGCTGACGGATACTGTCGTTGCCATAGTTTGCGGTGTTCTTTGCCATGCTCGCTCTCTCGGTGGTTCCCTTGTGCGTCTTTGCAGCCATGTAAATGAATACCGTAACATAGCGCGGGTCGTATGCGGTACCGTCCAAGCTAAATCCATCGAACAGGGGTTCGTATGGCGAAGGAATGTCGCAACGGCCCCTGGGGCGGGGCTGTCGGCGCGGTGAGCGAGCTGAGATTCGCCTCTGGATACCCTGTTTACCGCATGAGCCAGTGCCTGGTTGACCCGAGTTGACTCCCCGAAGCTATGAAGTTGAGGTTTTTCGTATTAGTTTTCGAATTTGCCGAGTATACAGCCTCACTTCAATTCCGTTATCTGGGGTTTTGTGTGCGTGGGTTTGCTCTCTACTCGGCAAAACCGGAATCGAGTACGAAAAACCTCAACTTCTTTTCCAAGGGGCGATGCACGTGCTCTTTGCGAGCGTGAAATCGCTCCACCGCCTCGCTCTTGATGGTCTTCACATCGATCTCGTTCAGCTTGTCGACGAAAAGTTCACGGTCCTCGGTGTCGATAATGGCCTGTACGGGAGTTCCCAGAACTTCACATATATTTTCTCCAGAATCCCTTCGCGGTAAAGGGCGACCCCGCAGTTCAATGCCGTCTGGCCGCCAAGGCGAGCATAATGCTTCGGCTCGTTCCTTCCGGATCACCTTCTCCACAAAGTAGGGTGTCACGGGAAGGAAGTATATCTGGTCGGCCACGCTTCCGATGTCTGCACGGTAGCGATGTTGGGGTTGATCAAGATGGTTTCAATGCCCTCCTCTTTCAGGGCTTTGAGTGCTTGGAACCGGAATAATCAAATTCACCGGCCTCACCGATCTTCAAGGCACCGGAACCAAGCAGCAGTACTTTCTTTATATTGTTTTCTTTCATTATTATAATGTTTTTGAGTTTGGTTTACCACAGAGTAACACAGAGTTCCACAGAGATTATTTTCTCTTAACATCTTATAAACAAGAAATTAAAACTCTGTGAGACTCCGTGTTACTCTGTGGTGAAACAGATTCGTTTCTATCTCTTTATGCAGAATATACTTTAGAGCAACTTCACGAACTCGTCGAAGAGGAACTCCGTATCCGTAGGTCCGCTGGCTGCTTCCGGATGGAACTGTGCAGAGAACCAGGGATTCGTCTTATGGCGTATTCCTTCGTTAGAGCCATCATTCATATTGATAAACAGCGGTTTCCAGTCGGTGCCAAGTGTATTATTGTCTACCGCATAACCATGATTCTGCGAAGTGATGAAACAACGTTCCGTGCCAACCATGCGTACCGGCTGGTTGTGGCTGCGATGCCCGTATTTCAGCTTGTATATTTTAGCCCCTCCGGCTTTGCTCAGCAACTGGTTACCCATGCAGATACCGAAAATAGGTAACTTGGGATTCTGCATCGCTTTACGGATGTTCTGCACGGCAGCATCACACGTATCCGGATCACCCGGTCCGTTGGAGATGAAGAGTCCGTCGAACTTCAGATGATTGAAATCATAATTCCAGGGTACACGGATCACTTCCACATCCCGGCGAAGCAGGCAACGGATAATGTTCGTCTTCACACCGCAATCCACAAGCACCACTTTCTTCTTGTCCGCCCCTCGTTATAACGGATCACCTCTTTGCATGAAACCTTGTCTACGTAGTTCACTCCACTGTATACAGCTTCCGGAGCACTCTCCGGTTCATCGTCAAATACGATCCGTCCCATCATCACCCCATGTTCACGCAACACTTTGGTCAGCTCACGGGTATCGATCCCTGTAATGCCCGGCACCTGCTCACGCTTCAGCCAGTCAGCCAGACTCTCAACGGCATTCCAATGACTGTATTCCTGTGAGTAATCGCTTACGATAATAGCTTCGGCATGGATGCGTTCGCTCTCCATAAACGTAGCCAGTCCGTTGGGCTCTATGCTAAAAGGAGGTACACCATAGTTGCCCACCAGCGGATACGTCAGTGTCATCAACTGCCCCGCATACGAAGGGTCGGTCAGACTCTCCGGATAACCGGTCATGGCGGTATTGAACACTACTTCACCTGCCACGGGCTTTTCGTAACCGAACGACTTACCGTGGAAACGGCTCCCGTCGTCAAGGATCAAAGTCACATTCTTCATTCTTATCTTTTCTTTATTTAAGTTCACCTTTCTTTTAAAATTGGTACACCTGCTCGATGTAGTTAATAAATGCTTCGTTCAGCAGCTTCACCCCGCCCGGTGTAGGATAGTTGCCACTGAAGTACCAGTCTCCCGTATGATTGGGACACGCCTCGTGCAGCCCCTCGAGCGGCTGATAGACAATCTGCACTTTCGCTTTCGTTCCTTTCGGCGTCAGCAGTTCCACCATCTTCTCCGAAATCTCCTCATCGGTGAAAGGAGCATAAATATCCTTCACATAGTTTACCATCTGCTCTTTCGGCAGTCCCACCTGATCTTTCGACTTCCGGTAAGCCGATGCGATCACATCTTTCATATCCCGGTCCTTCAGCAATTCAATTGCAGCTTTAAAGGCGATGAATTCGGACATCTTCGCCATATCAATACCGTAATAGTCGGGATAGCGAACTTGCGGAGAAGAAGAGACAATGACTATCTTCTTCGGTCCCAGACGGTCGAGGATACCGATAATGCTCTGTTTCAGAGTAGTACCGCGAACAATGCTGTCGTCGATAATCACCAGATTGTCGATACCGGAACGGAGACTGCCGTATGTGATGTCATATACGTGTGCTGCCAAGTCATTCCGGCTATTGCCCTCGGCAATGAAAGTGCGCAGTTTGATATCTTTGATAGCCACTTTCTCCGAACGGATACGGCGGGACAGAATCACTTCCAGTTCATCGTGATCCGGATGATGTCCCAGGCTCGCAATCTGCCGCACCTTCTCCTCATTCAAATAATTGTCCAGCCCCTGAAGCATACCGTAAAATGCCACCTCTGCCGTATTCGGGATGAACGAGAAGACGGTATGGTCGAGGTCATTATCAATCGCTTTCAGGATGTTCGGAACCAGTTTCTCACCCAGTTGTTTTCTCTCCTTGTAAATATCCGCGTCACTGCCTCGCGAGAAGTAGATCCGCTCGAACGAACAGGCTTTCTTCTCCCGTGCCTTATTGATCTGTGCCGTACGCAACTTTCCCTCTTTACTGATCAGGAGGGCCTGTCCCGGCAGTAATTCCCTGATTTCTCCTATCGGAACATTGAGTGCCGTCTGAATCACCGGACGTTCGGAAGCAAGCACCGCAATCTCGTCATCCTGATACCAGAACGCCGGACGAATCCCCACGGGTCACGCAATGCAAAGCTCTCTCCGCTACCGGTCAGTCCGCACATCACATACCCCCCGTCCCATCCTTATCTT
>ENA-OQDA01000068-OQDA01000068.1-human-gut-metagenome-genome-assembly--contig:-NODE-68-length-42909-cov-6.565331_pt1 | contig 42909 bp, 30 predicted proteins | sample MGYA00242771_ERZ504603 | MGnify/ENA primary metagenome ERZ504603 (study PRJEB26092, sample SAMD00036328) | human gut metagenome | host: Homo sapiens | study: EMG produced TPA metagenomics assembly of...
TCCAACGCGCACCGCGGTGTATTCCACATGGAAGCCTGTGTAAGTATAGAAAATCTCCGAAAGTCAAAGCAATACACGTTCCTTTTAGCTTTCCCGTAGGGGCCGGGCATGCCCGGCCCTGCACCTTCCCGTAAGCGCCCGTCAGCGGGACACCTGCGGGCCGGGCATGCCCGGCCCCTACGCGGCATTTAATGCGTCGGCACAAACCCCAGCGGGTCTACTCTGCTGCCGTCCACGCGCAACTCCAGGTGCAGATGATACCCGCCGCCCGCGCCGTAGACATTGCCGGTGTTGCCCACATACCCGAGCAGGTCGCCCTTCTGCACGGCGGCCCCCTGCGCCACGGCGATGCTGCTCATGTGGGCGTACAGGCTGTCGTACCGGTGGCCGTCGTCCGCGGTGCCGTGGCTGACCTGCACGCAGTTTCCGTAGCTGTTCATCGTCCGCGCGGCGCTGACGACACCGTCCGCAATCGCATAGATGGGCGTGCCGCCCGGTGCGGCAAAATCGGTGCCGCGGTGGGGGATGCCCCAGGGGTCCGGCTCGGCAAACTGCGTCGTGATGCGCCCGTAGCTGTCCAGCGGGCAGCGGAAGTCAAGGCTCGTCAGGTGCAGGTCCGCCGTTGTGTAGCGTCGGCTCTGCTCCCGCACATAGGCGTCCAGTGCGGCGGTGGCGTCCTCATACGCCTTTTTCGCGGCGTCGGTCACGGCGGCCTGTGCCTGGGCCGCGGCCTGCTGGGCGGTCAGTGTGCTGTTCGCGTCGAGCAGTGCGGCCTCCAGCGCGGTCTGCGTGTCGGCCAGCGCCGCCTGCTGCTGTTCGAGTGCCGCCTTGGCATCGGCGGCCTGCCGGGCGGCCTCGTCCGCTGCGGCGCGGGCCTGCTCCAGTGCGGCGGCCTCGGCGTCCAGCTCGGCCAGAACCGTGCTGTTCCGCGCGCTCATCTGCTGCAAAACCGCGTCGAACGTCAGCAGCTGGTACAGGCTTTTGGCCTGTGCCAGCAGCCAGACGGCCCCGCCGCCGTCCAGCCGCTGCATCGCGCGCAGCTGCTCACGGCAGACGGCCAGCCGCGCGTCGTACTCGGCCTGCTTGGCGTCCAGTGCGGCGCGGGCGGCGTCCGCCGCGGCCTGCCGCTCGTCCAAAACGGTCTGCGCATTTTGCACGGCGTCGGTCACGGTGGTGATTTGCCCGGCCAGTTCGGCGGCCTGCCCGGTCAGGGCGGCAACCTCGCTCTCGGTCTGCGTCTGTTCGTTTTGCAATTCTTCCAGGGCCGACTGTGCGGCTTCGTACTCCTGCCGCGTCTCGGTCTGCTTTTGCGTTAATTCGCCCTTTTTATCATCCGCGTAAGCGGTCAGGCCCGAAAAAAGGGTACAAAAAAGCAGCCCCGCCGCCAGAGCAGCGGCGGGGAAGTGCCTGTATTTCATCTTGTTACTCCGCTAATAGGGCAGTCCCGGTCAGGTCTGCGGGCGCGCTGTCCTGCCGTGCCTCAAAGTGCAGGTGCGGCCCGGTGGAATTGCCGGTGCTGCCCACATATCCCAAGACCTGGCATTGAACCACGGACTGCCCGGCAGAGACGAGCGACGACTTCAAGTGCTGATACTCCGTTTCCAGCCCGCCGCCGTGGTCAAGCACGACATAGTTGCCCTTTTCAGCATCGTAGTCGGCGGTGGTCACGATGCCATCGGCAACGGCGTAAACCTCCGCGCCCTCCTCAGCGGCAAAGTCAATGCCGGGGTGGCCGTTTTCGGGGTCATAGCCGCTGACCTGCGGCGGGGGCGCGACCGGCAGGGTAAAGAGCTCCACGCCGGAAAGGGCTGCGGCTCCATCGGCGGCAGTCACCTGGTCGGAACTCGCATTGCGCACAGCTTCGGCCAGGATTTCATCTGCCTTTTCCTGCGTCAGTTCGGCGGCATCGCTGCCGTCGTAGGCGGTAAAATAGCGCGGCTCCACCAGCGTGCCGTTGACATGCATCTCAAAATGGCAGGCGTTGCCGGTTGTGTAGCCGGTATGCCCCACGTACCCGATGACCTGACCGGCGGTCACGGTCTGCCCGACCTGCACGGCGCAGGACTTCATGTGGGCGTACAGCGTGACCCAGCGCAGACCGTCGGCGTCGGTACCGTGGTCGATCTCCACAAAATTGCCCCAGCTGTAATGCTCCTGCGCGGCCAGCACAACACCGTCCGCGGCGGCGTAAATCTCGGTGCCCTCGGCGGCATGCAGGTCGTCGCCCCGGTGGCCGCTGTCCTTGCTCATGAAGCGGGAAATGTATTTGTACTGCACCGGGCAGGCAAACCGCGGACTGTTGGCGGCGTCGTTCAATGTCGGCAGTGCAGCGGCGGGCATGATGGCGGGTGCCTCGGTGGGGGCGGGTGTCGGCTCTGCGGTCTCGGCAGTGGCGGCGGGCGGCTCCGGCGCGGCGTGGGACGCTTCTACCTGCGGACGCACCATACAGGCTGTCACGCTGACGCCCACGGCCACGGCGCAGAGCGCCAGCGCCCCCGCACCCAGACGGCGGTAGTGCAGCAGGTGCACAATGCGCTCCTTCACGCTGCCCTGCCCGAAGGCAAGGCTTCCGGGTGTTCGGACGGGGCGTCCCTGCATGGCAAAATGCAGCAGGCTCTCACAGTAGGTGCTGCGCTCGGCCAGTGTGCAGCCCTGCACGGCTGCCTCGTCGCAGGCGGCCTCCATGTCATGCTCAAAGGCGCGCAAGGCCAGCCACGCCAGCGGATTGAACCAGTGCAGGCAGACGACGGCATAAAACAGCGGCTTCACCAGCGGGTCGCGGCGGCGGATGTGGGTCCGCTCATGCAGCAGCACAGCCTGCCGCGCCGGGCCTTGCAGGCTGTCCGGCAGGTAGATGCGCGGGCGCACTAAGCCCAGTGTGAACGGCGTGGGCACGCACGCCCCGCCGTAGCAGCCGTCGGGCGTTTTGCAGGCCAGCGCCACACAGCGCTTTAATTTCAGGTAGCCGATGCCCCCGCGCACAGCCAGCACCAGCACACCGACCAGCCAGACCGCCGCCAGCGTGTGCCACGGCGTCAGCCGGGCGTACCAAGGCAGCGGGGCCGCAGCTGCGGCTGCGGCGGGGGCAGGGGCAGCAGCGGCAGCTCGCCCAGCTCCTGCACGGTGTCGGCGGCAGCGGCCAGCGGGGCGCTCTCCGGGCGGGGCAGCTTCAGCGGAATGCCCCACGGCAGCACAAACCGCAGCCCTACGGCCAGCCACAGCCAGCATAGTAGCCGACTGGGCGCATGGGCGCGGCGCAGGGCCCTGCAGACCAGCCATGCGGTCAGCGCGGCCACACCGCCGCGGGCGCTCAACAGCAAAAAGGCAAGAACGGTACTGCGCATGGCTATTCCTCCTTATAGCGGGCGGCGTCGAGCAGTGCGCGGATCTCGGCGGCCTCGGCGTCGCTGATGGGCTTTGAGTTCAAAAACGCGGCCACGAACCGCGGCAGACTGCCGTCAAAGGTCTTGTCCACCACTGCGGCGCTCTCGGCCTGCTGGACGTCCTCCTTTTTAATAAGGCTCGTCACGCGGCCATCGGCGTTTTGCAGCACGCCGCGCTCACAGAGCTTTTTTAAAACGGTGTAGGTCGTGCTTTTTTTCCAGCCCAGCCCCTCGGCGGCCAGCGCGACCAACTGCCCGCTGGGCAGCGGTTCGTTGTCCCACACAAGGCAGGCAAAGCGGTATTCGCCGTCAGCAAGGCGAAGCGGTTCATGGTTCAGCATAGGGTAAGCTCCTTTTGGTTTATTGCAATAGACCCATCTCTGCCTATAGTCTACTACGATAGACCAAAAATGTCAATAAAAAATCCCCGCCGGTGGTGCACGGTGGAGGGCATCAAATCCGGAAATGGAATAAAAATTTATGCATTCTTCGATGCTTTTGAAATTTTTATCCCTTATCCGTAATTTCTGAGTTCGCCCGCTGGGAAATTTCCATTATAATATAGGGAGTAAATTGAAAAGGAGTACCCAGCGATGCGAGCAATAAACCTGAAAACGAATCATCTTACCGCGCCCCTTGGCATGGATGCCGGGCCGCTGTTCTTGTCTTGGCAGTGCGTTGACGGCGTGCGCCAGACTGCCTATGAAATTGAACTGACCGCGAACGGCGAGACTGTTTGGCACAGCGGCAAGGTGCAGAGCGCCGCCTTGCACGCCGATGCCCCGACTGTGGGCGGCTCCCGCGTGCGTGGGTGCTGGCGCGTGCGCCTGTGGGACGAAAACGACACCCCCGGCGCGTGGAGTGAGGCGCACTTTGAAACGGGCTTGGCGCAAAGTGACTGGCAGGGTGAATGGGTAGACCCCGAAACGGAAGAAATCGACATCCCCGGGGATGATGCCATCAACGCCTTTGCCCGCCCCAACTGGGAGCGCAAGCAGGCGGAAAAAGAAGCCGCAGGCAAGGGCGCAGCCGAGCCGTACAAGCCCCACCGCCCGGCATCGTACCTGCGCAAAACCTTTACTGCAGCCAAGGGTGAAGCGCGGCTGTACATTACCGCCAAGGGGCTGTATGCGGTATGGCTGAACGGTGTGCGTGTCGGGGATATGGTTTTAGCCCCCGGCAGCTTTACCGGCAGCAAGCACCTTGCGGCACAAACATACGATGTAACGCAATATTTGCGTGACGGTGAAAACGAGCTGCTGGTTGCCCTTGGTGACGGCTGGCACCGCAGCACAGGCGGCGTTGACGGTGACCGCGACTTGTTCGGTGATGTGCTGGGCGTGCTGTTTCAGCTGGAGGTGGACGGCCAAGCCGTCTGCGTTTCTGACGGCACGATGCAGGCAACGCAGTGCGGGCCGATCCGCCAGAACGATATGCAGCAGGGCGAGGTCTATGACGCACGGTTCGAAGGCAGCTTGACCGGCTGGCACGGGGTGCGCGCCTACCGCGACGACCTGCCCATCACCGGCATGAATACCGTGCCGATTCTGGAACATGAAGCCTTCCCCGGCAAGCTGCTGCAAACGCCCAACGGCGAGACCGTGCTGGACTTTGGGCAGAATATCGCCGGCTATGTGGAGATGGCGCTGACTGCCCGCGCCGGGCAAAAGGTCAAGCTGACCTGCGGCGAAGCGCTGGACGAAAACGGCAACTTCACCCAGGAAAACTTTCAGGACCGTACCCGCCACAAGGAGGGCGGCACCGCCCAGATGCTGGAGCTTGTCTGCAAAGAGGGGGAAAACCACTTCAAGCCCCACTTCACCATCATGGGCTTCCGCTACGCCAAGGTCGAAACCGACGCCGACCTGACCGATGCCGTGTTTACTGCCCACGCCGTCTACTCCGATATGGCGGTGACGGGCGCGTTTACCTGTGGAAATGACGCGGTGAATCAGCTTGTCAAAAACAGCATCTGGAGCCAGAAGGGCAACTTCTGCGACATTCCCACCGACTGCCCGACCCGCGAACGCGCCGGCTGGACAGGGGATATGGGCGTGTTTATTGAAACCGGCCTGACCCTGATGGACTGCTACCCCGTGGCGGAAAAATGGCTGGCGGAATGCCGCCTGAACCAGTACCCGGACGGTCGCATGGCAAACATTGCCCCGCCGAACGCCCGTCCCGGCTATATGACCCCGATGCTGTGTATGTCCGCAGGGTGGGGCGATGCGGCGATTCTGGTGCCGTATGCGATGTACAAACGCACGGGTGACCGCAAAATTCTGGCGGACAACTACGCGATGATGCAGCGTTGGTACGGCTTTTTGCTGGGACGTGCGCAGCAGACGACCGATGAGCAGCAGGGCGGCGATTACGCCAAGTACACCGTGCTGAACGGTATGGACTACGGTGAATGGTGCGAGCCGGGCATCACCCCCATGCAGGCAATGATGAACCCGCGCAAGAGCGTAGGTACGGCGTATCTGGCATACTCCGGGCGCTTGCTGGCGGAAGTAGCTGATGCACTGGGCAAGGCGGACGATGCTGCCAACTACCGCGATACTGCCGCCAACGCAGTGAAAGCCTACCGTGCAGCGTTTACCGAGAACGGCGTGATCCACTCTGACCGCCAGTGTGAGTATGTCCGCGCCATTGCCTTTGCCCTGCTGGGTGAGGAAGAAAGCAAAGCCGCCGCCGAAACGTTGAACCGGATGGTTGCCGAGAACGACTACCACCTGAACACAGGCTTTTTGTCCACGCCGTTTTTGTGCGATGTGCTGGCAAAATACGGCTATGCGGACACTGCCTACAAGCTGCTTTTGCAGCCAGACGCCCCCGGCTGGCTGTATGAGGTCGGCAAGGGCGCCACGACTGTTTGGGAAACATGGACTGGCATTGACGAAAACGGCAAGCCGCACGAATCCCTGAACCATTACAGCTACGGTGCCATCTGCGGCTGGCTGTTCGGCGGCGTGTGCGGCATTCATTACGCGGACGGCGCACTGACGATCGCCCCGACACCCGACAAATCGCTGGGCTGGGCGAAAGCTGCCTACGATTCCCCAGCCGGGCGCATTGTAAGCGGCTGGCGGTATGACGGCGATGCGGTAACCTATGAGTTTGAGATCCCTGCCAATCTGACCGCCGATGTCACCCTGCCCGATGGGCGTAAGCTGACCCTCACCCCCGGAAAGCACACAGTATAAGAAGAAAGCGCCTGCCATGCCGTAAAACTTACGGCATGGCAGGCGCTGTTTTTGATAAACTGGAATTTGCCCCCTCGGTAAAATTGAATTTACCCCTTATCAAATTCCAAAGGTTTCTGGTGGGATATCTATTCCAATCATTCGTCCAAATGCAAGTCCCCATTTCACAAAATTATATGATATGGATGTAATTATATTATCTGTAATAATATATCCCTCTTTAACTGGAGATTCTAAGTTGGCATCCCACCCTACCATCTTTTCTAAATCTTGTTCGGTAAAACCTTCTTCCATGATTTCTTCTTTATTTACACCTGCCATAAATGGTTTACCACTCAACAAACCTGCTTTAACAAGCATGAGCGGAGCAATAGAAATTGCTCCAATCGCTTTATTTTCAAACTTACGGATAAATTCTATAACTTCTTCATTTTCTATTGCTTCCCTAATATCCATAGCTCCTGGCAAGATTAAGCTATCATACTCATCAATATTTATTTCAGAAATTGTCTGGTTAGGCAAAACCATCAATCCATCTTCACTCTTAACAGCTTCCTTTGTATGTGCAAATATTACAACCTCTTTTTCTGCTAAAGCAAGTATTTCAAGAGCCACACTAAATTCAAAATTACAAAAAGAATTATAAATCAATACTGCTGTTTTCTTCATTATATCCTCCGTCATCTTCAAATTTTCATCTGTTCGACCTATTGAAATGCGCAAATTCCGATTTTCTGCCCTAAGTATATCACACAAAAAACCGGGTTTCAACGCAGGAAAAGCAAATCCCCTGTCCTTTCGGGCAGGGGATTGCGGTTTAACCATGCTGTTTGAGATATTCGGCGCTGAGTTGCAAACTCTTTATGGGGGAGTTATCCACCCAGTTGCGGTGGCTTTCCAAAATCACGGCATCTACGCCGATAGTAAGCGCCTGTGCCATCAGGCTGTCGAGATCCATATTGCCGGTACCCAGCTCCATGCTGTCGGTTTTCAGAATCGGCGTCACGGCGCTGCCCGAAATGCGGGTGCCGCGGTCGTTGATATGCCACAGCTTCATGCGGGTCCCCAGACGCTGCATCCACGCAAGGGCGTTGGCGCCGCCCTCGGTAAACCAGTAGCTGTCAAACTCAAAGTTGACGAACTGCGGGTCGGTTTCCTCCAGCAAAATGTCGTAGGCACGCTTTTCGGCGTTGACATGACGCAGCTCACAGTTGTGGTTGTGGTACAAAAGCTCCACGCCCTTGGCCTTCAGCGCCTCACCCGCCTTGTTCAGCCGTGCGGCAAGGTCGTGCATCGTGGCTTCATCGCCGTAATCAAAGCGATACATTCCGGTAATAACGACATACTTAGTGCCAAAGCTTTTGGCTTCGTCCGCCACCGCTTTGGCATCGCGCTCCAGACTGCCCAAATCGGTGTGCAGGCTGACGACCTGCAGCCCCGCTTCTTTGACCAAAGCGTGCCAGTCGAGATTGCCGCCCTTGCCCACGGGCATACCCGCCGCCTTGGTCAGCAGCCGCACCATAAAGCTGATGGGGTGGATCATAAACCCGCACAGCTCAATGCCGTCGTAGCCTGCGGCTTTCATGGCGGCCAGCGTCTGCCGTGCCTCGTTTTCGTTGCTTAAAACGGTTCCCAGCATAAATTGCTGGACTGCCTTTGTGGGCATGGTTCAGCCCTCCATTTTGATGATTTCCCCCGTTGTGATGCCGTTTTCGTTGAAGCTGTCCACGCAGATATAATAGGTCTGCCCGGACATCAGCGTGGAAAGCGTGACCTCATCGGCATCATAGACCAGCCAGCTTTGGTAGAGCTTATCCGGTGCAATGCCGTAGCGCACATTGCAGCCCTGCGCGTTCTCGATGTGCTGCCAACTGATTTTGCCGTCCAGCGCGTCCACACGCACGGCTTTGGCGTTGGCTTGGGCAGGGCAAGCGCCCTCGCCGTTGCCGAACACACGCAGCCCGCTGATGCGCAAGACCTGCCCGTAGGGCAGTGCGCCGCCCGTCACGCGGACATATCGTGCGCGGACGCCGTCGGCATACTCATAGTAACCGTTGGAGCATTCGCGGGCGACATCCTCGCGCAGCGTCCAGGTCTCGCCGTCAAGACTGGTTTCCACGGTATAGCAAGAAATCTGCAGGCGCGTCTCGATATGCCGCGTTTTGCGGTCATCGCCGTAGCTGTCGGCAGGGAAGTCCACGACAAGTTTTTCATCGGCCATGTTGACCTGAATCGCGCGGACATCATAGTCACGGCCTAAATCCACACACAGCCATTCACCGGGCTGGTCGCTGCCCGCGCTCCACCAGCGGCGGCAGTCCTCGTCCACGGTATTCACCGGGTCGCTGCCCTCAGCGGTGGAGGATGCCGTCACGGCCTTGCGGTAGCTTAACAGCATCCATTTGGGAGCCTGCGCGGCGGCATCGAATTTGCCTGCCGGAATCTCATGCGGGTAGTCGGCAAAATTCTGGTTGCAGTACAGCACACCGTCCGCATCAAACCCGGCAGGAAACAGCCCCACGCGGCGCTCAAAGTCGTGGTTGACCGAAATGCGCATCGTGGACGCGTGCCAGTAGTTGCCGTACTTGTCGGCAATCGTGCTGCCGTGGCCTGCGCCGGTCATAAACCCGCCCGGCTTGGAGGAAAACGGGTTGGACGCTTGCAGCGTGAACGGTCCCAGCGGGGAATTGGAGGTGTACACACCATCGGCGTAGGTGTTGTACTGGGTGCCGGGGCAGGCGTATTGCAGATAATACGTACCGTTGTGCTTTGTCATAAACGCGCCCTCGATATAGGGCTTGCCGACGGCGTTGAACATGGCGGTCAGCACTTCGGCGTTCAGTCCCGGAATCTGCGCCATCTGGGGCGGCAGCTCCAGCTTGCCGGTCGCCTCGTTATAGAACGGTTTCATGGATTTGTAAAGTACGCTGCTCTCTTTATCCACAATGCCGTTGTTGCCGGGGCGCTCATAGCCCAATTCTTCTTCGCGCCCGAAAATCAATTCTTTCTTTTCCCCGATGGGCGTCATGGTTTCGGGGTCAAGCTCCACACCCCAGATGGGCGAGGTGTTGGAGCAGCCCCAGTAGAAATACACGCGCCCGTCATCATCGCAAAACATATCGGGGTCCCAAAAGGCGAACGGGGCGCTGACCTCGGTAAACGGCTCGGTCAGCGGGTCAGCCGTGCGCAGAATCGGGCAGTTGCGGCCCTTGCGGCTGGCAGAAAAATAGAGATACTCGCCGACCTGACGCACATCGGGTGCGTAGTCGTAAATCAGCAAATCGGGGTCGGCGTGGAAATCCCAGTGCAGCAGGTCGTCCGAATACCAGAACCCCGCCGACATCGAAACAAACAGGTAATATTTGCCCTTGAAGTACACCAGCGTCGGGTCAGCGCCCTCGCGGAAACCGGCGATGCGCTCACCCTCCTTCATGTGCTGGTAACGGTAGCCCAAATCCAAGGGGTTGCAGTAGGTTTCCATAAAATCACACATCCTTTTTGATGCCCTGCAAAACGCGGTTCAGCTGGCGTATGCTCTCGGCGTCCGTGCCTGCCTGCTTGAGCATACTCTCCACGGTCATGCGCTGCATGGCGCGCTCCATCATGGCAACCAGTGCGGGGTTGTCCTTGACGGCGGCGGCTACATCACCGCGGGCGGCAGCCGCCTTGTCGGTGATGGCTTTCAAAACGGGGCCCACCTTGGCATCTGCCATGGCTGCGGCCATATTGTCCTTGACGCTCCAGCAGGTTTCGTCCAGCTCGCCGTCAAACCAGTTGTTCACGACCTGACGGTTGGACATGGCGTAAGCGGGGTTCGGTTCGGCAACCTTGTTGACCAGAATCACGCTGGAATACGCCCCCGCGCGGGCCTCAATGCTGTGCTTGCCGGTGATGGGCACATTGAAAACAAACACTTTGTCGCCTTTTTTCGTTTCGACCAGGTGTCCGTCCTTATACAGCGAAACCTCCGGCAGGTTGGAGTAGACCCGGACCTCGGTCACATCCTCCGTGCGGTCCACATAGCGGCTGCCGCAGGTGTGTACAAAGGGCTGCTTGCTCCAGTACGCCTTGTACAGGTAGAAGGCGTCCTTTTTGATTTTGCGGTCAAAGGTGACAAGGCCCTTCTGGTTCTCGCCGTTTTTGCCGCCCTCGTCGCGCCCGTCGGCGGCAAAGTCGAACATATTCCAGACATGGGTCGCCCACAGCCACGGGCGGTCAGCAATCATTTTTGCCATGTGCTCGTGATAGACGCACTGGTAGGTTTCGGTATAGTCGCCCTTTTCGGGGTGGGCGCTCTGGTAGGCGGGGTTGGCGTCCGCGCCGTACTCCGAAAATCCGATGCAGCGGTCCGGGTATTTGGCGTGGTAGGTGTCAAAAAAGTCGTCGTTCTGGTCAAGCTCACCCAAGTACCAGCCAAAATACAGGTTGTAGCTGTTCACATCGGGGATTTCCAGAATCGGGCTGGTGATTTCCAGCATAAAGACGTTCGCCATCGTGGTCGGACGGGTCGGGTCAAGGCGGTGCGCCAGTTCGTTCAAGGCGCGGTGGTTTTCCAACAGCTCCTCATTGACAGCCGACGCAGCGGTAATTTCGTTGGACAGTCCCCAAACAGCAATGCAGGGGTGGTTGTAGTTCTGGACGATGAGCTCTTCCATCTGGGTCAGCGTGTTGGCGCGCCCGTTGTGCATGTGCATCGTGATGTAGGGGATTTCCGCCCAAATCACGACACCCTTTTCGTCGCACAGATCATAGAACGCCTGCGCGTGCTGGTAGTGGGCAAGGCGGATGGTGTTGGCGCCCATTTCAAGGATCAGCGCCATATCCTCCTCCATCATCTCTTTGGTGATGGCCACACCCGCGCCCTTGCGGTCCTGATGGCGGGAAACACCACGCAGGGGATAGGGGCGCCCGTTCAGGATAAAGCCCTTCTGCGGGTCAATTTCAAACTTGCGGCAGCCGAAGCGGGCGGTCTCGGTCTCGCCATTGACCAGCCGCGCAGTCACGGTGTAGAGATACGGGTCATCAAGACCGTCCCACAGGCGGGCATGCTCCAGCGTGAACACGGCTCTGGCGGTGCCGTCCTTGACGGCAACGCTCGTCTGCTGGCCATCCAGTGTGAAGGTGACACTTTCGGCACCCACCACAGCGGCCTCCACCGTCACTTCACAGCGGCGGGCGTCCAAGTCGGTTACAATCGGCGTGACCCTGACAGGCACCGCGCCGTTTTCAGCAAGGGCAAAATGAGCAGCGGGCACAACATGCAGCGTCACATCGCGGTAAATGCCGCCGTAGAAGGTGAAGTCGGCCTTCTGCGGGTAGACGGTATCATTGTCGCTGTTGTCCACATTCACGCGCAGCAGGTTGCTGCCGTTGCGCAGCGCATCGGTAATGTCCACGCAAAATGCAGAATAGCCGCCCTTATGCTCAGCAAGCTTTTGCTCGTTCAGGTAGACCTCGGCGGTCATGGCAACGGCATCAAACTGCAAAACGGCACGTCCGTTTTCCGGCAGGACGATGTCAGGCAGCACGGTGGTGTAGCTGCAGGTGCCGCGGTAGTAGTCGTTGCCGCCGTCCTGCCCGTCGATGGCGTTCCAGGTGTGGGGCAGGGTGACGGGTTCGTCGTGTCCTTCTTTGGAAAAAATCCAGTTCTGGTTCAAAAGAATTGTCTTGCTCATAACATGACTCCTTATGTGTGGATTTAACTTCAAAGAGCCGAAAGGGCTGCAAACCCTTTCGGCTGTTGTGGGATGGGCTTACTGAAGCTGTTCTTTATAGAATTCAGACTGTGCGGCAGCCTTCTTCTCGGCAATGCGCTTCTGGACGTTGACCATCTCCTCCTTGGTCAGCGGGCAGCTGCGCATGGCAATCAGCGTAATGATCCAGCCGATGATAGGCAGACCAAACTTGAGAACCATAGCCATCCAGAAGATAGCGGGGGTGCAAGGGTCGGTGGGCTGGGGCATCGTGGCGGTGTAGCCCAGCAGCGCAACAGCACCGGTAGCAATCACGGCGGCAAAAGAGGTGATGAGTTTATCGACCAGGCTGTAGGTGCCGGAGACAACCGCGGGAATATAACGGCCGCTGCGGTCCAGCTCAAAGTCAATGGCATCGGCCATGTACGAGGTGTTGGAGGTGGTGATGCACATATTGGAGCCGTTCTGCAGCAGAGACAGAATGACATAAATAATCATGGCGGGGCTGCCCATGACACCGATCTGTTTGGGGTCAATGACAATGAAGAACACGACCATAACAGCGGTGATGACCATGCTGATGCAGGTAAAATTGACAATGCCCTTTTTGCTGCCGTGCTTGCCGACATATTTGGCACCGAATGCGGCGAAGAAGATGGACGGCACCATGCTGATAACCGTCAGAATCGTGCCAAGAGCTATATTGCCGATGATAATGCCGCCGAGAATTGTGTTGATGATGGCCTGGCTGCCGACCTGCTGAGCCAGCTTGTCGGATGCGTTGGACGCAATGTAGCACTGCAGGGGCTTGTTGTGCTTGAGAACCTCAACAATATCGGCCATCTTCAGCGGTTCGGCTTTCTTGGTGCCGACAAAGTTTTCGGGTTTGTCGAAGGCGGAAACGCCGAGGCATACCAGCAGGGTGCCGATGGCGGCCACAATCAGGGTGATATTGCAGGCAGCGGTCAGAAATGCCTGATTATAGGTGCCGCCGCACTTGGGCAGCAGGACAACGTTGAGCACCATGGACATAACCATCGGCACCAGATAGTTGAATGCGGTCGTCCAGACGCCGAGGGTGGGGCGCTGGCGCGGGTCATTCGTCATAATGGCGGGAATGGTCTGGGCCGTCATATTGGTGGTGGTGTAGCCGATGACGTAGACCACGTACAGCAGCGTGAACGCGACCAGCCCCATCCCCTTGGAGGAGAAGCCGGTGAACATTCCGTACAGGGCGATCGCTTCGATCAGATAGCCGGCAATCAGCAAAATGCGCAGCTTGCCGAACTTGGTGTTGACGCGGTCATACACAAAGGCCAGCAGCGGGTCGGTGATGCCGTCCAGAATACGGGTGCAGGTCAGGATGATGCCAACCGCGGCGGTAGTGATGCCGTAGCCGATGCTGGCCGAATAGCTGGCCATACCGATGAGCGAGTAGACGCTCATACCGACCAGCGCGTTGCAGGCGTAGCAGATGATTTGCCATGTTTTGGCGCGGCGGTATTGTACGCCGTCAACTTCTGAAGCAGTGGGTTTCTTTTTGAACATTTTGTTTTCCTCCTAAAAATTCCGCAGTGGTTTTTCTCACTGACACCACTATACCAGAAGCAAAACGGCAGCAGGGGATAAAAATCAGCAGATAAGGAACAAAAATTCGCGCATTATTTCAAGTAACACGAAATGTTGTCCCGCTTTGCTAAATAATACCCTCACGACTTGCGCTTGTTATGCTATGATACAGGTACAGAAGTTTCTGGATTTGCTTTAGACAGCACAGGTAAGGAGAAAACTATGCAGAAATTTGAAAAAGGCTTTTTTGTGGGCGCCGCCACCGCCGCCCATCAGGTCGAGGGCAACAACATTCATTCCGACTACTGGGCGCAGGAGCAGCTGCCCCACACCAGCTTTGCTGAGCCGAGCGGCATTGCCTGCGACCATTATAATCGGTATGAGGAAGATATTCGACTGCTGGCGGATGCCGGGCTGAACGCCTATCGCTTTTCCATCGAATGGGCGCGTATCGAGCCGGAGGAGGGCAAGTTCGACCCTGCCGAAATCGAGCATTACCGCAAGGTCATTGCCTGCTGCAAGGCGCACGGTGTGGAACCTGTTGCGACGCTGCTGCACTTCACCAGCCCCAAATGGCTGATTGCCAAGGGCGGCTGGGAGGCAGAATCCACGGTCGAATACTTCAAGCGCTATGTCAGCTATGTGATGGAGCAACTGGGTAGTGAGCTGCACTACATCTGCACCATCAATGAGGCCAACATGGGCCTGCAGCTGGCGGCAATCTCCAAGCGGTTCCGCCTGATGGCAGAGCAGGCCGCCAAGGCTGCTGCCAGTGCAGGCAAATCCGCCGAGGGCAGCGTGCAGGTGGGTATGAACTTCCAGAAGATGATGGAAAATATGAAGTACGCCGCCGCCGAAAACGCCGCCGTGTTTGGCACGCCGCAGCCGAAAATTTTTGTCAGTGAGCGCACACCCGAAGGCGATTTGCTGGTGATGCGCGCCCACGCTGCCGCGCGGGAGGCCATCAAGGCAATCTGCCCCGAGGTCAAGGTCGGTCTGACCCTCTCGCTGCATGACCTGCAGGCCCAGCCGGGCGGTGAAGCCTTTGCCGCCGCCGCGTGGGAGGAAGAGTTCACCCACTATCTTCCTTATATTAAGGAGGATGACTTCCTCGGCGTGCAGAACTACACACGCACGCTGTACGGTGCGCAGGGGCAGCTGCCCGCCCCGCAGGGTGCCGAGCTGACCCAGATGGACTACGAGTTTTATCCGCAGGCGTTGGAAAACGTCATCCGCAAGGTGGCCGCCGACTTTAAGGGTGACTTGATCGTGACCGAAAACGGCATCGCCACCGCAGACGATACCCGCCGCGTGGCGTTTATCGAGGCCGCATTGGCTGGTGTGCAAAACTGCATCGCCGATGGTATCCCGGTCAAGGGATACTTCCACTGGAGCCTGATGGATAACTTTGAGTGGCAGAAGGGCTATGCTATGAACTTTGGCCTGATTGCCGTAAATCGCGAAACGATGGAGCGCACCCCGAAGCCCAGCCTTGCGACGCTGGGCGGATACGCCAACGCCTAAGGCAACACCGCATAATTCCCGCCTTACGGCTTAAGCACCGCTCCGGCGGCTGCGGCACGGCATCTGCGTTGCCAAAATGCTCGATAATACACAAAGTATTATCTGCGCTTTTGGCTTAGCAGCTGCCGCACCTCGCTCGCCGTATCGGCACTTAGAATTATGCGGTATTGCCATAAAAATATCAGTGGTTGTCTGTACGGCAGCCACTTTTTTGTGGTATACTGGTATAAAAAGAGGGTGATTCGATGGATGTTTTTCAAAATATGGAGTTGTTTTCGGAGCTGATCCAGTGCGGCGGCAACATTTATACATGGTGCTATAATGCCGATGGCAGTCTGCTGCAGAGCAACTGCCCGGAGGCGGGGTTCCTCTCCGGCGCATTTGACTTATTCGGCTGTAAGAAAAAAATGCTGGACTACGGCAGCCGGCACACAACGCCGGTCACGCTCGGCACGGCTATTGGCATGACATGGGCGGCGGCCTTTGAAAAGGACGGCAGCGCACTGAAGCGTGTTTGGATCATCGGGCCGGTGTTTTATCAGGATGTTTCGCTGCGCGGGATTGAGCAAGGGCTGCAATACTATAACCGTCTGGAAACGAGCGTAGTATGGACCATGCAGCTGTATGAGGTTCTGAAAACCGTCCCGGTGCTGCAATGCTCAATTTTGAACCGCTACGTCCTGATGATGCACTACTGCCTGACCGGTAACCACCTTGCTATCAGCGACATCAACAGCGAGGTTTTGGTGCAGGAGCGCAATACAGTGCAGCTGCCCGCTCACGACCGCCACAAGGTCTGGATGGCGGAGCAGGGGCTTCTGCAGATGGTGCGCACCGGAGACTTGAACTACAAGCAGGCGCTTTCCGCCAGCATGGGCATCAGTGCGGGCGTACCCGTGCGCAGCGATGACGCCCTGCGTCAGAGCAAGACAAGCATCATCGTGTTTACCTCGCTGGTATGCCGTGCCGCCATCGAGGGCGGGCTTTCGCCGGAGGAAGCCTACGCGCTGGGGGACAGCTACATCCAATCTGCCGAAAATGCAAAAACGCAGGACGACCTCGATCCTCTGGGGCTGATGATGTATGATGACTTTGTCCAGCGCGTGCATAAATGCCGCACAAACCCCAACCTTAGCCAGCAGGTGCAAAAGTGCGTGGACTATATTGAGATGAATCTCGATAAAAAAATACGCGCTGCAGATATTGCAGCGCTGGTGGGCTATACGGAATATTATCTGACCCACAAATTCAAGGAGGAAACGGGCTTGAGCGTGACAGATTACATCAAATTTGCCAAGATCGAGCGCGCCAAAGTCCTGCTGAAAAGCACCGATCAGACCGTGCAGGACATAGCCGCTGCACTTTCTTTCAGCACACGCAACTATTTCAGCCGGATTTTTCAGGAGGTCACAGGCCAAACCCCGATGGAGTACCGCGAAAAGTAAATGCTTATCCAAAAAACTCTGCCAGGCAAACATCAAGTCTGGCAGAGGTTTTTATGTTTTATTCTTGTGTCAGCGCCCGCGCCATTCTGACCACGCGGGAGGCATTGATTTTTACCTGCTCCAGCGTCACTGCACCGCTGGCGATGCCCTGCAGCAGGTTGTCATAATCACCCTTGTTGCCGGGCATGAACAGGTCGCCGCCTGCTGCAGCTACATACTGCGCCTGCGAATCCCGGTGGGCAGAGCGCGCATCCCCGGCAATCGGTGAGACCCAGTCGGTCATGACGATGCCCTGATACCCGAACTCGGCACGCAGAATATCCATAATCAGCCCGCGGCTTTCGGCGGTGTGGGTGCCGTTCAGCAGGTTGTAGGAGGTCATAACGGCCTTGGGCTGGGCTTCCCGCACGCAGATGCCGAAGCCCTTTAAGTAAATTTTCACGCATGGCGCGCTCGGAAACCATGCTGTTGTTGCGGGTGCGGTTGTACTCTTTATTGTTGGCGGCATAATGCTTGATGGTCGTGCCGCAGCCCTTATGAGCCTGCACACCGCGCGTCATGGCGGCGGCCATCTTGCCGGAGACGAGCGGATCCTCAGAGTAGTACTCAAAGTTGCGCCCGCAGCGGATCGAACGATGGATGTTCAGCGCCGGGGCAAGCCACAGATGCACGCCGAAGTGCTCCATCTCCTCGCCGACGATGCCGCCGCACCGCTGCACAAAATCCGTGTCAAAGCTCTGCGCCAGCGCGGTGCCGATGGGAATGGCCGTGCAGTATTGGGTCTTGATCTCGCAGCCGGCCTTCGGCTTGCCGTTGCCGCCCATCAGGCTCATCACCAGTTTCATCGGGCCGGACAGCATTTCCATAATGGAATCCGGCATCGAGGCATTGCCGACAGCGTGCTTGCCCTTGCCGTCCTCATAATACTCCTTCGCAAGGCGCAGACCGGCAGGGCCGTCGGCCATGATCAGCCAGGGAATGCCCTTGACAGTGCTGCAGCTCTCACCCGCCGCACCGCAGACATGGAGGCCTGCTGTGCCGATCATCGAAGCAAAGCCCTTTGCGTTCGGATCAAAATTGCCAATCAGAAGCAGGGCGGCGTCCTCCTTGGTCAGGGCGTCCACCTCGGGCAAAATTTCCTCGGTGCGGGCATAATCTATCGTTTCACAGACAATCGAGGCCGGGTCGATTTCGATGACCGGCACACCCTCCGGGCGCTCCATCGTGGCGGCAGGGGCGGTAAGGTCGGTGAAATCCGTGCTGCCCAGCACATTTTTTGCCCGCAGGGTCGTGACAGTCTTGCCCAGATGCAGGACGGCGGCGGGGACGGTTTCGGCGCTGCTGACACCGACACGGACAAGGTGATCACCGGCCTCGAGAATATAGGAGGCAGTTTCGGCATCATAAGCTGCCATCTCCGGCAAGGTAAAGGAGCAGGTGACAGTTTCTGCTTCTCCCGGGGCAAGTGTGCGGGTCTTGGCAAAGGCGCAAAGCTCCTGCCAAGGTGCATCGAGCTTACCGGCAGGCTTGCTCAGATACACCTGCACGACCTGCCGACCTGCCAAAGCGCCGATGTTTTCCACGGAGGTACGCACAGTGACCTGCGCACCGTTTGCCTCCACCGCGACAGCTCCAAGGCGGAACTCTGTGTAGGAAAGCCCGTATCCAAAGGGGAACAGAGCTTTTTTGCGGAAGGTATCAAAATAGCGGTAACCCACATAGATGCCCTCGCGGTAGCGGGTTTCGTTCATGTCCTCAAAGTCGGGCATTTCGGGGTATTCCTCAAAGGCGGCCCAGGTGGTCGTCAACTTGCCGGAGGGATTGGCCTTGCCCAGCAGAATATCCGCCAGCGCACCGCCGGTCTCGACACCGAGCTGGGACAGCAGCAGAATGTTGCGCACGCCCATAACGGGGGAGAGGTCCACCACGCCGCCGACATTCAGCACCAGCATAAAGCGGGTGAACTTTTTGTCCAGCGCCAGAATATCCCGCACCTCGGAATCGGTCAGGCGGATGTCGCCCTTGAGCGGCGTGCGGTCGTTGCCCTCACCGGAAATGCGGGAAACAACGTAAATTGCTGCATCGCCCTCAGCGTTGAGCGGCAGGTCGTATTCAGGCTCAGGCATGACCTTGCCCATGCCGTAGAGGATAAAGTTCTGCTTGGCGGCTTTGGCGTCCTTTTTCAGCTGCTTCAAAAAGGCTTTGCGGGCCTTTTCCCGCGCCTGCTCGTAGCCGGTGTGCCACTCCATCCCGGTCAGGGTAAAGCCTGCCTGCTGCAGTCCTTCCTCAATGGTTACGATGTAGCGTGAATTTACCTCACCGGAGCCGGTGCCGCCCCGGATCGTGCGGCGCACGCCGCTTCCATAGGCGGCAAGGGTGCAGGGCTTTTCCAGCGGGAAGCTGCCGTCCTTTTTCAGCAGCACGGTGCAGCCCGCCAAATCTTTGCGCAGCGCTTCGATGTGGCGCAGCTCATAATCGGCCATTGCAGTGGTATTTTTCATGCAAAACATCCTCCTTTTTCAATAGTATACAAGAAATATCCTCAGGCAGGGAAGTGAACATTTCGTGTTTTGAGATAATAATTAGGGCAATACCGCACAATTCTCGCCTAACGGCTCAAGCACCGCTCCGGCAGCTGCCGCACCTCGCTCGCCGTATCGGCACTTAGAATTATGCGGTATTGCCCTATAAAATGCGCTTCAAAAATGGCTCGTCGATTTTTCCATTTTTGCGCTATACAACAAAAACAGCCCATGACATCTTTTTGTCATGGGCTTATGGCGGAAAGAAAGGGATTCGAACCCTTGAGGGCTTTAGGGGCCCTACACGATTTCCAGTCGTGCGCCTTAGACCAGCTCAGCCATCTTTCCACATATTCAGTTGCGCAGCGCCTGACTGCATGAGCTATTATAGCAATACAATCTTCAAATGTCAAGCCTTGTTTTGCATTTTTTTGCAAAAAAATCTGCGATGGGCAAGGTGTATGCAAAACGTGCGTGCAAACTGCATATTTTGCACGTTTTATCCTCTTGCAAACGGCGGCGCAAGGTGCTAAAACTATAGGGGTATGAAACATCTAATAAGAGGTAAGGAGAGGATATTTCATGTATTCCGTGTTCCGTGACCTGGCGATCATCATTTTGAGCGCAAAGTTCTTTGCGCTGGTCGCCCGCAAATGCAAGGCCCCGCAGGTCGTGGGCGAAATTATTGCCGGCCTGATCATCGGACCGTGCCTGTTGAACCTGGTGCAGACCAGCGACGCCATCTCGATTTTTGCGGAAATCGGTGTGGTGCTGCTGATGTTCTCCACCGGCCTTGGCACGAACCTGAAGGAGCTGATGCGCGCAGGCCCCATTGCGACGCTGATCGCCTGCGTCGGCGTCTTTGTGCCGCTGGTAGGCGGTACGCTGCTGTATAGCGCATTCTACGGCTTTGCGGCGGTGGGCAGCCCGGAGTTCTACCGCGCGCTGTTCATCGGCACCATCATGACGGCGACGAGTGTCTCCATCACGGTGGCGACGCTGCAGGAGCTGGGCCATCTGAAAAGCTTCCTTGGTACGACCATCGTCAGCGCGGCAGTCATTGATGACGTCATCGGCATCATCGTGCTGACCTGCGTGCTGGGCGCCAGCTCGGGTGAGGGTACCGGTATCGGCGGCGTGCTCATCCAGACCGTGCTGTTCTTCCTCGTCGCCATCGGCGTCGGCGTCGTCATCCACTTTGCTATGAAATGGCTTGACAAGCGCAACCCCCACACCCAGCGCATCACCATCGTCAGCATGGCGTTCTGCTTTGCCATGGCCTACATTGCCGAGCAGTACTTCGGCATTGCCGACATCACCGGCGCGTACATTGCAGGCATCGTGCTCTGTGCGATGGACGACGCCCCCTATGTGGAGCGCCGCGTTGACATCAGCAACTACGTCATCTTTGCACCGGTGTTCTTCGCCTCCATCGGCTTAAAGACCGACATCAGCGGCCTGACACCGGAGATTTTGCTGTTCTGCATCTGCTTCGTCATCGTTGCGCTGCTGACCAAGATCATCGGCTGCGGTCTGGCTGCGAAAATCTGCCGCTTCAACTGGGGCGATTCCCTCAAGGTCGGCGTCGGCATGATGACCCGCGGCGAGGTCGCGCTGATCGTTGCCCAGAAGGGCCTGGAGGTCGGCGTTGTGGACCCTGTGTATTTCACGGCAGTCATCCTTCTCATCGTGGTCTCGTCCGTTGCGACGCCGCTGGCGCTGAAGGCTCTGTTCACGAAAATGCCGCCCGTGCCGCATCCGAGCCAAACGAAAGCGTAAAATCACGTGTAAAATGCTTTGTAGGGGTCGAGGCTTGCATCCGCCCCTACAACCAACCCGCTATAACAAAAAATCCGGCAGACGTTTTTAAAGGCGTCCGCCGGATTTATTTTTATTCCGCCTCTACTGCGTGAAGGTGATTATCCACCCATTTGATCAGCAGCTCCAGCGCCACCAGGTTATGCCCGCCCTCAGGGACGATCAGGTCGGCCTTGCGCTTGCTCGGCTCGACGAACTGCTCGTGCATCGGTTTGACAGTGGTCAGGTACTGGTTGACAACGCTGTCCAGCGTGCGCCCGCGCTCCTTGACGTCGCGGACGATGCGGCGCAGGATGCGCACATCGGCGTCGGTGTCCACAAAGACCTTCATGTCCATTAAGTCGCACAGCTCGGGGGAGTCAAAAATCAGGATCCCCTCCACGATAATGACCGGTGCGGGCTGCACGGTCACGGTCTTGTCGCTGCGGTTGTGGATGGTGTAGTCGTAGACCGGCACCTGTACGGGGTGACCCGCGCGCAGCTCCCGCAGGTGGGCGACCATCAGCGGCGTGTCAAAGCTGTCCGGGTGGTCGTAGTTGAGCTTGCAGCGCTCCTCGTAGGGCAGCTCGTCGTGGCGCTTGTAGTAGCTGTCGTGGTTGAGAACGCTGACCTCGTTCGCGCCAAAATGATCCCGCAGCTTTTCGGTCAGGGTGGTCTTGCCGCTGCCGGTGCCGCCCGCGATGCCGATAATGATGGTTTTCATGTCCATAGCTCCTTATACATCCAATTTGATCTCACGCCCCGTCGGCTGATACGCGCGGTATTTGACGCCGGTCATGTTGAACATGCGGCGGCTGGCGATGCTGGCATGGGTGTCGTGGTATTTGTCCGATAGATAGATCAGTTCTTTGATGCCGCTCTGGATGATGGCCTTGGCACATTCATTGCAGGGGAAAAGCGTCACATACATCCGGGAGCCGCGCAGATCATGGTTCGGGCTGTTCAGGATAGCGTTCAGCTCCGAGTGGCAGACATACATATATTTTGTGTCAAGGTCGCTGCCTTCGCGCTCCCAGGGCATATCGTCGTCATTGCAGCCGATGGGCATGCCGTTGTAACCCAGGGACAAAATTTTGTTTTCCGGGCTGACGATGCAGGCACCGACCTGGCTGTTGTTGTCTTTGGACCGCATGGCCGAGAGCAGGGCAATGCCCATAAAGTATTCATCCCAGCTGATGTAATCCTGACGTTTCATAGGTACACCGTCCTTTATTTTTTTACTCTATTATACTGTGCCGCCGTGCGCCGCGCAAGATGCTGTATGCAAATATTTGCGCCGTGTGGCCTCGCCGCCGCGCAGATGACGCTCGGCCTTGTTCCTCTGTACGACGGCCTGCACCTCGGCCCAAAGGCCCGGGTTCTGGCGGCGCAGGCGGTGCTGGTCCTTCCAGATCGTGGATTTGCTCACGCCGAATACGGCAGCCGCCGCGCGCACGGTAGCACCGCTTTCCACAATATACCGTCCCACCGCCGCGGCGCGCTCCTCAGGGTCGCCCTTCATAGCCTGACCTCCTCGCATAGAATTTCCTGTCAAATCCTATGTGAAGGAGGGCGGGAGTATGCTACTTTATCTTATACACGCGGCACGCCGCATTTTCATACCATACGTCATACCTTGCCGCATACCAGCTCTCATCCGCCGCAAATTTCGCGTACACACTGCTGTCAAACACGGCGTACCCGATGCCCCACGCGGCCAGCGTGTCCTCGTCCGGCGTCTCATACAGCGCCCGCATGGCGTTGTACTCGGCAGAATAGTCCATGCCGTGGTAGTAGACATAGCTGCCCGACCCGCAGAGTATCCGCCGCCCGGCCAGCGCAAACACCGGTGTTAAATGGCTGTCAACTCGTCAAAAACAGCGCGTCGCTCCCGGCGTTTTCGTCGATGTGATCCGCCAGCGCCATATCGTCCGCGCTCCACTGCCGGTAGTCGCTGAGCGCCTCGCGGCCTACGGTCAGCACACTGCCGAACATGCCCGCAAAGCAGCATGCCGCCAGCCCCAGCGCCCGCCAGGGCAGGGCGCGCACCTCTGCAAAAATATCCACAAGCAGCTGTGCAGCCAAAATACAGCCCAGAATATGCCAGACATAGAGCAGTTTGTTGTTGTCGTAATTGTTCGGCTGGAACACGACGAACTCCGCCAGCGCCAGGATCGCCAGCCCGCCGCCGTACAGCCACCGCTGCTTTGGCTTGGCGCGGAGAAACGCAGGGATCAGCAAAAGATACACAAGGCCGATGTTTTTGATGTAGAACCAGAAATAATTGTCCCGCAGCGTGCCGTTGTCCTGGCCGTTGATCCAGTTGAAGTGCAGCCGCAGCATGTGCTGGCCGTCGAGGCTCTGCGCCAGCACCGTCGGCAGCATCTGGCACAGCCACGCCGCGCCGCAGACCGCTGCCAGCCCCAGCCAGGGCAGCAGCGTCTTTCGCCGCGGGCCCTGCGCCAGTGTGTAGACGCCGCCGACGAGGCAGAGCAGCACGAGCGCCAGCGCACTGTGGGTGTGCAGCAGCGGCAGGGGCAGCACCAGCGCGGCCAGCCACGGCCAGAGGCGGCGCTCGCCCTCATAGCAGAACCGCCACAGAAGATAGACGGCGGGCAGCAGCACGCACCAACCGAATAGCGTCGCCCGCTGGGGGATAAGCAGATCCACAATCGGATTGACCCACTCGATGTTTTTCTCCACAAAATTCGTCGGCGTTGTGTAAAACCCTGTGAAAATGCCCGCAAAGCTGTCGGCAGAGCCGAGAAAGTACACGAACCCAAGCCCGCTGCCCATAAAAAACAGGTAAAACGCCAGACACGCCTTGCCGATGCTGTCGGTCACGCGCCGTGCCAGCTGCCAGAACATGCCGTACACCGACAAAAACGCGGGCAGCATCGGCAGCAGATACGCCGTGCGCAGGTCGGCCCCCAGCACCACAAAAACGCTGGAGACCGTCTCGCACAAAAACGGATAGCCGAACCGGTGCGTGCCGCCCAGCAGGGGATAGCGGGGCAGAAATTCACCGCTCTGCGCGATATATTTGATGAACCCGAGGTGCATCGGCATATCGCCGTAGCAGCTCTGGCCCGTGTGGTACGCGCCGTCCACCAGATGCAGAACGTGGGTGTGCAGCAGATACAGCGTGATGAGCACTACCGGCAGCAGGCAGGCCCACAGGGCCCCGCTGTCGGGGTCCTTCGCCATGCCGTGCAGCCGCGTGCCGCGGTACAAAAGCGCTGCCCCGATGCCCGCCGCGACCACTGCCGCCAGCGCGACGGCGGTCAGTGTAAAAGCCCAGTACCACCGCAAACAGTGCAGGCAGCACGGCCAGCAGCGACACGCCGAACCCGCAGCCCAGCGGCACGATCACCGCAGCCGACCCGTCCGGCACCGCCCGCCGGGCCGACAGCAGACCGACGGAGAGAAACAAGGAAAGATAGAAAACGGAAAATAACATGAAGAACCTCACAATTCCTAAGGCCCCTTCGCTTGCGAGGGGGCTCCGCCCGCAGGCGGTGGGGGAGCGGCAGCCTGCGGCCACCCCCCGCTCCGGCCCGCCCTCCCCCGCAAGCGGCAGGAGGCTTTTGGGTGAGCTTACACCCCCTCCAAATCAAACGGCGGTGTATACTCCTCCCGGGCACTGCTCTTTCCTGCATATATCCGTCGGTCAGTCCCAGCCGCACAGCCTCGTCGATGACCTGCCGATACTCATAGGTCGTGATGCGCCGCCCGAGGCCGTGCTCTGCCGCCTTATAAAAGGGTGTAAACTGGCTCATTAAGCTGGGGATAAATTCTACGCCCGTTTCCTCCCGCAGCGCTGCCAGCCGCCGCAGCACGGCCTTGCTGTCTGCCACGTGGCCGGGCAGGGCCAGATGCCGCACAATGACGCCCTTCTGCAAATACCCGTCCGCGTCGTACACCGGTGCGCCGGTCTGCAAAAGCATCTGCCGCAGCGCTGCGTCCGCCACGGCAGGGTAGTCCCGCGCGGCGGAAAGCTCCGCTGCCAGCGCACCGTCCGCGTACTTGTAATCCGCCAGCCAGATGTCCACATACCCGGCCAGCGCCTTGACGGCGTCCACCGTCTCATACCCGCCCGTGTTGTAGACGACGGGCAGGGAAAAGCCCTGCGCCCGCGCGGCATCCAGCGCGGCAGTGACCCACGGCAGATACTGCGATGCCGTGACGAGGTTTATGTTTTTCGCCCCGCCGTTCTGCAAATTCATAAAAATCTCGGTCAGCCGCTCCACAGAAATCGCCTTGCCTACCTCGCCCTGACTGATCGGGTAATTCTGGCAATAGCAGCATTTCAGCGTGCAGCCGCTGAAAAACACCGTGCCGCTCCCGGTTTCGGCGTTCGGGTCGCCGCTCAGGCACGGCTCCTCCCAGTGGTGCAGGGCGGCGCGGGCCACGCGCAGGGTGTTGTCTGCCCCGCAAAAGCCGCGCTGCCCTGCGGCGCGGTCCGCCCCGCAGGCCCGGGGGCAAAGGGTGCAGTGATGGGGTATCTGCATGATAAAATGCCTCTTTCACAAAATTTCTTGCTTTTAGTTTACCACAAACGGCGAAAGTGTGGTATACTGTATCTACCAATATTGCAAAATAAAGGAGAGTGCTTTTATGTCTACCCCCCATAACCCGCGCTGAAAACGGCGATTTCGCCAAGACCGTCCTGATGCCCGGCGACCCGCTGCGCGCCAAATTCATTGCCGAGACCTTCCTCGAGGACCCGCGCCTTGTCACCGACGTCCGCGGCATGTACGGCTACACCGGCACCTATCAGGGCCGCCCCGTCAGCGTGATGGGCAGCGGCATGGGCATGCCGTCCATCGGCATCTATTCCTACGAGCTGTACACCCAGTACGGCGTCGAGAACATTATCCGCATCGGCTCCGCCGGCTCCTACACCGACAAGGCAAAACTGTTTGACGTGGTGCTGGCCACGGGTGCCTACTCCGAGAGCAACTACGCCGTGACCCAGAGCGGCGACACCGACGACATCCAGACGCCGAGCGCCGCGCTGAACGATGCCCTGCGCGCCAGCGCCAAGGCTGCTGGTATTCCGCTGATCGAGGGCAACATCCATTCCTCCGACGTGTTCTACCGCCAGCCCAGCGACGAGAAGCCGACCTATTGGGAAAAACTGCGCGACGAAAAGGGCTGCCTGGCCGTCGAGATGGAGAGCTTTGCACTGTTCCACAACGCCAGGGTCCTGGGCAAGCGCGCCGCCTGCCTGTTGACGATCTCCGACAGCTTTGTTTCGCCGGAGATCACGACTGCCGAGCAGCGCCAGACCAGCTTCACCGCCATGATGAAGGTCGCGCTGGGCGTTGACGCATTTCTGGAGAAGTGAGCATGGAAAAGGCTGAGATTCAGGCGCTCATCCGCGAGGCGTTCGCCGCGCAGAAGTTCGCCTATGTACCGTACTCCCACTTCCACGTGGGCGCGGCACTGCGCGGCAAAAACGGACAGGTGTTCCGGGGCTGCAATATTGAGAACGCAAGCTACACCCCCACGAACTGCGCCGAGCGCACGGCTCTGTTCAAGGCCGTCAGCGAGGGTGTGCGCGAGTTTGACGCCATCGCCATCGTCGGCAGCAAGGTGGGGGAGACGAACGCCCTCGTTACCGGCCCGTGCGGTGTCTGCCGTCAGGCGCTCTATGAGTTCGGCGGCCCCGAATTGACCGTCATCATGGCCAGGAGTGAGGACGATTACATCGTCACGACCCTCGGCGACCTGCTGCCCTACGGCTTCGGCCCGGCAAATCTGGAGTAAAATTACTCTCTTTGGCTCCCCTTGAGGGGAGCTCCCGCCGCAGCGGGTGAGGGGCGGCTGGGTGCCGCACGATTTACGCGGAGTCTCCCGCCCACCCCTCCGGCCCCGCGGGGCCACCTCCCCTCAAGGGGAGGCTTTTTCAGAAAACCAAAGGAGTTCCCTTACCACATGAAGAAATTCTTAGCACTGCTTCTGACGCTGGCGCTGCTGGCAGGGCTGACTGCCTGCAAGGATACGGAGGCTGCCAGCACCGCGCAGGAGCAGCACACTGTAACCGCTCCGACGAACGACGCGACCTTTGTCTACCAGCCCGATGACCCGGCGGCCACACTGCCCGGCGGAGAGTCCGTCGTGCTGGTGACCGGCCCCGGCGGCACGGAATCCGGCGAGGATGCCATGCTGTGGCAGGGCATACAGACGTTCGCCAACACGTACGGCTATACCGCCGATGCCCAGACTGCCGCGGGCAACACCGCAGACGAGGCCGAGGCCGCCCTGCGCGCTGCCGCCGAGAGCGGCGCAAAGCTCGTGGTCTGCCGCGGCGACACCATGGGCGCGGCGCTCTACCGCATGCAGGAAAACTACCCTGACGTCCACTACCTGCTGTTTGACAGCGAGCCTCACAGCGACGACTATAGCGCTTACAATACGGCCAGCCTTGTCCATTGCGTCCTCTTTCAGGAGGAACAGGCCGGGTATCTGGCCGGGTACGCCGCTGTGACCGATGGCTACACCACGCTCGGCTTCATCGGTGCGCGGGAGGTACCGGGCATTGTGCGGTACTGCACCGGCTTTCTGCAGGGCGCGGAGGCCGCTGCAGAGCTGCAGGGCGAGTATGTCACCCTGCAGACCTGGTTCACCGATACCTATGAGAATAACGACGCCATTACCCAGCGGATGATCGACTGGTATAATAACGGTACGTCGCTTATTATGGTCAGCGGCGGCAACCTGTACGAGGGTGTGTCCGACGCCGTCAACCAGACCGGCGGCAAGGCAATCACGACGGATTACGACAACACAGAGCTGGGGGACCGCGTGCTGGGCAGCGCCATCAAGTGCTACAACGCTGCCGTGCAGCGTCAGCTGTACACCTTCTTTGCGGCGGGCACCTGGAATGGCCAGACCGGCGGCCAGACCGAGAAGGCCGGCTTCACGAACGGCGAAGTCGCGCTGGAGGCCGGGGCGCCCTGGCGGTTTGACAGCTTCACGCAGGACGACTACCGCACGCTGTATGAGGATCTGCGCACCAGCGTCCTGAAGGTGGATGCCTACTCGGATCTGGATACGCTGCCGGAAACCCCGAACGTCACGGTGGACCGCCTGCTGTAACCCCCACTTGGCCCCTCTGTGAGAGGGTTCCGCCCCTGCGGGGCACCTCTCTCGCCGAGAGGGGCAGGAGGCTGCGCTTTGTTATGCTTTTGTAATGTTTTTTACGCCGTTTTGTCATTGAATTAACAGCGCAAATGCGGTATACTGAAAGCAAAGCGGCAGGGAACCGCCCTGCTGCGCAATTGAAAACAACCTAAGGAGATCAAAACCATGAAAAAGTTTCTCGCTTTTGTAATGGCTGCCAGCATGGCGCTCTCTCTGGCTGCCTGCGGCGGTTCTTCCGCCAGCACCGACACGAGCACCACGACGGAGGCTACCTCTGAGGCTGCCGCTTCCACCTCCGGCAGCAAGACCGATGTCGCCTTTGTTACCGACGTCGGCAACATCGACGACCAGTCCTTCAACCAGTACACCTGGCAGGGCGTGCAGGATTTCTGCTCTGCAAACAGCCTGAACGCCAACTACTACCGTCCCACCGAGGACTCCGACGCCGCCCGTCTGGAGCAGATGGACAACGCTGTCAACGACGGTGCCAAGTCCATCGTCGTCGCTGGCTACCTGTTCGGCAATGCCATCGCCGAGGCTCAGGAGAAGTACCCTGACGTGCAGTTCCTGGCTCTGGACGTTTCTGCCAGCGACCTGGGCGACAAGGCTCCCACCGCCAACACCGCTCTGATCACCTATAAAGAGGAGCAGGCCGGCTACCTGGCCGGTTATGCCGCTGTCTATGACGGCTACAAGGAGCTGGGCTTCCTGGGCGGCATGGCTGTCCCCGCAGTTATCCGCTACGGCTACGGCTTCGTGCAGGGCGCTGACGCCGCTGCCAAGGAGATCGGCGCTACGGATGTCAACATCAAGTACTGGTACTCCGGCGGCTTTGCAGCTACCGATGAGGTCAAGAACAAGATGGACGGCTGGTACTCCGAGGGTACCGAGGTCGTCTTTGCCTGCGGCGGTCCCGTCTGCACGAGCTGCGACGCTGCTGCTAAGGCCAACGGCGGCAAGATGATCGGCGTTGACGTTGACCAGTCCGGCCAGTTCGACACGGTCATCACCTCCGCTATGAAGGGCCTGGCCGAGTCCGTGAACGAGGCTCTGACCGATGCCATGAACAACGGCTGGAAGTTCAGCGAGACCTACTCCGGCAAGGAGACCAAGCTCGGCGCTGCCGAGAACTGCGTCGGTCTGCCGATGAGCACCTCCAAGTTCACCAAGTTCACCCAGGAGCAGTACGATTCCATGTACGCCTCCATCGTGGACGGCACCCTGGCCATCGACGACAGCTATGACGCCGATGTCAAGCCTGCGGTCACCACCATCACGGTTGACTACCAGAGCTGATAAGGCTTTATGACAAGGCTTTAAAAGTATGACTTTTAACCGCCCTGCGCACCCCGCGCAGGGCGGTTTTTGTTCTGTTTCGCCAAATTTTGGCTACTTTTTGTGCAGATTCTATTGTACATGGCGCGATTTTTCTGTATAATATAGTGTAAGAATTTGTGTACAAGCCCGTACACATTGAAAGGGGAGTGCAACGATTGGCAGATAATTATGTCATCGAAATGCTGCACATTACCAAGGAGTTCCCCGGCATCAAAGCCAACGACGACATCACCCTGCAGCTGCGCAAGGGTGAGATCCACGCCCTGCTGGGCGAAAACGGCGCCGGTAAATCCACCTTGATGAGTGTGCTGTTCGGTCTGTATCAGCCGGAGCAGGGTACGATACGGAAAAACGGACAGGAGGTCAAGATCAACAACCCGAACGATGCCAACGCACTGGGCATCGGCATGGTGCACCAGCATTTCAAGCTGGTGGAGTGCTTCACGGTGCTCGACAACATCATCCTGGGTGTTGAGGACACAAAGCACGGCTTTTTGCAGAAGGACGAGGCCCGCAAAAAGGTCATGGCCCTGAGCGAAAAGTACGGTCTGAAGGTCGACCCGGACGCGCTGGTCAGCGACATCTCCGTCGGCATGCAGCAGCGTGTCGAGATCCTGAAAATGCTCTACCGCGACAATGAAATTTTGATTTTCGACGAACCTACGGCGGTTTTGACCCCGCAGGAAATCGACGAGCTCATGGACATCATGCGCGGCTTCAAGGCCGAGGGCAAGAGCATCCTGTTTATCACCCACAAGCTCAACGAGATCATGGCAGTCTCTGACCGCTGCTCTGTCCTGCGCAAGGGCAGGTATATCGGCACCGTTGACATCAAGGACACCACGAAAGAGGAACTGTCCAAGATGATGGTTGGCCGCGACGTGCAGTTTGCCGTCGATAAGAAGCCCTGCGAGGTCGGCAAGCCGATCCTGGAGGTCGAGGACCTTGTCGTGCCGAGCAAGGTCCACAAGAACAATGCCGTCCGCGGCGTCAGCTTCAACGTCCGCGCGGGCGAGATCGTCTGCGTTGCCGGTATCGACGGCAACGGCCAGAGCGAGCTGATCTACGGTATTACGGGCCTCGAAAAGCCCGCGTCCGGCACCATCAGACTCGAGGGCAGGGACATCACGAATGCCCCCATCCGCGAGCGCAGCAAGGCCGGTATGAGCCACATCCCGGAGGATCGCCACAAGCACGGTCTGGTGCTGGATTACACGCTGGCCGACAACATGGTTTTGCAGCGTTACTGGCAGCCGGAGTTCCAGAACCACGGCTTTATTAAAAAGAACGCCGTATTGCAGTACGCCGAGCGCCTGATAAAGCAATACGATGTCCGCAGCGGTCAGGGCCCTGCGACGATTGCCCGCAGCATGTCCGGCGGCAACCAGCAGAAGGCTATCATCGCCCGCGAGGTCGATAAGGACCCGCAGCTGCTCGTTGCCGTGCAGCCCACCCGCGGCCTTGACGTCGGCGCGATCGAGTATATCCACAAGCAGATCGTGGCCGAGCGCGACAAGGGCCGTGCGGTCCTGCTCGTCAGCCTTGAGCTGGACGAGGTCATGAATCTGTCTGACCGCATCCTCGTGATTTACGAGGGGGAGATCGTTGGCGAATTCGACCCGAAAAAGACCACCGTCGAGGAACTGGGCCTGTATATGGCCGGTGCCAAAAAGCAAGGGGAGGCGAAAGCATGAGCAAACAGAATAAACAGCCGCTTCTGCAGCGTCCCGCCGTTGTAGGGGTCCTGGCCAGCCTTTTGTCTATCGTCGTCGGCCTGGTGCTGGGCTTTGTACTGCTGGTCCTGCTGAATCCCGGTGCCGCCGTGGGCGGTATGAGAGCTATGCTGGCCACCGGCTTTTCCAGCATGGACAAACTCGGCAAGGTGCTGTACCAGGCGGCACCCCTGATGATGTGCGGCCTGTCCGTCGGCTTTGCGTTCAAGACGGGGTTGTTCAACATTGGTGCGTCCGGCCAGTACACGATGGGCGCTTTCTTCTCGCTGCTGTGCGCCATTCAATTCCAGCTGCCGTGGTACGTCTGCCTGCTGGCGGGCGCTGTCGGCGGTGCGATCTGGGGCGTTTTCCCGGGCCTGTTCAAGGCGTATTTCAACGTCAATGAGGTCATCACCGCCATCATGTTCAACTGGATCGGCATGTACCTCGTCAATCTGCTGCTGGCCAACATGCCCAATATGCTGGCCTCCGGCTGGGGCGCGTCTAACTCGGACCGCACCGCCGCGCTGAACGTTGCAAACCCCGGTGCGATCCTGCCCAGGGGGCCGTTTGCGGCACTGTTCGGCAACTCGAGCTGGATCAATATTTCCATCATCATCACGATTATTTTTGCCATCCTCGTCTGGGTCATCCTGCAAAAGACGACCTTCGGCTATGAGCTGAAGGCCTGCGGCCTGAGCCGCGACGCTGCCCAGTACGCGGGCATCAACTCCAAGCGCAACATCGTGCTGTCCATGGTCATCTCTGGCGCGCTGTCCGGCATCGGCGGCGGCATCTACTACCTGGCCGGTACGGGCCAATACGTGCTGGAAAAATCCATCCTCGGCATGGGCTTCAACGGCATCCCTGTCGCCCTGCTGGCCAGCTCCAACCCCATCGGCACGATTTTTGCGTCGCTCTTTATCAGCTATATCCAGGTCGGCGGTGCCGCCATGCAGCCCGCCTACTCGTCCGAGACCATTGACATCGTCATTGCCGTCATCATCTATCTGGCGGCCTTTGCCCTGCTGATGCGCGGCATCATTACCAAGGCGGTCTCCGGCCATAAGGGAAAGGAAGGTGCTGCAAAATGATGATCGCTGCCAACATTATCAGTATGACCATTTTGTTCGCAGTGCCGCTGCTGCTCGTCGCCATGGGCGGCATGTTCAGTGAGCATTCCGGCGTCATCAACATCGCACTTGAGGGCATGATGATCATTGGTGCGCTGTTCGCCTGCTTTACGCTGCAGGGCCTGGACCAGAGCGGCTTCGGTCCCGCACATCCGCAGCTGTCGATGTTCATTGCCATTCTGGTGGCGGGCGTCACCGGCATGATTTTTTCGCTGCTGCTGGGCTTTGCGGCCATCAACTTGAAGGCCGACCAGACTATCGGCGGCACGGCGCTGAACCAGTTCGCGCCTGCCTTCGCCGTCGTCATGACTTGGGCCATCCAGGGCCAGGGCCTGACCACGATCTTCATTCCCAACTGGGTGCGCATCACCCGCGATACCTTCGGCCTCGCCCCGGTGGACGGCCCCAGCTTCTGGAACAATCTGATTTTCAAGTATTTCTACCTGACGACCCCCGTTGCCATCGTCCTGTTCATCGCGGCCTACATCGTGATGTACAAGACCCGCTTCGGTCTGCGGCTGCGCGCCTGCGGTGAGCATCCCCAGGCGGCGGACTCTGTCGGCATCAACGTCTACAAGATGCGCTACGCCGGTGTGTTGATCTCCGGCTTCCTGGGCGGCGTCGGCGGCCTGGCCTACACGCTGGCAGCCGGCTCCGGCTTCAACTCCGACGTTGGCGGCTACGGCTTCCTGGCGCTGGCCGTTATGATCTTCGGCAACTGGAAGCCGCTGCCGATCCTCGGCGCGTCGCTGTTCTTCGCGCTGTTCAAGGTCATTGCTGCGCTGAACGCCACGCTGACCTTCCTGCCGAAGTTTGAGGGCGTCAAGGAAATTTCGAACTTCTACCAGATGCTGCCGTATATCGTCACGATGATCGTGCTGATCTTCACCTCCAAGAACTCCCAGGCCCCGAAGGCCGAGGGCATTCCCTACGACAAGGGCAGCCGTTAATCACAAATCACAGCAGGCCGCCCGGTATCCCAACCGGGCGGCCTGCCTTTTACAAGGAGAAAAACTATGCGAATGTACGATATTATCGCCAAGAAGCGCGACGGCGGTACGCTGAACCATGAAGAACTGTCCTTCGCCGTCAACGGCTATGTGGCAGGCGATGTGCCCGACTACCAGATGTCGGCGCTTCTCATGGCCATCTACCTGCGCGGCATGACTGACGAGGAGACCGCCATGCTGACCGACGTCATGGCCCACTCCGGCGATATGGTCGATCTGTCTGCCATCGCGGGCATCAAGGCCGACAAGCACTCTACCGGCGGCGTCGGTGACAAGACGACGCTGGTCATTGCGCCCATCGTGGCGGCCTGCGGTGTCAAGATCGCCAAGATGAGCGGGCGCGGCCTCGGCCACACGGGCGGCACGATTGACAAGATGGAGGCTGTCCCCGGCACCCGCACGAGCCTGACGCAGGAAGAATTTTTCAGGCAGGTCAACGAGATCGGCATTTCGGTCATCGGCCAAAGCGGCAAGATCGCCGTCGCCGACAAGAAGATGTACGCCCTGCGCGATGTGACCGCCACCGTCGGCTGCATCCCGCTGATCGCGTCCTCCATCATGTCCAAGAAGCTGGCCGCCGGTTCGGACGCGATCCTGCTCGATGTCACGATGGGCGACGGCGCGTTCATGAAGGATCTGGACGGTGCGCTGGAGCTGGCCCGCCAGATGGTTGCCATCGGCACAGCGCATGGCCGCAAGGTCGCGGCGCTCATCACCGATATGGACAAGCCTCTCGGCCACAACATCGGCAATGCGCTGGAGGTCGCCGAGAGCATGGCCGTTCTGCAGGGCAAGGGCCCCGCGGACCTGACCGAGGTCTGCCTGCAGCTGGCCGGCAACATGCTGGTGCTGGCGGGCAAGGGCGATATGCCTACCTGCCGTAAGCTGGCCGAGAGCGTCATTGCCGACGGCTCCGCGTTTGAAAAGTGCTGCCAGATGTTTGCCGCGCAGGGCGGCGACACCAGCGTACTGCGCGACGCCGACAAGTTCCAAAAGGCAAAGTACAGCTATGAGCTGACCGCCCCGGCCGACGGCTATATTTACAAAAACGACGTCGAGAAGATCGGCAATGCCAGCGTGCTGCTGGGCGCGGGCCGCATCAAGAAGGAGGACAGCATCGACTTTGCCGCGGGCATTACGATGCACAAAAAGCTGGGCGACTACGTCAAGGCAGGGGAGAGCATCTGCACGTTCTATGCCGACGACGAGAGCCTGTTTGCCGCAGCCGAGGAAATGTACCGCGGCGGCCTTGTCATCCGCGATGAGCCGCCGACGCTTCCGTCCCTCGTCTACGCGCGCGTAACGAGTGATGGCGTGGAGCGGTTCTAAATTGAAACACCCGGGAGGGATTCAGCCCTCCCGGGTGCTTCATTTTTGCGCACTGTTTGCTATGAAATAACGGTTCAGGTGTCCGCCAACTCCACCACCAATTTGGCTTCGGTGGCGGCAATGGCAAGCTGGAGCTTATTCTCTAAGTTCGTCTTTTGCAGCATATTGATGACGTGGAACTTCACGGTGGATGGCTCGATGCCGAGTTCTTTTGCAATCTCGTTATAGGACAGCCCGCGCACGAGACAGCGCAGGACCTTCATCTCGCCTTTGGTGAACTCGGCGCTCATGGCCGTGCCGATCTCCACGCTGGGCGGTGCATCGGGGAAGATATGCTCCCACGCCATCGTGCGGCGCACGACCTCCATCAGGGTCCCTTCATCGCCGTCCTTATACCACAGGCTGTCCGCGCCCACGGCTTTTGCGCGTGCCAGGACCTGTGTGTCAATAAGCGAGGTCGCCACCACGATCTTGATTGCGGGGTGCGCTTCTCGTATCTTTTTGGCGGCGGCCAAACCGTTTTCGCGGTGTTCGGTCTGCACATCCATCAGCACAAGGTCGATGTCCTCGGTATCGCACAGGATCGGTGCCTCTGCAGCGCCGGGGATAGACACAGCCAGTTGATACCCGTCCTCGTTCTGAATATAGCTTTCAAGCAGGCTCCGGACCAGCTTTTGGTCCTCAACGATCATAACGCGTATCATAAATGCTCTCCTTATCGGGCAGGGTGACTTCCAGAACAAACACAGGCAGGGAGTGTACGGTTACCGTACCCCCTGCTTTTTCAATACGGCGGCGGAGCGAGGAAAGCCCGCCGCCTTCCTTTATCTCCGCCTTGGGCGGTGCGCCGTTGTTCGTGATGCAAAGGTGCCATGCCTGTGACCGATGTTCGGAATCAGCGTATAATTCCGTGGCGCCCGCATGCCGCACAGCGTTGGAGGTACATTCCCGCAGGATCAGTGCGTAGAGCTCGCGGGTGGCGCGTGCCGCAGGGTACGCACCGCGCAGCTGTACGGCTGCGCCCAGAACAGCCGCCCGCCTTTGCATACAGGTCAGGGGGTCCTCGGCAGCATCCTCCTGCCGGGCGCGGCACAGCAGGGAGATGGAGCTTTCCCACTCCGCGGTCTCGCTCTTGATCCGGGCAAGGTCATGCTCATGCCGCAGTGCGCGCCGTGCGGCAAGCAGGGTATGGCCGATGTCGTCATGCACCCGCATCTTCATTTTCAGGATTTCTTCCTCCCGCACAATGTCGGGCATATTGTCATATAAGCGTTTTGCGCGGCGGTTCGCATCGGCAAGACGCTCGTTTTCCTGCTGCAGCGCAGCGTGCAATGCAGCCAGACGGCTGACATCGGTAGCCATCACCTCGGTGTACGGTATGCCGTATTTGTCCTGAACAGGGCGCACCGCAAAATGGTACACCGTCCCGTCCGGGAATGCGTAGATGCGGGCGGCCTCATCGCGCAGCTGCATACCGCCGCCGGGACTGTGCAGCGCCTGCTCCAGATCCGTAAGGGTCTGCAGATCGCAGCAGGCAATCAGGGCGCAGGCCCCGCCATGGCCTTTATGGGCATGAATATGGCCGGTGCAGCCGGCGGTATGAACGCCCAGAACCTGTACCAGATGGGTGCGCAGCAGCCCGCCGCACAGCCCGCCCCGGCCCCGGCACCTGCCCCCGCCGGGTGGACGTGCAGCTGCGGCCAGACCGGCAACACCGGCAAATTCTGCGCAAACTGCGGCAGCCCCAAGCCCGACTCGGCCCCCGCCAAGTGCAGCCAGTGTGGTTGGACCCCGGATGACCCGGCCCATCCGCCCAAGTTCTGCCCGGAGTGCGGTAAGCCGTTTGGCCAGTGATGTGCAAAAAAATCGCTGCGGTGCTTTGCGCCGCAGCCGTTTTCCTGACAATGTCCGGCTGTAAAAAAGCGCCGCCCGGCACACTGACCGGTATAAGCATCAGTTATTCCGGCATGTGCTATGACGACACCTATGGGTTCAGCATAAGAGATGACCCGGCTGACGGCTGCCTTTTCAGCTGTAATTACAAGGAGGATGAATGGGTGGAGCTGGAAAACATCCCGGTTGAGGACACCCATTGGCAAGAAGTCCTGGCTCTGGCAGAAAAGCTGGGGCTGGAAAGACTGCCGGACGAAAAGAAAAATTTTCCCGGCTTATTTATCACCGATGAAACGTTAGATAGCGTTTGCCTGATTTACAAGGCCCCGGATGACGAGATCATCTACCGTTATCTGGATGCCGATGGCAATACGCGCAGCGCCCTGCGTGATTTTTTTGAGGCTCTGGCAGGGCAGCTGCAAACCGAAGGAAAGAGAGGTGACGCATAATGGCAACGCAGCTTACCAACTACCAATGCCCTGCCTGTACCGGTCCGCTTCACTTTGACGGTGCCAGCGGAAAGCTGGTCTGTGACTTCTGCGGCAGCAGCTACGATACTGCCGAGATCGAAGCGCTCTATGCCGAAAAAGAAGCCGCTGCCGAAACCGCGGCACAGAATAAACAGGCATCGCCGCCCGGCTCCGTCTGGAGTGAAAACGAGGCCGCCGGACTGCGCAGCTATTCCTGCCTGTCCTGCGGCGCAGAGCTGATCTGTGACGAGACGACTGCCGCGACAAACTGCCCGTACTGCGGCAACCCAACGGTCATTGCGGGGCAGTTCAGCGGTATGCAGCGGCCCGAGCTTGTCCTGCCGTTTGTGCTGGATAAGAACGCCGCCAAGGCCGCGCTGAAAAAATACTATCGCGGGAAGCGGTTCCTGCCCAATGCTTTCTCCTCGCAGAACCATATCGAGGAGATCAAGGGCGTGTATGTCCCGTTCTGGCTGTTCGATGCCAACGCCTCCGGCTCGGGCCAATATGAAGCCACGACCAGCTCCAGCCACTGCAACGGCGATTACGTCATCACCACGACCCGCCACTACGATGTCCGCCGCGCGGGTACTACGCAGTTTATGGGCGTGCCGGTGGACGGCTCGACCAAGATGCCCAACGGACATATGGATGCCATTGAGCCGTATGACTACCGCGCCTTCCAGCCCTTCTCGACCGCGTACCTGCCGGGCTATATGGCAGACAAATACGACGAGGACGCCGACACCTGCCAGGCCCGCGCCCACAGCCGGATGCAGAATTCGGTCAGCAGCGAGCTTTCGGCCAGCATTACCGGCTACAACAGCGTAAGCACCCTGAGCGAGAATATCCATATTGATTACACCGCCAAAGAGGGCCTATGGTTTTCTCTGCCGACCACAACCGAAAAACTGCAAGCAGCCCTGCGGGAAATCGGGATCAGTGCCGATAATCCGCAGGACTTTTTCTTGTACGACTATCGAAGCCCACAGGCACGACCTATTAAGCTACCCCGTGATATGGTGCTGTCCGCAGGCATGGATGAATTAAACTTCCTTGCTGCAAGATTGGAAAAGCTGGACGCCACCGAACTTACGGAGCTGAACGCCGCCCTGACAAGCCCGCAGAGTGATTTTCACAATATCGGCCAGATTATCGACTATCCCGAAAATGTGGACTTTTATGTGCATTTGCCGGATGTCACCGGCACAGGACAGTTGGGCGACTACTATCTAAACCGTTCCGGCATGGTGGATATGCCGGAGGAATGGAAAGCAGGGATTCTCCTGCCCCGTTTTGGCCTGCATATTGCCAACACAGAGCAAGGTGTTTTTACCGATTATGGCTATCTGGTAAAAAGCGGCGACGAATGGCAGCGCGTCCATGAGGGCCAGCTAGTGCCGGAGGAATACCGGGTGATGGCCTATCCTGCGCCGGAAATTCTGCGGGAGGAAAGCAAGGTGCAGCCGGAGGCGGCAGCACCTACAAAGGTCCCACAGCCTGTCACCCCCATTCTCTTAAACGGCCAGAACAGCGCCGAGCGCATGAAAGAGATCACCGACCGGCTGGAAACCGGCATACAGGAGCTTTTCGAGAGTGAACGCTACAAAGCCTATCTCACCACCATGTCCAAGTTCCACAGTTACAGCTTCAACAATACCCTCTTGATCGCCATGCAGGGCGGACAGCTTGTGGCAGGCTACAACAAGTGGCGGGACGATTTTCACCGCAATGTGAAGAAAGGCGAAAAGGCCATCAAGATACTGGCCCCGGCCCCGTTCAAGGCAAAAAAGGAAGTGCAAAAGCTGGACGCACAGGGCAGGCCGGTGATGGGAAAAGACGGAAAGCCTGTTACCGAAGTACAGGAAATACAGGTTCCGGCCTTTAAGATCGTTTCCGTCTTTGATGTGAGCCAGACCGAGGGAGAACCGCTGCCCTCTATCGGCGTGGAAGAACTGACCGGCAGCGTGGAACGCTACGGGGAATTCTTTAAGGCGCTGGAACAGACCTCCCCGGTTCCCATTGGTTTTGAGGACATTCCGAGCGGTTCCCACGGCTACTACCACCTGACGGAAAAGCGGATCGCCATTCAGGAGGGCATGAGCGAATTACAGACCCTAAAGACGGCTATCCACGAGATCGCCCATTCCAAGCTCCACGCCATCGACCCGGAAGCCCCGGCCATTGAGCAGGCCGACCGTCCCGACAGCCGCACCCGCGAAGTGCAGGCCGAAAGCGTGGCCTATGCCGTCTGCCAGCACTACGGGCTGGACACCTCCGATTATTCCTTTGGCTATGTGGCCGGTTGGAGTTCCGGCAAGGACTTGAAAGAGCTGAAAGCCTCCCTTGAAACCATCCGGGCCACCGCCCATGAACTGATTACCACCATTGACGGCCACCTTGCCCAGCTTCAGAAAGAACGGCAGGCCCAGCAGGAGCAGCCGCAGGCCGCACCGCTGGAACAGGCCGCCGAGCAGCCAGACCCGGACAGCGTATTTTCCAAGCTGCCCCCGGAGCAACAGCAGGAAATGACCGCCAGCGTAAAAGCCATGCTGCAAACCCTCATTGATGCGGATTTGAAATCCACCGGCGAAGTGTCGCAGGGAACCAAGGAGGCGGCGCAGGCGCAGGGCTTTACCATTGCCGGGGATGGAACGCTGGAACAGGCCAAAGCCCCGCAGGAGGCCGCCTACCGTCTGGAAAGCGGCGAATATCTGTATATCCAGACATCAGAAACCGGCTACGATTACACGCTGTACGGTCCCGACTACAAAGAACTGGACGGAGGCCAGCTTGACAATCCCGACCTGTCCCTTGCGGAAGCCGGAAAAGAAATCCTTGCCATCCATGAGCGACCGGCTGGGACAATAGAACCCCTGACCGGCGACGGGCTGGATGATTTTCTGGAAGCAACCGAACAGGCCAACGCCATTCCCCAGCCGCAGGCGTGGAATGGGATCGACGGCCTTTTGAATGGAAAGCCGTTCATGCCGGAGGCGTCCCCGGCTGACCGGGCTGCCGCTCTGATTGAACTGGCAGAGAAAAACGCCCCGCGTTTGGGCAGCGAGGAACGGCAGTTGATCGTGGCCTATGCCGAGGCCGTGGGCGATAACGACAAGGTAATCGGGCTTATCAACCGCCTGTGTGAACAGGGCTATGAGCTGCAAAAGGGCCAGATGGATTCCTTTGTGAAAAGCGAGATCGAAAGTGAGATTGCCGTTGCAAACGCCAAGCGGCAGATCGCCCAGAATCCGGCAGCGGAGCCAGTTGTCACGATCCTTTGGAGTGAAAGCCCCCATCTGAAAGACGGCCAGCAAATGCCGCTGCATGAAGCCGAGGCCGTTTTTAAGGAGCTGGACAGCGCCAGACGCCATGAACGGGAGCAGCCGGGCTATACGGGCCATTGGTACGACAAGACCAAGTTCCGCATTGATTTTACCATGCAGGGCCAGCCGGACAGCTACGAGGGACGGCAGGACTTTGGCGACGGGGACGGTTCCCTGATCCAGCATATCCGGGGCTATCACGAATACTACGCACAGGATGAAAGCTGGAAAAACCATGTGCTGCACCATGAGGGGCCGGAGGCATGGGAGGCGGACAAGGCCCAGCGGGATATGCTGCTGCATGAGTTCGTCCCATATATGGAGCTGCATTGCAATCTGGCCACTATGGAGCAGGAGGCCCGGCGTCCCCTGCGATCCGGGGAAACCCTGACGCCGGAACAGACCGCTTATTTCAACGCGGTTTTGGACTATGTAAAAGAGTGCCGCCCGCTTCTCAATCAGGGCCAGTACCACTTGCCGGAGCCGCCGCAGCTTGCCGACTTCGACCAGAGCTTGCAGGACTACAAAAAACAGATCGAGGCAGAGCTGGAACAGGAGGCCGCCACTGCCGGGCTGACGGTGGAAGAATATGTTGCCTCTGACTATGAGGCCCCGGCGCAGCCCAACTTTTCCATCTACCAAGTGCCGCCCGGCCCGGAGGGGCGCGACTTCCGCTATCGTTCCTATGAGGAATTGCAGGCGGATGGGCTTTCGGTGGACAGGAAGAATTACCAGCTTATCTACTCCGCGCCGCTGGACAAGGACATCACACTGGACGAGATTTACCGCCGCTTCAACATGGAACATCCCGCCGATTACAAGGGACATTCCCTCTCGATGGGGGATATTGTGGTGTTCCGGCAGGATGGAAAACAGACCGCCTACTATGTGGACGAGGGGGCCGACTACCGGCAGGTGCCGGAGTTTTTCGCCCAGCCGGAAAAGCAGCTCACGCCGGACGAGTGCATGACCGGCGAACAAATCCAGACGCCGAGAGGCCGTTTCTATCTGACCGACAGGAGCCGGGAACAGATGGAGGCCGCCGGGTATGGATTCCACCACCAGTCGGAGGACGGCAGGTATCTTATTATGGCAAACGGCACAAGAGCCTTTGCCATCCCCGCCCAGCCAGAAAGCCATATCAAGACGGCGGAAATGTCCACCGAGCAGAACTACAACATGATCGACGGCATGATGAACAACGCCCCGTCTATGGAGGAACTGGAAGCAAGGGCAAAAGCCGGGGAACAGATTTCCCTTTTGGATGTGGCCGAGGCAACCAAGGCGGAGGCCAAAAAGCCCAAGCAGACCCAAAAGACAACGCAGAAACAAAAGAAGCCGTCCATCCGGGCGCAGCTTGCCGCCGCCAAGGAGGAGCAGAAAAAGAAGCCCCCGGCGCGGGAAAAATCAAAAGAAATGGAGGTATGAGGAATGTATTTCACCGTGGAAGAAGAAAACCTGATCTGTCTGTACCACAACGCCGACCGCCGCAGGACGGCGGCAAATCTCCGGGCAGCTTTGCCGGACATGGACAAGGAAATGGCAGCGCTGGCCTGCCAGACCGCCGATAAGTTGGACACCATGAGTGACGCCGACTTTGCGGCGCAGCGGTTCCACTTCACAGACGAATAAGCAAAACGCCGGGCGCGGAGGTGTCAAAGCCTCTGCGTCTGGCGCTTCTTTTTTGTCCATTTTTCCGCATTTAGAACCCCGTTTTGAGGGGAACAGGATAACTTTATCCACCTGCCTGCCGACCATGCGGAAAAACCCTTGATTTCCGTGGACTTTTAACGCCCTAAATGCGTAGACAGGAGGTATCTTTTCCGCTGGCGCTCAGCCTTTTAATTCCGTGTTGCACATGAGGCGGAAATCTTACTGCACCAGACAGCGAAGAATCATTTTGACGAACTGGGAATCAAAAAGCTCCCCTCTGTCAAATCTCTCCGAGAGGAATACACCGATCTTCTGGAACAAAAACGGAAAGCCTATTCTGCCTATAAGCAGGCCAAAAATGATATGAAAGAACTTCATAATGTTCGGGCCAATGTGGAATATCTATTAGAGATTTCTTCCCCACCACATGGAGGTTGTAGATAACGCAAGTGATGAAAACAACGAAAATACAAGGAGAAAGGCAACTGTTGTACCTATTAAAATAGAATATGTGTGAGAGGACAAGCCTTTCAGTAACGTAGACGTTCAGAAATGAGCGTCTATTTTTATACCCAAAATGAAAGGAGCATTAGATTTATGAAAAAGATGTTAAAACGATTGTGTACGGGCTTCTTAGCTCTTGCAACTGTCGTTACTGCTTTACCGACGACACCCGTTCATGCAGAAAGCAAGCAATACTGGACGGAGTCAAAAGAGCGTGTCGGTATCGTTGAAAAAGTAATGAATGACGGTTCGA
>ENA-OQDA01000070-OQDA01000070.1-human-gut-metagenome-genome-assembly--contig:-NODE-70-length-42620-cov-4.185937_pt1 | contig 42620 bp, 44 predicted proteins | sample MGYA00242771_ERZ504603 | MGnify/ENA primary metagenome ERZ504603 (study PRJEB26092, sample SAMD00036328) | human gut metagenome | host: Homo sapiens | study: EMG produced TPA metagenomics assembly of...
GTCTCTACCAGTGGGATCAGCGCTGGGGCTCCACCGTGTACAGCTCCACGACGTTCGCGCTGACGGGATGCTGCCCCACGTCGCTTTCCATGGTGTACCAGGGCCTCACCGGCAAGGGCGATCTGTCGCCTTACGATATGGGGAAACGCGCGAGCGACGGCGGCTTTGAGACGGCGTTCGACGGCACCGACTCCTCGTTCCTCGTGAGCGAGGCAGCCTCGCTCGGCCTTTCCTGCGAGGCGCTCTCGGTCGATGCGGGCAGCGTGCGCGCGGCGCTCGAAGGCGGCGCCGTGCTCGTCTGCAACGTCGGCCCTGGAGACTTCACCGACAACGGCCACTTCTTCGTCGTCACCGGCATCGACGGCGACGGGAACCTGCGCATCAACGATCCGTACTCGGCCGAGCGCTCGAACAGAGCCTGGGACGTGGACACGGTGCTCGGCCAGACGAAGGCGCTGTGGGCCTACCGGCTGGCCTGAGGACGCGGGTGCGCGTGCGGGCAATGCGTCTTCGCCCGTAAAACACGGAAAACGACCCTGAGGCGTGTTTTCGGGGCGAAGATGCGAGGCGGGAGCGGCGCGGCCTCGAACCGCCTCGCCGTTCCCGGCAGATCTTGATCACCTGCACTATATTCCCTTGTCGGTTCGATGACATCGAAGCGCGCGCCGGCCGTGCGTGGTACAATGCCCCCATGACTGACCAAACCCAAATCACCCTCACGGCCCCCCGAAGCGTGAACATGGCGCTCATCGTCGGCCCTGCGGACGAGATCCTCCATGTCGTGCAGGATGCGTTCGCCTCGCGGATCACGGTTCGCGGCGACACGGTCGAGCTCGTCGGCGATCCGCTGGAGGTGCAGTCGCTCACGGCGCTGTTCTCGGATCTCATCAAGCTCGTGGAAGGCGGCGGCGAGCCTACGCTCGAGTACGTGCGGCACGCCATCGACCTGTTGCGCACGGCCGAGTTCAGCCCGCAGGCGCTGCGCGAGGACATCCTGCTCACGTACCGCGGCCGGGCCATCCGTCCGAAGACGGCGGGCCAGAAGCGCTACGTCGACGCCATCCGCGAGCATACCATCACGTTCGGCATCGGGCCCGCGGGCACCGGCAAGACGTACCTCGCCATGGCCATGGCCGTGGCTGCGCTCAAGCGCAAGGAGGTTGGCCGCATCATCCTCACGCGCCCCGTGGTGGAAGCGGGGAGAGCCTGGGCTTTCTGCCCGGAACCCTCACCGAGAAGGTGGATCCCTACATCCGCCCGCTTTACGACGCGCTGTTCGACATGACCGACATGGAGCGCGCCACGCAGCTCGTCGAGAGCGGCGTCATCGAGATCGCCCCGCTCGCGTTCATGCGCGGGCGCACCCTGAACGACAGCTTCATCATCCTCGACGAGGCGCAGAACACCACGCCTGAGCAGATGAAGATGTTCCTCACGCGCCTGGGCTTCGGCTCGAAGATGGTGGTCACGGGCGACGTGACCCAGCTCGACCTGCCGCGCGGCGTCTCGGGCCTCAAAGGCGTGCGGGCCATCCTCGAGGACATCGACGATATCGCGTTCTGCGATTTCACCGGCAAGGACGTGGTTCGGCATTCCCTGGTGGCCGCCATCGTCTCGGCCTACGATCAGGCAAGCAGAAAGGCTTGAGGTATCATGGATATCCAGATCAACTACGACTACCGCAAAGAAGACCTCGAGAAGCTGCCGCTGCACGAGCTGACCCAGTTCGTGCTGGCGCGCGAGGACAAGCCCTTCAACACCGAGGTGTCCATCAGCTTCGTCACCGACGAGGCTATCGCCGAGCTCAACGAGCGCTACCGCCACAAGGAGGGCCCCACCGACGTGCTCTCCTTCGAGTGCGACGGCGTGGACGACGACCTGTCGGCCATGACGCTGGCGGAGGATCCCGTCTACGAACTGGGCGACGTGGTGATCGCCCCCGACGTGGCCAGCCGCCAGACGCGCGAGTTCGGCACCACGTTCGAGGAGGAGATCAGCTTGCTGCTCGTCCATGGCCTTCTGCACCTGTGCGGCTACGATCACATCGAAGATGACGAAGCCGAGGTCATGGAGAAGCGCGAGGCCGAGATCCTCGAAGCCTGGTCCAAGCGCTGAGATCGGGGGAGGGCTGGATTGCATGAACGCGACTGACGCCATGGGCGAAGGCGATCGCAAAGAGGGGAATCCGTCGCCGGAGGACGGTGCGGCGGACGGCGTGAGGTTCGTCCGCAACCGTGCTGACAAGGATTCGCGCGCCCGGTTCTCGCTCGGACGCGCGTTCTCGTGCGCATGGGAGGGCGTCGTCTACACTGCGCGCACGCAGCGCAACATGAAGATACATTTCGCGGTGGGCGCCGCGGCAGTGCTGCTCGGCGCCGCGCTCGGCATCGACGCGGCGTCGTGGGCGGCCATCGTCATCTGCATCGTGCTCGTGCTGGCCGCCGAATGCCTGAACACGGCCGTCGAATCGGTGGTCGACCTCGTGTCGCCCGACTACGCCGAGCTCGCCAAGCACGCGAAAGACTGCGCTGCCGGCGCAGTGCTCGTGTGCGCGCTGGGCGCGGTGGCGGTAGCCGCCGCCGTGTTCGTCCCGCGCCTTGCGGCGCTGTTCGTCTAACGCATCGGAAACATTGGAAGGCTTTTCATGGACAACATCTATCCCGCAGTCGGCGATTCGTTCAAGTCGGGGTTCGTCACGCTGGTCGGGCGCCCGAACGCGGGCAAGTCCACGCTGATCAACGCCATTATGGGCAAGAAGATCGCCATCACGTCGAACACGGCGCAGACTACGCGCCATCGCTTTCGCGCGGTGCTCACGCGCGAGGGCTTCCAGCTCATCCTCGTGGACACGCCGGGCCTGCACAAGCCGCACGACGCCCTCGGCGAGGAGCTGAACACGTCGGCGCTCAAGGCGCTCGAGGACGTGGACGTGGTCGCCTTCCTCGTGGACGCGTCGAAGCCGGTCGGCACGGGCGACGAGTGGGTGGCCGCTCAGCTCAAGCGCGCGCGCTCGAAGAAGATCCTCGTGCTGTCGAAGATCGACCTCGTGGACGGCGAGCAGCTGGACCGCCAGCGCTTCGCCGCAGCCCAGCTGGGCGATTGGGACGCCGTGGTGGAATTGTCGAGCCAGACGGGCGAGCATGTGCAGGATTTCGTCGACGAGGTGGTGGCGCTGCTGCCGCCGGGTCCGGCGTGGTTCCCGACCGATATGGAGACCGACCAGCCCATCGAGGTGGTGGTGGCCGAGTTCATCCGCGAGAAGATCCTGCGTTCGTTCCACGACGAGGTGCCCCATGCCATCGGCGTGCGCGTGGAGGAGATGGAGTACGATCGCAAGAAGGATCTCTACCGCATCTTCGCCATCGTGTACGTGGAGCGCGACAGCCAGAAGGGCATCATCATCGGGAAGAAGGGCGCGGCCATCAAGCAGATCGGCACCGAGGCGCGCCAGGACCTCGAGCAGCTGCTGGGCTGCCGCGTGTTCTTGGACCTGTCGGTGAAGGTGAAGAAGAACTGGCGCCGCGACGCGAACCAGATCCGCCGTTTCGGCTACGGCGAAGGGGCTTAAGGGCTTTGTCTGCCCGGCCGCCGGCGGCCGGAACGGCTCGGCGCTTATCGCCGATCGGCTGCGCCAACCTGGAAGCTCGCCTTTTTTCTGCAGGTATTGTCACGAAGCGTGCAAACGGGGCGTTGTCCGGCTGCGCTCGGCCCGTTTTCGGCTACAATCGTCGTATGTGCCATTTGCGCGAGGGAGTAAGCCAGCATGATCTGTCCGAACTGTCAATCTGAGAACAAAGACGGCGCGAAATTCTGCAACGATTGCGGATTTCCCCTGACCGGCCGTATGGCGGCCGTCGCCGCGGCGTCCACGAGCGATGCGACGCTGCGCTCGATCGCGGCTGACGACGGCCCCGAGGATGCGCAGGCCGGCGATTCCGATCCCGACTTCGAGGGCACGGCATCCGCCGTCGAACCCGAGTCCGCCGGGGAACCCGACGCTTCGGGCTCGCTCGATCGTTCGAGCATCCCCGCCATCGACGTGGCGGGCGTGAACGTCGACGAGAACGGCAACGCGTTCGACTTCGGCTCCATCGGAGACGACGAGGCCGCGCGCGCTGCCGACGATCTCACGCCGTTCGTGCCCCGTCGCCCCGACGAAGAGCCGATCTCCGGTCGCTCCGATTTCTCGGGCTTCGACGAATGCCTCGTCGATGCGGGCTACGTGCCCCCCGAAGAAGTCGTGGGGGCCGGGCGATACCATGGAGATGCCGCGTATCGAGGGCCAGGCCGCGCCCAAGCAAAAGGAGTTCCGCGCACCTGATGCCAACCAGAAGAAGGGCGGCAAGGGCAAGATCGTGGCCATCGTGCTCGTATGTCTGCTGGCCGTCGGCGGGGCGGCCGCGGGCGTCACGTACTATCTGGAGCTATGGGGCGGCAAGATGCTGCCCGACGTCGTGGGCATGACCCAGTCCGACGCCGTCTACGTTTTGGAGTCCAAGGGCTTCGCCGTGCACGAGGAAAAGATCAAGTCCGACGACACCGAGGGCGTCGTGCTGCTGATGGATCCCGTCGCCGGCTCTCGCGAGGAGGAGGGCTCCGAAGTCACCATCCATGTTTCGGAGGCGCGCACGATCCCCGACGTCGCGGGCAAACAGCGCGACGAAGCGGCGGCTCTGCTCGAGAAGGACGGGTTCGAGAAGGTTTCCTTCGTGACCGAGAAGTCGAACGAGCGTGAAGGCCTCGTGCTGGGGATAGCCCCCGAAGCGGGGTCGAAGGCCGCTGCCGGCACTGAGATCACCGTTACCGTTGCCGTCCCCTTCACCGTGCCCGACGTGAAGGGCAAGACGTGGGACGAGGCTTCCAAGATGCTGACCGACGAAGGGTACGAACCGGTGGCGAGCTACGTCTACGACGACAGCGTGCCTGCCGGTACCGTGCTCGGTACGACGCCCGAAGCCGACGCGAAGGCCGACTCCGGCTCTACGGTCACCGTGTCGGTCGCCTTGTCGCGCGGCGCCGAGTTGGAGCAGGCGGCGCTGTCGTATCTCGGCGGTTTGCGCGATTCGGGCTCGACCGTCACGGTCGGCGGCACGGCCTATCTGGTGGAGTCGGTGGACGCCGTGAAGTACGAGGGGGGCGAGACCACGTCGTTCACCATCACGGGCAAGGCGGTGACCTCGCTCGACGGCGAGACCGTGTACGGCTCCTCCAAGCAGAAGAGCGGTGCCATCGTTTGGACGAGCGACAACGCCATCGCCAGCATCTCGTAGCGCGCGTGTCCCAGCCTACCTACGACGCGCGCGCCATCGTGCTGCGCAAGACGAAGCTCGGCGAGAGCGACCTCATCCTGACGCTGCTCGCCGAGGACGGCTCGCAGATGCGGGCCGTAGCGAAGGGCGCGCGCAAACCCGCCAGCTCGTTCGCGGCGCGCCTCGAGCTGTACTCGGTCGTCGACTTGCTCGTCGCGCGCGGGCGCAGCCTCGACATCGTGAAGGAGGCGCGGCTCGTCGAGAGCAACGAGCGTCTTCGCCGCGACATCGAGCACGCTGCCGGGGCAGCGCCCATGGCCGAACTGCTCGACCGCGTCACGCAGATGGGACTGGAGAACCCGCGGTTGTTCGCGCTCACGCGCACGGCGCTGTCCAGCCTGGGTCGGGTCGATCCCGCGCAGGTGCCGGCCGTGTGCGCGGCGCACTTGCTCAAGACGCTTGCGTTCGCGGGGTTGCGCCCCAGCCTCGATGCGTGCGTCTCCTGCGGGCGCGACGTGGAGGCGGTTCCCGAAAGCGGACTCATGGCGCTCTCGTACCAGGAGGGCGGGGCGGTATGCGCCGCATGCCGGTCGAGCGTGGAGACGGTGCTCGTCCCTGCCTCTACGGTCGCGTGGTGCCGGGCTCTGCTGAGCTCCACGTTCGCCGAGATCGAGATTCTCGAGGCGGATCCTTCCGCCGCGTTTTCCGTGCTGCGTTTCTGCCAGCAATGGGTGAGCGAGCACGTCGGGGCGAACTTGAAATCGTTGAACTTCCTGTTCACATGCGGATTGTTCATGAAAGACGCGGGCGGGACCCGCGAAGAGGAGGAGAGAGGCATGTACCGTTACACCCCGCGCGGCGTATGCTCGCGCGCGATCGATATCGACCTCGACGGCGACAAGGTGGCGCGTGTCGAGTTCGTCGGCGGCTGCGACGGCAATTTGAAGGCGGTGTCGAGGCTCATCGAGGGCATGACGGTGGAGGACGTCGCCGCGGCGCTTGAGGGCAACACGTGCGGTCGACGCGCAACTTCGTGCGCCGACCAGCTGGTGAAAGGGCTGCGCGAGGCGCGTCAAGCGGCCGTGTAGGCCCAGATCGCTCGGCATTGGCCGAGCACGGTGGCGAAGTCCCAAGCCTTTCCCGTGCGTTCGGGGCTGTTGGGGTCGCGCACGAGCAGGCGGCCCTGTTCGTCGATGCCTGCGAGCACGATGAAGTGGCCCGTGCTGGTGAAATCGCCCGGTCCCACGCTGCAAATGACGGGGGAGCCGGACAGGAGAGCGCGGCGAACGCTCTGCTCGTCTGCGGGCACTTCTTCGGCGACGAGGCCAAGCTCGGCCGCGCCTTCGGTCATGAACGTCCAGGCGGTGCCGTCGGGGGTCGCGCATCCGAGGCGCTCGGAGAACGCGCCCATGTCGGCCGGTGTCATGTCGGTGCGGCCGGTCAGCGCCACGTACGCCATGGCCATGCACGTAGGCCCGCAACCGGTGGTTCCGAAGTCGTCTTCTGCGTAGGTTCCGTCAGCCCATGCGGGATCGCGCTGGTACAGCGCGGGCACCTCGCCGGCCTGCCAAGCGCTTTTCGGCGTCGACTGCGGGCCTGCGGAGGGCGATCCGCTGGCCTGCGCGCCGTCGACGAGGCCCGTCAGGGTGCTCACCGCGTACCAACAGGCGCCTCCGAGGGCGATCAGCAGCGCCAGAACGACGGCGAGCTGCGGCAGCGATCGCGAAGGGATGCGCCGCACGTCGGATGCGGCGTGCGTGCGGCTTTCGGGAGCGCAAGCGCGGCGTATGGGCCGAGCGCGATAAACGGAGCGGTTCGGGCGAAGCCTTGCATCGAAGGAATTGGTGTACGGCACGGGGAGCCTCCTCGAAAGCGTTGGATACGGGGATAGCGAGGCGTCGTCCGGGACTGCGCCCCGGACGACCTCCGGCAGCGCTCGCGGCGCGCCGTCCTCGCCGTCAAGTATCCCTCGGGCGCGCCCCTCCCGTCCCAGAAGAAACGTCAACCGATTGCTTAAGTTTTCCTTAATCTTGCCTCGTCAGGGGCGTGATCGCGCACGGGGGCTTATACAATGGGAGAGACGGCGCGCCCGAGCGGGCGCGGACGGCCCGATGGGCCGCGGAGTGCGAGGAGGAACGCGTGGAATCGAAGATGCGCATCGCCGTATGCGACGACGAGCAGGCCATCGCCGATTTGGTGGGGCAGCTGCTTGTCGAGGCCGGGTTCGCCCCGACGGTGTTCTACGCAGCTCCCGATCTGCTGGCCTGTCAGGCGGACGATCCGTTCGACCTTGTCATCCTCGACATCATGATGCCCGGTATGGACGGGTTCGCGTGCTGTCGCGAGCTTCGGCGCACGAGCTCGGTTCCCATAATCTTCCTCACGGCGAAGGACGAGGAGGTCGACAAGGTGGTGGGCTTCGAGCTGGGTGCCGACGACTACGTGGTGAAGCCCTTCAAGCCGCGCGAGCTCGTGGCCCGCGTCCGCGCGCGCCTGCGCCGCGCTATCTCGAACGATGTCGCAAGGGAGGATGGGCCGGGTATGCTCGAATGCTGCGGCATCGCTCTCGACGAGAGCGCCTACACGGCCACGCTGCACGGCGAGGCGTTGAGCCTCACCCCGAAGGAGTTCGCCATCCTCGCCTGTCTCATGCGCGACCAGGGCCGGCCTGTGGCCTCGCGCGATCTGTTCGAGTCCGTCTGGGGCGAGATCGCCAACGCCCAGAGCAACAACACGGTGATGGTGCACATCCGGCATCTGCGCAAGAAGCTGGCTGCCGTCGACTCGTCCCAGGAGTTCGTCGAGACCGTCTGGGGCGTCGGTTACAAGCTGGGCTAAAAGGAGGAAGACATGGAGGAACCCGTACGCTCGCAGGCGCGGCTCGACCAGACGAAGCGGCTCTCGAACGCCATCCTGCGTCGCACGGTGGTGAACGTCGTGCTGTTCATCGTCGTGTACCTCGTGCTGTTCGCCGGCTTCATGACCACGCTCGGATCGGCCGTGTCGAACTTCGTCTACGAGCTGCTCGGCTACGACTACGCGCTGCACACCCTTGCGTCGAACCTGTTCCTGGTCTTGACGGCTATCGGCTTCGTCGCGGGTATCGTGCTCGTGGTGCGCTCGGGCATCAACCGGGCGCTGCGCTACTTCGACCTCTTGCTCGATTCGGTGTCCGACATCCTGGCCAAAAGCGACGGCCCGGTCATGCTGCCCGGCGAGCTTGCGCCCACCGCTATGGCGCTCAACACCATCAAGGCGACGTCCGAGCAGAACGAACGCGCTGCGAAGGCCGCCGAGGATCGCAAGAACGAGCTGGTGGTGTATCTGGCGCATGATATCAAGACGCCGCTCACCTCCATCATCGGCTATCTTACGCTGCTCGAGGAGTCTCCGGACCTGCCGCTCGAGGTGCGTGAGCGCTACACGGGCATCACGTTGGACAAGGCCTACCGGCTCGAGGAGCTGCTCGACGAGTTCTTCGAGATCACGCGCTACAACCTGCAGGCCATCCCCATCGAGCGTTCGCGCTTCGACGCCGCGCTGTTCGTGAACCAGGTGGTGGACGAGTTCTTCCCCCTGGCCGAGGGGCGGCGCCTGAACCTCGTGTACGAGGGCCCCGCCGAGCTGTCCGTGTTCGCCGACGCGGGGCGCGTGGCCCGCGTGCTGAACAACGTCATCAAGAACGCGGTGGCCTACGCCGACCCGGGCACGGACGTGAGGGTGCGCACGGGGCTCGTGACGGCCGTCGACGGCTTCGTGTGGTGGGAGCTCACGGTGAGCGACCAGGGACGCGAGCTGTCGCCGCAGCACCTCGAACGCATCTTCGAGAAGTTCTACCGCGCCGACGAGTCGCGCGGGTCGGCAGCGGGCGGCGCAGGGCTGGGGCTGGCCATCTCCCGTGAGATCGCCCGCGCCCACGGCGGCGACATCTACGCTTCGAGCGACGCGGGCCTCACGTCGTTCACCGTCTGGGTCCCCCAGGGACCCAGCGTGGCGCGCTCCTGACGGAGGCCTTCTGCAGCATGCGTCTGTCCTGATGGGGGCGCGGCTTCGAAGCGTCGGCGCTTTGTGCGGAACCTGTGGGCGCCCCGCGTCCCGCTTGCCGCGCACCGTGCTTGCCGTTACAATAGGCGGGCTGCGAAAACGCAGGCACGTTCCGCTTGGTCCGCATGTTCACCGCATGCCTACCCAGAGGGACGCGCATACGACGCGTGCAGGCCCGGGCCGGGCAGGCGCGCAGGAGGCGGCGTCCGACGAGGGCGCTGCGAACGAAAGGTGGAATAGCACATGGCCAGCAAACTCAGCATCAGCAAAGAGCGCACTGCCGAGCTCGTCAAGGAATTCGGCAAGGGCGAAGGCGATTCGGGCAGTCCCGAAGTGCAGGTGGCGATCCTCACCGAGCGCATCCGCAACCTCACCGAGCATCTCAAGGTGCACAAGAAGGACAACCACACTCGTCGAGGCCTCATGATGCTCCTCGGTAAGCGTCGCGGTCTTCTGAAGTACATCAAGAACCGCAACATCGAGGAGTACCGTACGCTCATCAAGCAGCTCGGCATCCGCGACACCATCTAGCGTATGAAAGCCCGCCTTGGCGGGCTTTTACATAGAGGCGGTCGGAAGCGCAAGGGCGCATCCGCTCGCGGCGGCGGGGGAACGGTAAGTACCCCGCGCCGAAGAAGCTGGGCGGCACTAGGGCCGTTCAGGTGAAGAGAAAGAAAGCAGCATATGGAAAAAATCGTCGAATCCTTCGAACTGTACGGGAAGCAGTACCGTTTGGAGACAGGCGAGCTCGCCAAGCAGGCGACCGGCTCGGTCGTCGTCACGCAGGGCGACACGACGGTGCTCGTTACGGCCGTCATCTCGAAGGAGGAGAAGGACTACGACTTCTTCCCCCTCACGGTCGACTTCATCGAGAAGATGTACGCGGTCGGCCGCATCCCGGGAGGCTACCTCAAGCGCGAGGCGCGTCCTTCCGACAAGGGCACGCTGACGGCCCGCATGGTGGACCGTCCCATCCGTCCCGGCTTCGCCGACGGCTTCAAGCGCGAGGTGCACGTCGTGTGCACGACGCTCGTCGTCGACAGCATCAACCCGCCCGACACCATCTGCGTCATGGGCGCCAGCGCTGCCCTCATGCTGGGCGCGGCTCCCTTCGACGGCCCCGCCGCTTGCGTGCGCATCGGCCGCGACGTGGAGACGGGCGAGTTCATCGTGAACCCCACGTTCGAGGAATCCGAGAACTCGGATCTCGAGCTGACCATCGCCGGCACGGCCGACTACATCTCCATGGTGGAGGCCGGCGCCGACGAGATCTCCGAAGAGGACATGCTGGCCGCCATGACGTTCGGCCAGGAGGCCATCGCCGCGTTCTGCGAAGCCCAGCAGCGCTTCCTCGACCGTGCGAACATCGAGCCGGTCGAGTGGCCCGTCCACGTCGCCGACCCGGCCATCGCCGAGCGCGTCGCGCCGTTCATGGCCGAGATGTCCGCCGCGTTGCGCGATGCCGACAAGCTTTCGCGCATGGGCAAGGTGGAAGAGCTCAAGGCCCGCATTAAGGAGGAGCAGTTCTCCGATGAGGAGCGCGCCGCATGGAAGGGCGACATCGCCGCCGAGCTCAAGAAGCTCGAGAAGAAGGCCATGCGCGCGATGGTCATCGAGACGGGCGAGCGCGCCGACGGCCGTCGTCCCGAGGACATCCGCCCGCTGTACATCGTGCCGGGCTACCTGCCCCGCGTGCACGGCTCGGGCCTGTTCCAGCGCGGCCAGACGCAGGCGCTCTCCGTCTGCACGCTCGGCATGCTGAACGAATGGCAGCGCCTCGACACCATCGACCCCGCCGAGGGCAAGCGCTACATGCACCAGTACAACTTCCCGCCGTACTGCACGGGCGAGACCGGCCGCATGGGCGCTCCGAAGCGCCGCGAGATCGGCCACGGCGCGCTGGCCGAGCGCGCGCTGATCCCGGTGCTTCCCAGCGAAGACGAGTTCCCCTATGCCATCCGCGTGGTGTCCGAGGTCCTCGAGTCGAACGGCTCGTCGTCCATGGCCTCCACCTGCGGTTCGACGCTGGCTCTCATGGACGCGGGCGTGCCTATCAAGGCGCCTGTTTCGGGCATCGCCATGGGCCTCATCAAGGAGGGCGACGACGTGGTCATCCTCTCCGACATCCAGGGCATCGAGGACTTCCTCGGCGACATGGACTTCAAGGTGTGCGGCACGGCGAAGGGCATCACCGCCCTGCAGATGGACAACAAGGCCCGCGGCCTGTCGGTCGACATCCTCGCTCGTGCGCTCAAGCAGGCCAGCGAAGGTCGCGCCTACATCCTAGACGCCATGCTGGAGACCATCGCCGCGCCGCGCGAGGAGCTCTCCGAGTTCGCACCGCGCATCGAGACCATCCACATCCCGGTGGACAAGATCCGCGACGTCATCGGCTCGGGCGGCAAGGTCGTCCGCGGCATCCAGGAGGAGACGGGCGCCAGCATCAACATCGAGGAGGACGGCACCATCCACATCGCCGCCATCGAGGGCCCGGCCGGCGAGGCCGCGAAGGCCATGATCCTCGGCATCGTCAAGGAGCCCGAGGTGGGCGAGACGTTCGACGGCGAGGTCGTTGGCATCAAGGACTTCGGCGCGTTCGTCAAGCTGACGCCGGGCAAGGACGGCCTGCTGCACATCTCCCGCGTTGCCAACGGCCGCGTCGGCAAGGTCGAGGACGTGCTGAACCTCGGCGACATCATCAAAGTCGAGGTGCTCGAGGTGGACCCGAAGACGGGCAAGATATCGCTCGACCGCCTCGACAAGCCGGACGCCCCGAAAGCAGCGCTTCCAACGGCGAGCGTCGCGAGCGCGGCGATCGCAACGGCGGCCGAGACAATCGTCCGGGTCGCAGCGGACGCGAGGGCAACGGAGGCGGCAACCGCACGCCGCGCCGCCGTCACGACGCGTAAGCGGTTTTGATTCGAGCGAAGGGGGCCGAACGCGGCCCCTTCGTCGTTGCGGGAGGGCGGATGGCCGACGAATCGTGCCGGCCGGGTAACGGCGGCGCAAGCGGCGTATATCCGCGTGGTAGGATGTTCGGGTACATGAAGCGAAAGGCAGGCAGCGATGATCAAGGTGGCAGTTGCGGGATGCGCGGGCCGTATGGGCAGGACCGTATGCGACGCGGTGCGCGCGGCGAACGATATGGAACTGGTGTGCGGCATCGACCCGCACAGGCCCGAGGTCGACTTCCCCGTGTACCCGACGGTGGCGGCCGCGCTCGAGTCTTGGACGGCCGATGTGCTCGTCGACTTCACCCAGCCTTCCGTCGTGGCCGACAACCTGCGCGAGGCGCTTCCCGCGGGAGTCGACTGCGTGGTGGGCACTACCGGCCTGTCGAACGAGACGTTGCAGGAGCTGGCCGCGCTCGCGCCCGACGGCACCTGTCTGTTCTACGCGCCGAACTTCACGACGGGCGCGGTGCTCATGATGGAGTTCGCCAAGGCCGCCGCGCCGTACTTCCCGGAGGCCGAGGTCATCGAGTTTCACCACTGCAACAAGAAGGACGCTCCTTCGGGCACCGCGGTGCGCACGGCGCAGATCATCGCTGAAGCGCGTGGCGGGCGCGCGAGCGAGGCTCCCGGCAAGGAGACCGAGATCGAAGGCGCCGAGGGCGCGCGCGGCGCGCTCGTGGACGGCGTGCCGGTGCATTCCGTGCGCTCGATGGGCTACGTCGCCAGCCAGGAAGTGATCTTCGGATCGCTCGGCCAGACGCTGTCCATCCGCCATGACTCATGGGACCGTACGTCGTACATGCCGGGCGTGCTGTTGGGCATTCGTAGCGTGGGCTCGTGCGACGGGCTGGTTGTAGGTTTGGAGAACTTCATGGCCTGAGGGCTCATCTCGTGGGATAATAGCCGTTCAGGCACTTGTTTTTGTATGTTGGATGCGCAAGCGGCACGGGTCGCGCGCATGGAAGGTGAGGAGTCAGAGCATGTCGCAGCCTCGGTTCGGCCGGATGATCCCGGCCATGGTCACGCCCTTCGATGAGAATCGCGAGCTCGATCTTGACAAGGCTCAGGCGCTTGCCGCGCGCCTCGTCGACGGCGGCAGCGACTCCCTCATCATCAACGGCACGACGGGGGAGAGCCCGACCGTGTTCTACCCGCAGAAGATGGAGCTGTTCCGCGCCGTGGTGGAGGCCGTGGGCGACCGCGTCCCCGTCATCGCGAACGTGGGCGACAACTGCACGGCCGACACGGTGGGCTTCGCCCGCGACGTGGCCGAGTTAGGCGTCGACGGCTTTATGTGCGTGGTGCCCTACTACAACAAGCCTCCCCAAGAGGGCATGTACCGTCACTTCCGCACCATCGCCGACGCGGTGGAGCTGCCCATCATCCTGTACAACATTCCGGGCCGCTGCGTGGTGAACATGGAAGCCGAGACCACGCTGCGCCTCGCCCACGACTGCGACAACGTCGTGGCCGTGAAGGAGGCGTCGGGCAAGATGGATCAGGTCGAGGCCATCGTCGCAGGCGCTCCGGACGGCTTCGTCGTGTACTCCGGCGACGACTCCGCCACGCTCGACGTCATGAAGCGAGGCGGCGCCGGAGTCATCTCCACCATCGGCAACGTGTCTCCCGCTCGCATGAAGGAGATCGTCGAGCTGGCGGCTGCAGGCGACTGGGAGGCCGCCGAGGCGGCCAACGAGCGCTTGATGCCGCTCATGACGGGACTGTTCGAAACGTCGAACCCCATTCTCGTCAAGGAAGCGCTCAAGCTGCTGGGCTTCCCCGTGGGCGGCGTGCGCCTGCCGCTCGTGGATGCCACGCCCGAGCAGTCCGAGCGCCTGGCCGCCACCATGCGCGAGGTGGGCGTGCTGTAGCCGTTTGCCATCCTGAGCGGAGCGCGTAGCGCGGAGTCGAAGGGTCCCGTGCGACGATAGCAGGAAGTACCCCGGCTGGCGCCGAGCGGAATCCTTCGACTCCGCACCAACGGCGCTCTGCTCAGGATGACGACATGAAGAAGGACCGAAGCGCCGCGCATCGCGGCGCATGATATAACCGCGACGTGCGGGCTTGCAGGCTCGAACGAATTTCAGCCTGCTGCGAGACCAGCCGGGATACCCGGCTCCTCGTGCATGCGCCCCCGTCGCCTGAGAAAAAAAGGGAACGATATGGAAGAGAAGAACCCGCGCGTCCAGCGCGGAAGCGATCGCGCACGCACGGAGAACCGCTCCGGCGGGAGCCCGCGCAGGGGAGAGAAAGCGCCCCGCGCGAACGGAAACGAGAACGGCCAGGGCAACAAGAAGACCCGCACGTACAAGCACGTGCAGCTCGAGCACAAGCGCCCGCAGCTGTCGAAGGCGGGGGAGGGCGGTCAGCGCGCTGCGTCCAACCGCGGCGACCAGAGCGCGCGACGCAACTTCGCCTCGCCGAAGAAGGATCCGAACGCCACGCTCAAGATCATCCCGCTGGGCGGTCTCGACGCCATCGGCAAGAACATGACGGTGTTCGAGTGCAAAGGCGACATGATCCTCGACGACGCCGGCCTGATGTTTCCCGACGACAACCATCCGGGCGTCGATCTCATCCTGCCCGACTACACCTACGTGCTGGAGAACGCCGACAAGCTGCGCGGCATCGTCATCACGCACGGCCACGAGGACCACACAGGAACCCTCCCGTACCTCATGAAGGACCTCGATCGCAACGTGCCCATCTACGGCACGAAGATGACGCTGGGCCTCATCGAGGGCAAGTTCGCCGAGCATAAGATCAAGAACGCCAAGCTCGTCGAGATCAAACCGGGCGACCAGATCAAGCTGGGTTGCTTCACGGCCGAGTTCTTCGCCGTGAACCACTCCATCCCGGGCGCCGTGGGCGTGTTCTTCCAGAGCCCGGCCGGAAACGTGCTGCACACGGGCGACTTCAAGCTCGATCAGACCCCCATCGACGGCGTGACCACCGACTTCGGCGCGCTGTCGAAGTTCAGCGAAATCGGCGTCGACCTCATGATGAGCGACTCCACCAACGCCCAGAACCCCAACTTCACGCCGTCGGAGGCCGAAGTCGGCAAGGAGCTGGCGAAGATCATATCGCAGGCGAAGGGTCGCGTCATCATCGCGTCGTTCGCCAGCCATATCCACCGCATGCAGCAGATCTGCGACGCCGCCGTAGCCAACGGCCGCAAGGTGGTGGTGACGGGCCGCTCGATGATCCAAAACACCGATATCGCGCGCCGCCTGGGCTATCTCAGCATCAGCGACACGGACCTCATCGACGCATACGACCTCAAGGGCATTCCGCCCGAGCAGGTGGTCATCATGTGCACGGGCAGCCAGGGCGAGCCGCTCTCGGCGCTGGCGCGCATCGCCAACGGCGAGCATCGCACCATCCAGATGGACGAAGGCGACACGGTCATCGTGTCGGCCACGCCGGTTCCAGGCAACGAGAAGGCGGTCACGCGCGTCATCAACGGCCTGGCGAAGATCGGCGCGGACGTGTACGACAAGAACCGCGCACGCGTGCACGTGTCGGGTCACGCCGGCGCCGAGGAGCTCAAGCTCGTGCTCTCCATCGTGCAGCCCAAGGCGTTCATGCCGGTGCACGGCGAGGCCACCCACCTGCGCGCGCATGCTCGTCTGGCCGAGGCGACGGGCGTGCCGACCGACAATGTTTTCATCTGCGAAAACGGCGAAAGCCTTGAGCTGACGTCGCAGGGCGTCGTTCGCGGCGAGACCGTGCAAAGCGGCATCGTGTTCGTGGACGGCCTGTCGGTGGGCGACACCTCGCAGGGCGTGCTCGACGAGCGCAACGCTTTGGGTTCGCAGGGGTTTGCGGCCATCGCCGCCGCGGTGTCGCCGAAGGGAAAGAACGTGGTGGGCAACGTGCAGATCGAAATGCACGGCATCACGGGCGGCGACGACGATTTCCTCGTGCGCGAGGCGCAGGGCACCGTGAAGAACGCGCTCGGGCGCGCTATGGGAAAGGGCGGCGGCCAGAAGGAGTGGAAGAAGGCCGGACGCGACGCCTTGCTGTCCCTCCTGTGGGAACGCACGAAAACCCGTCCCATGGTGATTGTGAACTTGCTCGAGGTTTAAGCTATAATGGCCGCATGCGCCCTCGCGGGGGCGTGCGGCCGCAGCATAGGCTGAAACAAACCCATGAAACGCAGATCAAACGCAGCATAAAGGAGTAGGGCGTGGCCCGACAGTCATCCAGCACCGCGAAGCCGAAAGCGTCTTCGGCGACGAAATCGAAGGGCAAGGCGGCCTCGCCCGCCGAAAAAAGGGCGAAGCAGGCCAAGGGCGCGCGCCCGCAGGCGACGGAGGAGCCCCGTCTGCTTGACGAGCGCACGCGTCGCGATATCACCGGCGTGGCTTTCGCCGTGCTCGCGGTCGTCCTGTTCGTGGCGGCGGTGCTGCCTACGAACGCCGTGGTCACCTCGTTCGTTTCCACGGCGCTGCACCTCTCGCTGGGTCTAGGCGCCTATCTTTTGCCGTTCCTCTTGCTGATCATCGGAGCCAGCTTCCTCGCGCGTTTCGACCGCGAACGCGTACCGGTGCGCGTGGCTGTGGGCCTTGTGATGATCTTCGTCGCCGCGCTCTCCCTGCTGGCCCTCTTCACGCCCGAATCCGCGCCCGATTCCGTCGACCGGCTGTTCCTGTCGGACGAGCTCGCCGCGCGAGGCGGCTATCTGGGCGCCGGCATCGCATGGGTTGGAATCAGCCTGTTCGGGCAAGCGGTGACGTGCATCATCATGATCGGGATAGTCCTGGCCGGGCTCGTGATCATCGGGTTCTCGGTGTCGAAGCTGGTCGAACGCGTACAGGACGCCCGTCGGGCGCTTGTCGCCGACGATGCGGACGACGACGTGCTGGCGGCTCCGCCCTACGCCCGCATGAAGCGCTCGACGGGCGCGAAGGTTCCCGTGGTGCCCACGACCGGCGAGGTTGTGGAGGCGGGTGCAACGAACGTCCTACCGCGCGCCAAGGATGCAAAGGGTCGACCGAGCAAGCCCCGTCGCGCGTCGCAGTCGCTGGTCACTCAAGCGATCGGCAACCGTGCGGCTTCTACCGAGGAAGGGGGGAGGCGAGGCCCCGCAAACGCTCACGCGCAAGCTCGGCCGCAAGCACGACAAATCCGATAGCTCCCCTGCGGCTCCCAAGCCGTCCGCGAGCTCCACGCCCCTGGCCTCTCCTCGTCCGGCGGACGGTTTCGTGCTACCGCCCGCGGATCTGCTGGCCGTGTCGAAGAACTCCAAGAAGGACCGCGCTTCCGACGCCGAGCTGGCCGACACCGCGGCCTGTCTCCAGGAGACGCTCGAAAGCTTCGCTATCATGGCCGAGGTCGTTGGCTGGGTCGCCGGACCTACGGTGACGCTGTTCAAAGTCGATCTGCCCGCAGGCGTGCGCGTCAGCCGCATCACGGCGCTCGAGCAGGACATCGCGCTTGCGTTGGCAGCGCCGGGCGTGCGCATCTTCGCGCCCATCCCCGGCACGAACTACGTCGGGATCGAGGTGCCCAACCGCACGCGCCAGAGCGTGCTCTTGGGCGACGTCATCAAAGATGCGGACGAGGGCCCGCTGCAGATCGTCATCGGCAAGGACGTCGAGGGCCGCTCCATCGTCTCCGACCTCGCGAAGATGCCCCACTTGCTCATCGGCGGCACTACCGGTTCGGGCAAGTCGGTGTCAATCAACGCCATGATCATGTCCATCCTCATGCGCGCCACGCCTTCCGAGGTGCGCTTCATCATGATCGACCCGAAACGCGTGGAGTTCACGCCCTACAACGGCATCCCGCACCTGTACGTGCCCGTAGTCACCGAGCCGCGCGAGGCGGCCAGCGCGCTTTCGTGGGGCGTGGCCGAGATGGAGCGCCGCCTGAAAGTGTTCTCGAAGGTGGGTGCTCGCAACATCGGCCAGTACAACGCGAAGGTGCAGGCCGAGCTGGCCGCGCAGCAGAAAGCGATCGAAGCCGGCGAAGAGCCGCCGGCCGGCGAGCTGGGGGCCGAGCTGCCCTACCTCGTCATCATCATCGACGAGCTGGCCGACCTCATGATGAACGTGGGCAAGGAGGTGGAGTTCTCCATCAGCCGCATCGCGCAGCTCGCGCGCGCGGCCGGCATCCACCTCATCGTGGCCACGCAGCGCCCGTCCACCAACGTGGTCACGGGCCTCATTAAGGCGAACATCACGAACCGCATCGCGTTCAACGTGGCCAGCGGCATCGACAGCCGCGTCATCTTGGACACGCCGGGCGCCGAGAACCTCATCGGCCTGGGCGATCTCTTGCTGTCGAAGCCCGAGTTCGCCCGTCCCCAGCGAATCCAGGGATGCTACGTATCGGAAGACGAGATCAACGCCGTGGTGGCCATGCTCAAAGACCAGGGCGAGCCGGAGTACCATTCCGAGATCCTGCAGACGAACCTCATCACGCTGGGCGCGTCGCAACCCGACGGTTCGGGCGGCGGCGTCTCCGACGACGATCCGCTCATCTGGGAAGCGGCGGACATCGTGGTGTCGAGCGGCCTCGGATCAACCTCGAACATCCAGCGCCGCCTGAAGGTGGGCTATTCGCGCGCTGGGCGTATAATGGACATGCTGGAGGAAAAGGGCGTCGTGGGGCCGCCGAACGGCAGCAAGCCCCGCGAAGTGCTCGTAGACGCCATGGAGCTCGAGACGTTGAAGGCCTTCGAGGCGCACGACGCGGCGAACCCTGAGGAATAACGAGGTGGCCAGGTGACATTCGGAACCATATTGAGAGAGGCGCGCGAGCGCAAGGGCTACGATCTCGCGACGGCTGCGCGACGGCTGCGCATCCGACCCGACATCCTGCGCGCTATCGAGGAAGACGATTTCTCCCGCATGCCGCCGCGCGGCTACGCGCGCAACATGGTGAACGCCTACGCGCGCCTCGTGGGGCTCAACCCCACCGAGATGACGCGCATGTACCTGGACGAGGCCTACGCCTACCAGGTGGGACGCGCGCGCACGGCGCGCAGCCCTCGGGTTTCGATCGAGGAGGATCTTCGCGCACGGGACGCTCGACCTCGCGGCAGGGCGCTCGCCCTCGCAGCAAGTCGACGAGCGCCGCCGCGGCAGAATGCGTTCGGGCGTACGATGTACGACGACCGGCGCGACTACGGTCGCGATTGAGCGGCGCGCGCGGGGGTTCGGAGCGCCTCTATTCCGAGGACGCACGCATCCCAGCCGCCATGCGGCGCTGCCGAACGCCGAGTACACGAACTTCTACGCAGGCCGAGGCCTCGAGCGTCGTGCAGTCGAAGCTGCCTTTCGTCATCGCGGGCGGCGTGATCCTCGTGCTGCTCATCGTGGTGCTGGTGCTCGTGTTCGGCAACAACGGCGGGAGCTCGAACGAGGATGTGACGAAGCTGCCGGTGACGGGGCTCGCCGACCCGACGCAGGACGGCAGCGGCACGGAAGGCGGCGAAACCCCGCGCAACCGCAGGCCAAGCCTGTTGAAACTGCTCCGACCAGCATCAAGGTGACCTACACGATCGCCAAGGACACCCCGGTGTACGCGGTTATCACGAAGGACGGGACGTCCGAAGACCAGATGTTCTCGGGCGGCGAGGAGGACACCGTTGAGCTGGCCGAGGGCGACGTGTGGACGTTCGCCGCTTGGGCGAGCGACGGCGTGACGATCAAGGTGGACGGCGAGGCGGTCAAGTTCGACGGCTCCGATCCGGCTACCGGCATGCCCATGGCCACGGTCGATTTCGACGCCTACCTGGAGAAGTGGTACGAGGATCATCCGGATGCCAAGAAGAAGGGGTCGGCCGACGCGGACGCCGCCGACAAAGCAGCCGAGGATGGCGCGAAAACCGGGGATGGAACATCCGCCGCTTAGGGGTTTCCGCCGGTCGGAGAACCCGTTCGTCATGGAGCGCCTCTGAAATTGCCGGCTTGGGCGCGAAAATGCGCTATGCTGTGCGCAAACGAAAATTCGAGCGGCCCGCCAGTGCGGGCCGCGTCGCGCGGAAAGGAACGTTCCATGGCCAAGGAATCCAGCTTCGACATCGTGTCCACGGTCGACATGCAAGAGATCGACAACGCCTTCCAGCAGGCGAAGAAGGAGCTCGCGCAGCGCTACGACCTGAAAGACTCGGGCGCCGAGATCACCCTCGACAAGGCGGGCAAGTCCATGACGGTGGCGGCACCCGCCGATTTCGTGGCCAAGCAGGTCATCGACGTGATCGGCTCGAAGCTCGTTCGCCGCGGCATCGATCTTGCCGCTGTGCAGTGGGCCGATCCCGAAGCGGCCGCCGGCCAGAGCGTTCGTCAGAAGGCCACCATCGTCGAAGGCATCGAAAAGGACGTTGCCAGCAAGATCAACAAGGATATCAAGGCCGAGAAGTTCAAGGTGAAGGTCCAGATCGAGGGTGACAAGCTGCGCGTCAGCTCTCCCTCGCGCGATGCGCTGCAGGAGGTCATCGCCTTCCTCAAGGGGAAGGACTACGGCCAGCCGCTCCAGTTCGTCAACTACCGCTAGGACGGTCTCGCCATATGGAACGCTCATCTGACGCGGCGCTCGTTGCGCCCTGCGTCGCTTTCGTCACGCTGGGATGCGCGAAGAACGAGGCTGACACGGCGCGCATGCGCGTGCGGTTGGCGGAGGCCGGGTTTCTGATAGAGGTCGACCCTGCCGAAGCGGACGCCGTGGTGGTGAACACCTGCTCGTTCATCCAAAGCGCCACCGAGGAGAGCATCGAAGCCGTTTTCGATGCGGCCGGGATGCCCAACGTCGCGGCGGGCGCGCCGCTCATCGTGGCCGGCTGCATGCCCGCCCGCTACGGCGAGGATCTTGCGGACGAGCTTGTGGAAGCGCGTGCGTTCGTGCCATGCAGCCGCGAGGACGATATCGCCGCTATCGTAGCCGACGCGCTTGGCGTCGACCGGCCCGGGCGGGGGAGCCGCCGCCTCCGTGACCCTGAGCGCAAGCGGCGGAGCCGCCGAAGTCGAAGGATCCCGTGCGGCGCTTGCCGCCCTCCCGGCCGCGCCGTTCGCCTACGTGAAGATTTCCGACGGTTGCGACCGGTTCTGCACGTACTGCACCATCCCGTACATCCGCGGGCGCTATCGCAGCTTCCCGCTCGACGACGTGCGCGCAGACGTCGCCGCCCAGGTGGCTGCCGCGCCCGCGAGATCGTGCTCATCGCCCAGGACACGGGGCGCTGGGGCGCCGACTTCGACGAGCCGTCGTCTTTGGCGGCGCTCGTGGCCGCGTTGGCCGAGGAGTTCCCGCAAACCTGGTTCCGCATCATGTACATCCAGCCCGAGGCCTTTCCGACGAGCTGCTGGATGCCGTGGCCGCGCACGACAACGTATGCGACTACTTCGACATCCCGCTGCAGCACGTGGACGCGGGCATCCTGCGCGCCATGAACCGCACCGGCTCGCGCGAGGAGTTCCTGGCGCTCGTCGACCGCGTGCTCGCGCACGTGCCGGGCGCCACGCTGCGCACGACGCTCATCGCGGGCTTCCCGGGCGAGACCGAGGAGCAGTTCGAGGACCTGTGCTCCTTCGTCGAGGAGGGGCTGTTCGACTACGTGGGCGTGTTCCCGTACTCGCGCGAGGAGGGAACGCGCGCGTTCGACCTGCCCGGCCAGCTGGACGAGGACGAGAAGAACGACCGTGCCCAGCGCCTGCGCGACCTGGCCGACGCCGTGTGCTGCCCGCGCATCGCCGCGCGCGTCGGACGCGAGATGGACGTGCTGGTGGAGGGCGTCGAAGAGGACGGCCAGCTGTTCGGGCGGGCCATGTGCCAGGCGCCCGAGGTCGACGGCGTCACGTACCTCGACGCCGGCGAGCCGGGCGAGATCCGCCGCGTGCGCATCGTCGACGCTCTGCTCTACGAGATGGAAGGGGAGTGAGCCCGATGGCGCAAGGTGCCGTGCACGAGAAGCTGTGGACCCCGGCGAACGTGGTGACGCTGCTGCGCATCTGCCTCGTTCCCGTGTTCGTAGTGGCCATCATCAGCCCTTGGCCGGAGTACTTCCCGTTCTGGGCGGACGCCGAGGCGTCGAAGCCCTGGATCGCCGCCGGCATCTTCATCCTGCTGGCCGCCACCGACGGCCTCGACGGGTACCTGGCGCGCAGCCGCGGCGAGGTGACGAACTTCGGCAAGTTCATCGACCCCTTGGCCGACAAGATCCTCGTGGCCGCCGCCCTGCTCGCGCTCATCGAGCTGGGCGTGCTGCCCTCGTGGGTAGCGCTCGTCATCCTCACGCGCGAGTTCATCGTGTCGGGCATCCGCATGGTGGCCGCCAGCCAAGGCGTGGTCATCGCCGCCAGCTGGTACGGCAAGGCGAAGACCGTCGCGCAGATCGTCGCCATCGTGCTGTTCATCGTCAAGGACAGCGTGGTGATCACCGATCCGCAGGGCGTGCTGCACAACCCCTTGTACCTCGTGTCGTGGCTGGCCATGCTGATCGCGCTGGCGCTCACCGTGATCTCGATGCTCGACTATTTCGTGAAGGCCAAGGAGATCCTCGGGTTCGCGCCGTCGGGCAAGCGCGCGAAGCGCCGTGCGGGTGCCGGAGAGGCCGCGGCTGCCGATGCGGGAGAGGACGAAGCGGGAGGGCGCGCGCTCAGCGCCCAGGAGGCCGCGAGAATCTCGCCCGAGGCGCTCGACGAGCTGGCCGGGCGCGTGCTCGAGGCGGCACGTGCCGCCGGCGCGACCGCTCGGCACGGCCGAGAGCCTCACGGGCGGCCTCGTCGCCGCGACGCTCACCGACCTGCCGGGCAGCTCGGACGTCGTGCGCGGTGGCGTCGTCAGCTACTCCTCCGACGTGAAGCGCGACGTGTTGGGCGTGAGCCGCGAGACGCTCGCCTTGATCGGGGCGGTCAGCGAGGAGACGGCATGTGCCATGGCCGAAGGCGCCCGCGCCGCGCTCGGCTGCGACGTGGCGGTGTCGGCGACCGGCATCGCCGGCCCGGGCGGGGCCGAGCCGGGCAAGCCGGTGGGCACCGTGTGGATCGGGCGCGCGGACGCGTCGCTCACCTGCGCCCGCTGCTGCCATTTTCCCGGCACGCGCGAAGAAGTGCGCCTGCTCGCCGTGCGCGCGGCGCTCGAGTTCGCGCTCGAGGCGCTGGAAACGCGCTAGAACGACGTAGAAGGCGCGTCGGATCGGTGGCGGGAAACGTGGAATTCGCGTGTCTTCGGCGTGGGAAACGCGCTGGATCGGGAGGTGCTGCGCGCTGGATGCGCGCCATCGGGACGTGAGCCGGCCGCGCTATACTGGGGTTGCAAGCTTCTTTCGCGAAAATGCTTGACCAACAAACATATGTTCGTATAATGGTAAGCGGCAAACGCTCAGCGTCTTTGGCGCTCGCGGCAGGAAGAGAAGGAACCGCATGAACGAAGAAAAATCGAAGATGCTCAAGCTGACCACCGATCAGATCGAGACCAAGTTCGGCAAGGGCTCCATCATGAAGTTCGGCGAGGGCGGTCACGACCTCAACATCGGGGTCATCCCGACCGGCGCGCTGCCGCTCGACGCGGCGCTCGGCATAGGCGGCGTGCCGCGCGGCCGCATCGTGGAGGTGTACGGCCCTGAATCGAGCGGCAAGACCACGCTCGCGCTGCAGATCATCGCGGAGGCTCAGGCCATGGGCGGCATCGTGGCCTTCATCGACGCCGACGCACGCGCTCGATCCCGTCCTATGCCGCGCGCCTGGGCGTCGATATCGACGAAGTGCTCATCTCGCAGCCCGACACCGGCGAGCAGGCGCTGGAGATCTGCGACATGCTGGTGCGCTCGGGCGCCATCGACGCCGTGGTCGTCGACTCGGTGGCCGCGCTCGTGCCCCGCGCCGAGATCGAAGGCGAGATCGGCGACACCACGGTGGGCCTACAGGCGCGCCTCATGTCGCAGGCGCTGCGCAAGCTGGCGGGCTCTCTGTCGAAGTCGAACACCACGTGCATCTTCATCAACCAGCTGCGCGAGAAGATCGGCGTGATGTTCGGCAACCCGGAGACCACGACGGGCGGCCGCGCCCTCAAGTTCTTTTCCAGCGTGCGCATCGACATCCGCCGCATCGACTCCATCAAGAAGGACGGCGAGATCGTGGGCAACCGCGTGCGCGCCAAGGTGGTCAAGAACAAGGTGGCTCCGCCGTTCCGCCAGGCCGAGTTCGACCTCATGTACGGCGAGGGCATCTCGCGTGAGGGCTGCATCGTGGACATGGCCGTCGAGGCGGGGGTCGCCAAGAAGAGCGGCGCCTGGTACACCTACGGCGAGGAGCGTCTCGGCCAAGGGCGCGAGGCGGCGAAGCAGACGCTCAAGGAGAACCCGGACTTGCGCGAGGAACTCGAGACGAAGGTGCGCGAATCCTTTGAGATCCCCATCATCACGCGCTCGACCGAGGAAGCCGACGCACTCACGCCAGTGGCAAAGCCCGCGAAGAAGAAGTAGCATGCCCGAATCGCCCGAACAGCTCCGCGCGCGCCTGCGCGCGGAGATCGCCGCGATCGAGAAGGGCGTCCCGAAGCCTTCCAGGGCGCCGCACCTTCCCCACGTTCGCGAGGAGCGGGAGGATCGACGGCCGAGCCGCGCTTCGCGCTCCCTGTCTGCCAGTGCGGCCGGCGGACAGCCTTCCCGCCATGACGCCGGCGAAGTCGACGAGGATGTGCGGCTCTCCGATCCCGACGCCGCTTTCCGCAAGATCGAGCGGCTCTGCCTCGTGCGCGAGCGGGCTTCCGAGCAGCTGCGCCAGCGTCTTGCGCGCGAGGGCTTCGAGGCCGAGGCCGTCGAAGCGGCGCTCGATCGCGCGCTCGCCTGCGGCCTCGTCGACGACGGGCGCTTCGCCGACGTGCTCGTGCGCAGTCGCCTTGCCCAAGGGCGCGGCAGACGCGGCATCGCCGCCGAGCTCGAGAACCTCGGCATCGACGCGGACGGCGTCGAGGCGCTGGCCGCTGCCGACGACGACGCGGGGAGGTCGACCGTGCGCTCGCGCTGCTCGACCGCAAGCCGCCGCGCGCGAAGAACCGCCGCGACGCCGCCTACCGCCGCCTCGCCCAGAAAGGCTTCAGCGCCTCGGTGTCATCCACCGCCGCCCGCCTCTGGTGCGAGGCGAACCCCGTCGAAGGATGAGCGCATCCGCGCCGTCGGCCGCGCCTGCGGCGGCGGCGCGGCCCTGCATTTCAGATTATTTCTTGTCAGGGCTTTTACAATTCGGGCACAACCTTTATCATATGGTATAGCTTGAATGATCGTACCTGATGAGGGTACTTCCTATAGACAAATTCATACGATGCTGCCCGTATCGCGTGCGTTCGTTCATGCCCGGTTTTTCCGGGATTTTTTATGCCTATGTTCTTTTGAATGTAACGCTCTATCGGAAACTGAAACGAAAGGGGGAGCGTATGCCCGAATTCATCTGGCTGATCATCGGAGCCGTCGTCGGCATCGCCCTCGGCTTCGTCGTCACCCGCTACCTGGTCAACGCATCCACGAAGCGAGCGGCGCAAGAGGCCGAATCCGTGGTGAACGACGCGAAACGACAAGCCGAAACGCTGCGCCGCGAGGCCATCATCGAAGCGAAGGACGAAGCTCTCAAGCTGAAGCAGGATGCGCAAGCCGAGAGCAAGGAGCGTCTGCGCGAAGTGCGTTCCGCTGAGAACCGCATCTCGCAGCGCGAGGAATCGCTCGACCGCCGCGTCGAATCGCTCGACGCGCGCGAGCATCAGATCTCATCCATGCAGGGCCAGCTCGAGCGCCGCGAACGCGATCTCGAAGAGGCCACGCGGGAGGTGAACTACCGCCTCGAGCGCGTGGCCGGCATGACGCCGGACGAGGCGAAGGCGGAGCTGCTCGACACCCTCAAGGACGAGGTGACGCACGAGTCCGCGGCCATCATCCGCGATGCCGAGGCGCGCGCGAAGGCGGAGGCCGACAAGAAGGCCCGCTCCATCCTCAGCCTCGCCATCCAGCGCGTGGCGGCCGACCACTCGGCCGAAACCACCGTGTCCACCATCCATATCCCCTCCGACGACCTCAAGGGCCGCATCATCGGCCGCGAGGGCCGCAACATCCGCTCGTTCGAGCAGCTGACCGGCACGAACCTCATCATCGACGACACCCCGGAGTGCGTGACCATCTCGTGCTTCGATCCGGTTCGCCGCGAGATCGGCCGCGTGACGATGGAGAACCTCGTGGCCGACGGCCGCATCCATCCGGCGCGCATCGAGGAGATGTTCGGCAAGGCCGAGGCGTTCGTGAACCAGCGCGTCCAGGAAGCGGGCGAGCAGGCCACGTTCGACACCGGCATCCACGACCTGCACCCCGAGCTCGTGCGCACGTTGGGCCGCCTGCGCTACCGCACCTCGTACGGCCAGAACGTGCTGAACCACTCGCTGGAGGTGGCCTACCTCTCCGGCGTCATGGCCTCCGAGCTGGGTCTGGACCCCATCCCGGCGAAGCGCGCCGGCCTGCTGCACGACCTGGGCAAGGCGGTCGACCACGAGGTGGAGGGCAGCCACGCCGTCATCGGCGCCGACCTGGCCCGCCGCTTCGGCGAGCGACCCGAGATCGTGCACGCCATCGAGGCGCACCACAACGACGTGGAGCCGTCCAGCGTGCTGGCCGTGCTCGTTCAGGCGGCCGATGCCGTGTCCGCGGCGCGTCCCGGCGCCGCCGAAGGAGACGCTCGACGCCTACGTGAAGCGCCTCGAGAAGCTGGAGGAGATCGCCAGCTCGTACAAGGGCGTGGAGCGCACGTACGCCATTCAGGCGGGTCGCGAGGTGCGCGTGATGGTGGAGCCCGACACGGTGGACGAAGCCGCCACCACGGTGCTTGCGCACGACATCGCGCAGCGCATCGAGAACGAGATGCAGTATCCCGGCCAGGTGAAGGTCGTGGTCATCCGCGAGAGCCGCGCGGTCGGCGTCGCGAAGTAGGGCGCACGCGGCATGGCCGACGAAGCGCTGGAAGCCTTCATAGAGAACGTATGCGGCGACAGCCATCTCCGGGTCGAGGCCGACCTCGGGGATGGCTTCGTCCGTTTGAGGAGCGCCGAAGCCGAGCGCAGGCAGGCCGCGCACGACATCCGCTCCACCGAGGATATCGTCATCGAGATGCTGCGCAACGCCCGCGATGCGCACGCCAAGAGCATCTTCCTGGCCGTGTCGCGCGAAGGACAGCGCCGCCGCCTCGTCATGATCGACGATGGCGACGGCGTGCCGGCAGCCATGCACGAGCGCATCTTCGAGCCGCGCGTCACGTCGAAGCTCGATAGCATGCACATGGACAAGTGGGGCATCCACGGCCGCGGCATGGCGCTGTACTCCATCGCGGTCAACGCCGAGACGGCTCGCGTCGTCGCCTCTGATGCGGGCAAGGGTGCCGCGCTTGCCGTGGAGACGAACCTCGACAAGCTCGGCGAGAAGACCGATCAGTCGAGCTTCCCCGTGTTCGAGCGCACCGAATCGGGCAGCATCGCGGTGCGCGGCCCCAAGAACATCCTGCGCACCGCCTGCGAGTTCGCCATAGAATGCCGCCACGATTGCACCGTGTACCTCGGTTCGCTCACCGACATCGCGGCGACGCTGTACGCATTCGGACTGTCGTCGCTCACCTCGGCTATGCGCGCGTTCTGCGCCGATGCCTCCGAGCTGCCGGTGGCCAAGCGCTTGTCGGTGGCCGTGGATCCGGCGAGCTTCGCGGACGAGGCCGAGGCGCTGGGCCTGGTCATCTCGGAGCGCTCCGCACGCCGCATCCTGGACGGCGAGATCGCGCCGGTCGAGCCGCTGATCAACCGCGTCCGCATCGAAGGGGAGGCCGACGCGCGCCCGGCCGCGCGGCCGGCGAAGGCGCCGGCGGGAGATGCGCGCGGTCTCAGAATCGCGCCCGAAGACCTCGAATCGTTCTCGCGACGCGTAGCATGCGCGTTCTCGGATTTGGCGCGCGACTACTACCTGGAATCGGCGGTGAAGCCGGACGTGCGCGTAGGCAAGGATGGCGTGCACATCCGCATCCCGGTTGAAAAGCTACGATGACGAACCTGCTCGATAACAGCATACCCGCAGGTTGCGCACCATACCGCGAATAGGTAGAATAGCAAGGGCGTAAGAGTAACCTATCTATAGCACAACGGAATCCTAACGCAGCATACAAGACGAACCACACGGACTACCAACGACAAAGGATAGGCATGTCCACTTCCGAACAAAAGCCAGACGTTGGCTGCTTGAAGGTATCATCGAAGTCGTCGCCCGCCTCCGTTGCCGGAGCGATTGCCGGCATGGTGAAAGACGGCGTAAGCGTCGAGATCCAGGCCGTCGGCGCCGGTGCGGTGAACCAGGCGGTCAAGGCCATCGCCATCTCCCGCGGCTTCCTGTCTCCGATCGGCATCGAGATCGCCTGCGTACCGTCGTTCGCCGACATCGTCATCGACGGCGAGTACCGCACTGCCATACGCTTCACGGTGGATCCGCGCTATACGCGCGGCGTCGCGCAGCCTCTAGGCGACGATGCCCACCGTCCCGTCCCCGAGATTCGCTGAAAACGAGCCCATGCATACACCATTTACGAACTTGACGTTCTGCATCCGCACGTTCGGGTGCCAGATGAACAAGCACGACTCAGAGCGCATCGCCGGCATGCTCGAGGGCATGGGAGCGCTGCAGGTGGACGCCATCGAGGATGCCGACATCGTGGCGTTCATGACCTGCTGCGTGCGCGAAGCCGCCGACACGCGGCTGTACGGCCAGGTGGCCTCGCTCAAGAACGTCCCCTTGCGCGCCGGCACGCCGCTGTCGAAGCGCATCGTCGCTGTGGGCGGATGCATCGGCCAGCGCGATGGCGAGAAGCTGGTCGACGAGCTGAAGCACCTCGACGTGGTCTTCGGCACCCATAACCTGGGGTCGCTGCCGCGTTTGCTGGAAGCGGCGCTCGAAGAGGGCGGCCATCAGGTGGAGGTGCTCGATGCCGCGTCATCGTTCCCCACCGAGCTGCCTACGGCGCGCGAGCACGAATGGGCGGCATGGCTGCCCATCACCATCGGCTGCAACAACTTCTGCTCGTACTGCATCGTTCCGTATGTGCGCGGACGCGAGAAGTCGCGGCCGTTGGAGGACATCGTGGCCGAGGCCGAGCGCTATGTGGCCGCCGGCGTGAAGGAGATCACGCTGCTGGGGCAGAACGTGAACTCCTACGGGCGCGACCTGTACGGCTCGCCGCGCTTCGCCCAGGTGCTGGACGCGCTCGACCAGACGGGCATCGAGCGCCTGCGGTTCGCCACCAGCCACCCGAAGGATCTCAACGACGAGGTCGTCGGCAGGTTCGCCACGCTGCGCTCGCTCATGCCGGCGCTGCACCTTCCCGTGCAGTCGGGCTCGGATGCGGTGCTTGCGGCCATGAACCGCCGCTACACGCGCGATCATTACCGCGCGCTTGTCGCGAAGCTGCGTGACGACGTACCCGACATCGCGCTGTCCACCGACATCATCGTCGGATTCCCCGGCGAGACCGCCAAGGACTTCGAGGACACGTACCGCCTCGTGGACGAGGTGGGCTACCACCAGGTGTTCACGTTCATCTATTCGAAGCGCGAGGGCACGCCGGCTGCGTCTATGGACGACGACACACCGCGCGAGGTGATCCAGCAGCGTTTCGACCGCTTGGTGGATCTCGTGCAACAGCGCGCGTTCGAGGCGAACCAGCGCGATTTGGGAAGCACGGTCGACGTGCTGGTGGAAGGCGCGTCGAAGCGCGACGAGCGCCTGCTGGCAGGCAAGAGTCCGAAGAACCAGACCGTCCACGCGCCAGCGCCGGCAGGCGTGCGCGCGGAGGACCTTGCGGGCAGCACCGTGCGCGTGCGCGTGGACGAGGCGAAGACGTGGTATCTCGCCGGCGAGATCGTGGACGGGCCCGATGCTGCGGACGGGCGCTGATCCGACGGGCGGGGGAGCACCGTATCCGCTGAAGGCTCCGGCGGTCTGCGTCGTCGGGCCCACGGCATCCGGCAAGACCGACCTCGCCCAAACGCTGGCTCTCGAGCTGGGCGGAGAGGTGATCAGCGCCGACTCCATGCAGATCTACCGCGGCATGGACATCGGCACGGGCAAGCTTCCCGCGTCCGAGCGCCTCGTGCCGCATCACGGGTTCGACCTCGTCGACCCGGGCGAGCCCTTCTCCGCGGCGCTGTTCCAGAACTATGCGCGCGATCGCTTCCGTGCCATCGACGCGCGCGGCAACCGCTGCGTGCTGGCCGGCGGTACCGGTTTCTACGTGCGCGCAGCCGTCGACGACTACGACTTTCCCGCAGGCGAGCAGGTGGGAAACCCCGTTCGCGAACGCTACCAGGCCCTGGCGCGCGAGCAGGGCGCCGAGGCGCTGTGGAAGCTGCTGGCGGCGCGCGACGAGGCCAGCGCCTCCGTCATCCCGCCCGCCGACGTCAAGCGCGTCGTGCGCGCCTTCGAGCTGCTAGAGGAGGGCACGACCTACGCCGAACAGCGCGCCAAGCTCGCTCACATCCCGCAGTTGGTTCCGGCCGTCTTCTTCGGCATGGCGGTGGATCCCGACGTGCTGCGCGCGCGCATCGACGCGCGGGTGGACGCCATGGTGGAGACGGGTCTCGTGGCGGAAGTGGAAGGGCTGCTCGACAGGGGCTTTCGCGAAGGCGTGACGGCGCCGCAGGCTATCGGGTACAAGGAGATCGTGGAGGCTCTCGACGGGTTCATCTCTCTTGACGAGGCTGTGGAGCGGATCAAGCTGGCCACGCGCCGCTACGCGAAGCGGCAGCGCACCTGGTTCCGCAAGGACGCGCGTATCCGGTGGCTCGATGCGACGTCGCGCGATATTCCGTCGCTCGTCGAAGAAGCGCTCGAGCTGCTTGATGACGGCGTTGCCTGACGGTTTCTCCAGACGAAGGAACGCTTGTGATATGATACGAAGCCACGGGCACACTCCTGCCGTCGAACCGTTCAAGATCGGAGCACCTATCATGCAGACAGCGCACGCGTTTCTCTAGCGGCTCGCCGCCGCTTCCGACTGTCTTCGCACGCCGATGCCGGCGTGCTCGTCTCTGCATCGAAAGGTTGGATCCATGACGGAATTCGAATCAGTCATCACGCGGGGCATGACCCCGATCTCCGAAGAGCGCCGCGAGCGCGCCGTGCTCGTCGGCGTGGATCGCCCCGGCTCCACGTGGCCGCTGGCATCGTCGCTCGCCGAGCTCGAGCGCCTCGTGGATACGGCAGGCGCCGACGCGGTGGCCACCACCACGCAGAAGCTCGACGCGCCCAATCCGCGTACGTTCGTGGGCACGGGCAAGGCCGAAGAAGTGGCCGAGCTTGCGCGCGCCCACGCGGCCGACCTCGTCGTGTTCGACGACGAGCTGACGCCCTCCCAGCAGGCGAACCTCGAGAAGGCGATGGGCCGCGACGTGAAGGTCATCGACCGTACGGCGCTCATCCTCGACATCTTCGCCCTGCACGCCACCAGCAAGGAGGGCCGGCTGCAGGTGCGGCTCGCCCAGAACGAGTACCTGCTGCCGCGCTTGCGCGGCATGTGGGCCCACCTGGCCTCCAACCGCATGGGCGGCGGCGTGGGATCGCGCTTCGGCGAAGGCGAGAGCCAGCTCGAGGTCGACCGCCGCATGGTGCGCAAGCGCATCACGTCCATCAAGCGCGAGCTCAAGCATCTGGCCGAGGTGCGCGCCGTCCAGCGCGAGAGCCGTTACGAAAGCGGCATGTTCAAGGTGGCGCTGGCCGGCTACACGAACGCCGGCAAGTCGAGCCTGCTCAACCGGCTGACGAATGCGGACGTGCTGGCGTACGACAAGCTGTTCGCCACGCTCGACTCCACCACGCGCAAGTTCGAGCTTCCCGAGGGCCGCGAGATCACCGTCACCGACACGGTCGGGTTCATCCAGAAGCTTCCGACCACGCTCATCGAGGCGTTCAAATCGACGCTCGACGAAATCACGGGCGCGACCTCGTGCTGCACGTGGTGGATGCCTCGTCGGACGAGTACGAGGCGCAGATCGCGGCCGTCGAGGACGTGCTCGGGCAGATACACGCGCAGGACCTGTCGCGCGTGCTCGTGTTCAACAAGTGCGACCTGCTCGGCGAGGAGCGCCTCGGCGCCCTTAAAGCGCGCCATCCGCAGGCTCAGTTCGTATCGGCGGCGACGGGGGAGGGCGTAGGCGAGCTCGTGGAGCACGTTGCCCGCGTCGCCTCGGCGCAAGACGAGCATCTCGACGTGCTGATTCCCTACAACCGCGGCGACCTCGTGTCGGTGGCGCACGAAAGATGCCACATCCTGTCGGAAACCCATGAGGAGCAGGGCACGCGCATCGTCATGCTGGCGGCTCCTTCGTTCGCGAGCATGTTCCGTCCTTACACGGTCGATTAGAGTAACTCTAAGGTAAGCGAGCCGCCCCGGGCATCGACCCGGGGCGGCTCGCTTCGTCGCAGGGTAGGCGCTTCGTTCTTGCGGTCGGTCTGCGGCGGCGCCTTATCGGACGGCGAAAGCGGGAACCGGCGCAGCGGCACGTTCGGAAAAGCCGGAAAAGCCCTGCCGAAGCGGTCGGATTGCGGCAGGGCTTCGCGGTTCGATCAAGCTGACGACCAGCGTGCGGTTCGCCGCTACAGGCGGCGGAAGACCGCGACCACCTTGCCGGCGATGGCGCAGTCGGTGGTGATGATGGGATCCATCGTGGAGTTCTCCGGCTGCAAGCGGATATGGTCGCTTTCCTTGAAGAAGCGCTTCACCGTGGCCCCGTCGTCGATGATGGCCACGACGATGTCGCCGTTGTTCGCCACGGGCTGCTCCTTGACCACGACGTAGTCGCCGTCATTGATGCCCGCCTCGATCATGCTCTCGCCGCGCACGGAGAGCAAGAACGACGGGGCGTCGCCCACGATCTCGGTGGGAAGCGACAGGGTGTCGGTGATGTTCTCCTCGGCGAGGATGGGGGAGCCGGCGGCCACGTTGCCCACGAGGGGCACGTTCACGATGTTGCTGAAGCTGGGCTGCACCACGTTGGTGGCCAGCGCGGCGTCCTCGAGCTGGTAGGTGAGGGCGATGGAGCGCGACTTGAGCGGATCGCGCTTGATGAGGCCCTTCTCCTCGAGCGCCTTCAAGTGCACGTGCACGGTGGAGGGGGAGGAGAGGCCGAGGCTCTGGCAGACCTCGCGCACGGTCGGGCCGTATCCCTTCTCCCGAATGCACTCCTCGATGCAGTCGAGCACCGCTTGCTGGCGCTTCGTCACTTTCTCGGCCATAGGTAATCCTTTCGTCGCCTCTACGCCTATCGAACAAATGTATGAAATTTCTATTGACATGAACCTTTGTTCGACCTATTATATACGCGAACAAAGGTTCTACGCAAGAGCAGGAGGCCACAAAATGAAGAATTTTGAGATGAACTGTCCCGTCGAGGGAACGTCGGCCCTTCAACCGAAGCTCGATTCGGCGCCTGCTCGACGCGCCCGCATCATAGCGTTCCCCCAGCATGCGGTTCTGCCCGACCGCGACGTGCGCGCCGTCCGCGACGGCGCCTCCATCGTTTCGGCCGTGCGCACGGGTTCGGCGCAAGGCGTGGCGTTCGGCCGAGTGCAGCGCTGGCAGGCGGTCGTCGGCGGATGCGTGTTCGCGGCGCTCGCACTCGCCAGCCTGTTCGCAGGGTTCTAGCCGAGACCTTTCCCGGCCCCGCGCGGCCGTTCCATAACCCGCAGATGCTGCGTTTCTGCGGCTGCGTAGCGCCTCCGCCACCCCGGAGGCGCGTCCGTTCGGGGGTTTACGCGCCGCTTGCGGCGTGCTAGACTCGGGCGAGCAGCCAATCATGCCGCGCCGACGCATCCTCATGCGGACGGGCGCTTCGCGAAGGAGAAACGGAACATGAAGCGATAACGAAAGCCCTTTTTCACCCCTTGCATTCATTCATCAGCCGCATCGGGTGCGCTTTCGTCATCGTTCTCGACTTCGCCTCGCGTTTCTTCCTCTTCCGATCCGTGCGGCCTTCCTTCATCGGCATCGCCGAACGCTGAGCAGAGCCACCCGTGCGCCTCTTAGACGGAGGTCGCCATGTTCGTTACCGCCCATCATCTTTCCCATACCTACGAAGGCGCCGACCAGCCTGCGCTCGACGACGTCTCGCTCGCGTTCGCGAGCGGCTGGACGGGCATCGTCGGGCCGAACGGCGCTGGCAAGAGCACGCTCGTGCACTGCATCTGCGGCACCCTGGCACCCGATCAAGGCGCCGTGACGCCCCGCGTGCGCGGCGCGGTGTGCCGGCAATCGACCGCGACGCCTCCGGAGACGCTCGAGGAGTTCGCCTGCGACTACGGTTCGACGGCGGTGAAGCTGCGCTCGCTATTGGAAATCGAGGACGAGCAGCTCTGGAGCTACGCTATGCTGTCCCATGGCGAGCGCAAGCGCATCCAGATCGCCTGCGCGCTCGCTGCGGAGCCGCAGGTGCTGGCGCTCGACGAGCCGACGAACCACCTCGACGCGCCCACCCGCGCCCTCGTCGCGCAGGCGCTCGCCTCGTTCAAGGGCGTCGGCCTGCTCGTGTCGCACGATCGCGCGCTGCTCGACGAGCTCGTGCAGTCGTGCGTGTTCGTCGAGGCCGGCCGAGCGCTCGCTATTCCGGGGACGTACACCCAGGCGCGCCGGGAGCTCGAGCTGCGCCAAGATACCGTGCGAACCGAGCGCCGGCAGGCGCGCGGCGAGCTGGCGCGTATCAAGGCCGAGAGCGTGCGGCGCGACGGCGTGGCCGCGCGATCGGCCGCCCGACGCTCGGCGCGGCATCTCGATCGACACGACCGCGACGGCCGTGCGAAGATCAAGCTCGCCGTCTATACGGGACAGGACGGCAAGGCGGGCAAGCTTTCGTCCCAGATGGACAAGCGCATAGGCGTGGCCGAGAAACGCCTCGAGGCGCTCGATGCGAAGAAGGAGCGCCGCGGCTCCCTGGAGCTGGACGCCGCGCCCGCGCCCCGCAAGGTGCTCGCCCGCCTCCCCGCAGGCAGCATACCGCTCGGCCCGGAGCGCATGCTGCATCATCCCGAGCTGTACCTGGGCAACGAGGATCGAGTCGGGCTCGTCGGCAAAAACGGGGCGGGGAAGTCCACCTTGCTCCATGCCTTGCTTCGCCGGGTGACGTTGGAGGAGGGGGTGGCGTACTTTCCGCAGGAGGTTCCCGACGACGAGGTCCGCGCGTTGCTCGTCGAGTTGCGGGCGCTCCCGACGGCCGAGCGGGGCCGCGTGCTCTCCATCGCAGCGCGGCTGGAATCGCCTCCGGAGCGCGTGTTGGACGGCGAGCAGCTGAGCCCGGGGGAGGTGCGCAAGCTCATGATCGCGCGTAGCCTGCTCTCGTCGCCTCGCCTCATCGTCATGGACGAACCGACGAACCATCTGGATATACGCTCGATCGAGGCCTTGCAGGACGTGTTGCGTCATTGCGCCTGCGCTCTCGTGCTCGTGTCGCACGACGAGCAGTTCCTCGACGCGCTCGTAGACGAGCGCTGGGTGTTCGAGGTCGAGCAGGAGAAAGGGGAGGTTGGGCTGGGCGATACTCACGTGCGCGTTGTCCGATAGGAAGGAGCGCTTCTCGTGCAGGTTTTTTGCGCGAATCCGACATGTTGATTGAACCACTATATATTGTATGTTAGGCTGAACCCAAAATCGGCAAAGGAGCAAGTATGCGTTGTCCTTCCTGCGGCAATCCAGAGTCGAAAGTGGTCGACTCGAGGCCTTCCGAAGACGGCACGGCCATTCGCCGGCGCCGCGAATGCCTCGAATGCGGACGTCGTTTCACCACCTACGAACGCCTGGGCGACAATCCGCTCATCGTCATCAAGGCTGACGGATCGTCGGAGGCCTACGACCGTCAGAAGCTCATGCGCGGCCTGCTCAACGCCGCGGCGAAGCGGCCCATCGGGCCCGAGCAGATTGCCTCGCTCATCGACAGCATCGAAGCGGAGCTGCGCAACGCCTCCCGTAACGAGATCGGTTCGAAGGATCTGGGCGATATGGTGCTCGTGCGCCTCGCCAAGCTCGACGACGTCGCCTACGTGCGCTTCGCGAGCGTGTACAAGGACTTCCGCAACGTCGAGGAGTTCGCTGCCGCATTGGAGGGATTGCGTTGATAGAGCGCGTTTCGATTCCTTTGCAGCAGATCGACCCCGACCTGCCCGTACCTGCGTACGCCTACGTCGGCGATGCCGGCGTAGATCTGCGCGCCACCTGCGACGACATCTTGAAGCCCTTCGAACGCAAGCTCGTCCCATGCGGCATCGCCGTGGCCATTCCGAGCGGGTACGCCGGGTTCGTGCTGCCGCGCAGCGGGCTGGCTATCAAGCACGGCGTATCGCTGGTCAACGCACCCGGCCTGATCGACAGCAACTATCGAGGTGAGATCCAGGCCATCCTGGTCAACCTCGATCCGCAGAGCGAGTTCGCGATCAAGCGGGGCGACCGCATAGCGCAGCTCGTCGTCATGCGCGTGCCCGATGCCGCGTTCGACGTGTGCGCGGAGCTGCCGGATACGGAGCGCGGCGCGGGCGGGTTCGGCAGCAGCGGCGTGAGTCTTTGAACCTGATCCTTCCACCCGCTTAGAGTTACTCTAAGCAAGAGCGAAAGGGGCATCGATGGACGCGAGCGAGCACGGAGCTCAAGCCGACAACACGCTGCCATGCTTCGGCATCAGCGAAGTCGCCGACATGACGGGCATCTCCGCGTTCACGATTCGCTACTACGACAAATGCGGGTTCTTTCCCGAACTGGCGCGCGATGCGCGCGGCGTCCGCACGTTCTCGCAATCGGATGTGGCTCAGCTGTACTTCGTCGATGCGCTTCGGAAAAGCGGCCTGTCGATCGAGGGCATCCAGTATTACGTGAAGTTGCAGCGCCGCGGCGCGGCGACGCGCGACGAGCGGCTGGCCATCGTGCGGGCTCAGGAGACGGTGCTCGAGTACCAGCGAGCCGAGCTCGACGAGAGCTTGAAGCGGTTGAGCGCCGCAGGTGTGGAATTGTCGACGGATAGAAAGTCTCGATGACCTTCGTGGTATAGTACTCGCCGAATCCGGTTTGAAGAACCGCGATTTCCATGACCTAGGACTCGTCCGAAGGCAAAATAGGGCCTTAGAACGGCTCTCAGAGCCTCGTTTGCAAAACCCCAGGTCAATGGCTATGAAATTTTGAGAAATAGGGAAAGAGCGCATGACTGACAACGAACATAGGCCGCCTGAGCCGCCTCAAGGGCGCGATCCCGGGCGCGAGCCTGACGATCGCAGCCGGCAGACGACGCTTAACGGCGTCCCGGTTCCGTCGTCGAACATGAACGACCTTCGCGAGCTGAAAAGGCTCAGACGATGGTCATGGTGGCGAGCGTGGCCGGACCCGTGTCGCTGTTCATCGGCGGCGTACTTCTCAGCGGCGTGGGACTGGTCTGCGCCATCATCGCGCTCCGCAAGTTGAACAAGCTCATCGAGAAGCGCACGGACGTATCCGCGCTTGCGCAGCGTCTCAAGCGCTCGGCGATCGTCGGCATGGCCGTGTGCGGCGTGGCGTTCGCTCTCAACGCGATTTCGTTCTATCTGATGATGCCCGTAGTACTCGAGATGATGGAAAGCGGCGATTACGCGGGAGCTGTGACGGATGCCGGGATCGGTGCTGCAGGATCGACCTCGACCTGGGGATAAACTTATCCGCTGTCGAAACCGCATAAAGCGCTGCAGGTTATGCACGGAACCCGCAGCGCTTTGCTTTTTGCTTCCGAATGCTCGCCAGCCCAAACTCCCCTGACCGCTTCTCAAATATCTATTTTATTGATAATATACGTTATGTAAAGTTATACAGATATTCAGGATTTTTTCGACCAGAAGGGGTTGCCGAGCGATAGGAATTGATCCCCGAAGTGATTGTTCAAGATATTGGCGCCCGCGCAGTAGAAACTGAGGAGCGAAATAACAAGCTCGCTGATCGCGGCGAGCATATGCGTCGCTTCTCGAGCAACCCCGAACGCGCTTAGAGCCAAGCCGACGAACAGAAAATCAATGGCGAGGAATATGAAGAACAGCACTTTCGTGGTACGCAGCGCTCCTATGGTCATAAACGCAGTCAAGATGAGGTACGCCACGAAAGCGGCTCCTGTTTGGCGCGGATCGAACGTTTCGGCCGCATAAGAGCCGAACATGCCGTTGGTCGTCGCCCAGCCGAATGCCATGGCAAGCCAAAACAACCCGTATGCGATAAACGCGGTGCCGCCGAATGCGTTGTTCTTCCTCAAATCGATCAATCCGGCGATAAGCTGAGCGCATCCCCCGAGGAAAATGGCCCACCCCATGACAGCCGCCGTCCCGTCGGTGATGCCGAGTTTTTGAGAACAGGCCACGAGCGTGACTATCGCCAGCCCGAACAACCCTAGAGCGCTCGGATCAGCCCACGAGCCCCGCTCTTCCTTCTTCATCTCCCCCATGCTCGCAACTCCTTTCGATTAATTCCTACTAAAGTGGTAAATTTTGAGCAATGATACCGGCTTGCGGGCAGCCGAGCACGCCGATGCTTCTTCAGCTACCGAACGTACCTGTTTTGTCGGTGATCGTCCTTTCGCGCATGGGCGAAGGCTCAACTGCGACGTCGGAATAAGCCGGGCAAGCAGTACGGCGGCATCCCGATTTGCCAACGAACGTCTGACGAACCGTCCGCGGCTGGCGGTTCCGGCTTCGTCCGCTCGTAGGATGGCTGCGAGGTGATAGATATGAACGTATTGACGTACGGCGAGTGGCGCGACACGTGCGACACCGTGCATATGCTGCTGCAGATGATGGGAAAAGCGAAGCTGCAATCGATGGATCCGCAACCTGAATGGAAGCAAGTGGTGCTCGATGCCGATGCGAACGGCTTCACCACCGGACTGATCCCGTTCGGCGCGGACGGCTTCGAGATTAAACTGAACATCGCGGATGCCGAGATGGCCGCGATGACCGCGGCAGGCGACTGCGCGCGTTTCCCTATCGAAGAGTGCGTCTCGGTGAGCGAGCTGTCCGGCCGTTTCACGGCGATGCTCGAAAACATCGGGCATCCGATAGCCATCAACACCGTCCCGCAGGAAATGCACACCGAGGTTCCGTTCGATCGGCAGAATATCGCGCGCGAGTTCGATGCCGCGGCTGCACGGCGCTGCTTCCGTCAGTTCCTGTTCGCGCGCGCGGCTTTGAGCGGGTTCGCGGCGCCGTTTCGCGGGAAGAAGATCCCGCCTTCGCTGTTCTGGGGCACCTTCGACATGACGACCGTGCTGTTCTCCGGAAAGCCCTGTCCCTTCGAACGCACGGCTTCCATAGTAGAGCGTGTCGCCTTCGACGAGCAGTTCGTGGAATTCGGGTTCTGGCCGGGCGACGATGCTACGAACGATCCTTCCTTCTTCGTACTGGCCTATCCGTTTGTTGAGAAAGGGTCGTCGAGCGATGCGAATGTCGACGAGGCGTTCTTCGATGTCGAGAGCTCCGAGTACTTTCTGCGGCTAAAGGATGCGTTGCGTTACGACGATCCCCAGGCCGCGGTTCGTCGGTTCTGCTCCTCAACGTTCGCGCGCATCATGGAACGGCAGAACTGGGAACGTCGCGACTGGTTCACCGAGCCGTTGCTGAACGGTTAGCCTCCCCTCCTTCTGCAGCGGTCGATGCGACCGTCTTAGAGTTGCTCTAAGACGGTCGCTCGCATTATGCCGTCGCCGATCAGCAAGCCGACAAACCGGGATGGACGCGAGGCTCGCAAGGCCTTATGCTGGAACGACGCATACCAGGAAGGGGAAAACGATGAAACCCATTAAAACGGTCGTGGCGGCTTGCCTTGCCGCGGTCGCGCTGAGCGTCGGAGCCCTATCGCTCGGCGCCTGCGGCCCGAGCGCGGAGGAAGTGGTGCGACAGGGGGTGGCCGACGAGCTGGAACGCCTGAAGACCCACGACGAGGCGCTGCTCGACGAGCTGGCGGCCGACAGCGGGGTAGACCAGCTGGCAACCTACGGCATCGATGCCAAGTCGTTCATAGCCGCTTATCTCGACGGATTCGACTATCGCATCGACGAGGTGAAGGTGGACGGCGACAGCGCCACGGCGACCGTGGTGCTTACCTGCAAGAAGTTCGACGCGTTCGCCCAAGCGCTTACGGAGGCTACGACGGCGCTGGCAGAAGATGGGCAGACGGCCGAGCTCGATGCCGACCAGATCAACGAGAAGGTCGGCCAGCTGGTGCTCGAAGCGCTCGGCTCGGTGGAACCGACCGAATCCAACCCGGTGGAATTGCCGTTCACGCGCACGGACAACGCATGGGGGCCGGCGAGCGGAGCCGAGCAGGCGCTGTCTACCGCGCTGTTCTCAGGCTAGAGTCCGCGTCATCTGCGGCGGTTACGTTTAGGATACTGCACGGTAACCGATATGAACGCTTTGGTGCGTTCGGTCTGCGGAATGGTATCGTGTGCGCCATGGATACCGTAGGCTCTTTGCAAGGAGGAATCATGGGGTACGTGGTTTCCCTGCTATGCTTCCTAGGCGTGTTGGGATGCGTTTCGCTCGTCCGACGTCTTGCATAACGGGATACGAACGAGAAGGGCCGGCATATGCCGGCCCTTCCTCCGTCTTGGAGCCGCAAGGAAACGGAGGCTTGCATGAAGCGCAGGAAGAGCGTGCTCATCGCATTCGGCACGCGCCCGGAAGCGGTTAAGATGGCGCCGGTTTTGAACGCGCTCGAAGCCGACAAGGCGTTCGAGGTCGAGGCGCTCTCGACGGCTCAGCACCGCGAGATGCTCGACCAGACGGCGGCTGCGTTCGACTTGCGCATCGATCATGACCTGAACCTCATGCGCGACCGTCAGACGCTCGACGGGCTCACGGCGCGCATTCTGACGGTCGCGACCCCCGTGCTGGAGCTCGCGGCGCCCGACGCAGTGCTCGTGCACGGCGACACCACCACTGCTCTCGCGCTGGCGCTCGCGTCGTTCTACCGACAGATCCCCGTGGGGCACGTGGAGGCGGGCCTGCGATCGGGAAACCGGTACTCCCCCTTTCCCGAGGAGATGAACCGTCGTCTTATCTCAAGCCTCTCCACCTGGCACTACGCCCCCACCGAAGGCAACCGAGCAAACCTCCTCGCGCAAGGCGTCGATCCGGATAGCATCCGGGTAACGGGCAACACCGTCATCGACGCGCTCCTTGAAACGGTAAGCTCTTCCTACCGCTTCGAGGAGCCGGCTCTCGAAGCGGTCGATTTCGACGGATTGCGCGTCTTAGGGTTGACGTGCCATCGGCGCGAGAACCTGGGCGAACCGATGGAGCGCATGTTCGCTGCAGTACGCGACACGGCAGACGCCCACGCTGACGTGCGCGTGGTGTACCCCGTGCACAAGAACCCCGCCGTGCGCGCGATAGCCGAGAGGGCGCTGGGCGGGCATCCGCGCATCACCCTCGTCGAACCGCTCGGATACGCCGATTTCTCCAACTTCATGGCACGATGCGCCTTCATGCTGACGGATTCGGGCGGCGTGCAGGAGGAAGCACCGGCCCTCGACGTGCCCGTGCTCGTGCTGCGCGACGATACCGAGCGTCCCGAAGCGCTTGAAGCGGGCTGCGCCGCCCTGGTCGGCACGACGTACGAAGGCGTGCGCGCATCGTGCGAGGCGCTGTTGGGCGATGCGGCGCTGTACGCGCGCATGGCGGCCGCTCCCGACCCCTACGGAGACGGACATGCGGCCGAGCGCATATGCAGCGCACTCCATGACGCCCTCGACTAGGAGAAACGCGACACGGCGAGGCCCATCTCGCAAGCGATGTCGTCGACCGAGCGGCCGAGATGCAGCGCGTAAGCCAGCGCCATGCCCGCCTGTGGCAGCTCTACGCTCGTCTCCTCCAGAAGCGTCGCCGCCCCGGCAGGTTGCGGAGCTTCCGCCGCGTTGTCGAACGCGAGAGCGCCTTCGAACGCTTCGAGCAGGTCGGCTGTGCTGGAGAACAGGAAGAACGTCGGTTCGCCCAGCAGAAACGCCAGTTCGTCTCGCTCCGCGCACGAAAGGTCGTCGTCCACGGCGACGATCCATCCTTTTTCGCTCTCGACCAGCGGCAGCGCGGCGAACCGATCCGCCGCGGCGAACGGCATGCGATCCATCAGCTCCAGAAGCACGAGGTCGGGCTGTGCGCGCACGTGCATCGACTGCTGCTGCAAGGCGTAAGCCTGCGTGAGGTGCCTCTCTTCGACCAATCCCTGCCTCAGCAGCTCCTGCCCCAACCGCACGCCGCGCGCACGCGCCGATCCCACGGCGTCTTCCAGATGCCCTGGCTCCACGAAACCCCTCTCCAGCAGCGCGTCGCCCAGAAGGCGCCGATAGCGTTCGAGCACCGAAGCGGGGAGAAATTCGTGGT
>ENA-OQDA01000073-OQDA01000073.1-human-gut-metagenome-genome-assembly--contig:-NODE-73-length-41815-cov-12.426550_pt1 | contig 41815 bp, 37 predicted proteins | sample MGYA00242771_ERZ504603 | MGnify/ENA primary metagenome ERZ504603 (study PRJEB26092, sample SAMD00036328) | human gut metagenome | host: Homo sapiens | study: EMG produced TPA metagenomics assembly of...
TATTTTTCTTGCATTTCCAATATTACGCTGTTTATTTTACAGAGTTAATCAGTTCTTCCAGCTCCTCATAGGAAACGGCGCCGACGTTTTTCTTTACGAGTTCGCCGCTTTTTGAAGAAAGCGAGGGTCGGAACGCTCATGACTTTAAAGGATCTTGCCAGCTCCGGTGCTTCGTCAACGTCTACTTTGTAGAACTGGATCTCCGGCATATCCTCAGCTGCCTCTTCGATGACCGGGGCGAGCATTTTGCACGGTCCGCACCAGGTAGCAAAGAAATCAACAACGGCAACGCCAGGTGCTGCCTGCAGAGCTTTTTCAAAGTTTTCGGATGTAACATGAATTAATGACATAATAGAAGTCCTCCTTTTTTAAAACGGGATTTTTTATTTCCCGGTAAGTGTTTTTCTGTTGTGACTGTAGAATACCACAGCAGAACGGGAAGTTCTGTGACTAAGTCACAAAATGATTTCTTATTTTTTATTTCGGTTCTTTTCCCTGGCGGAAGCATTCGATCATTTCACCGGTCAGACTGATGAGGTTCGGCGTCTCCGGAAGAGAATCGCGGTCAAACCATTCGGCAACGGAGAGTTCCTCGCGGTCGAGGGTAATGGACGGATCGCCGTCCACATCGCAGTAAAATCCGGCGAGCAGCGAGCCGCTGAAGGACCACGGCTGACTCTTATAGTATCTCAGATTTTTGACCTTTAATCCGACTTCTTCCATGACTTCACGGTGCACCGTCTGTTCCAGCGTCTCACCGACCTCGGTATAGCCGGCCACGAGGGCGTACTGGCGGTGGCTGCTGTGGGAAGGTGCGTACTTCGTGAGCAGCAGGCGGTCACCATCAGTGATGGCGACAATGACGCTTGGGCAGATCACCGGATAGGAGAGTGCGCCGCAGGACGGGCACTGCATCGCACGTTCATTTCCGGGCGCGTGCATCTTGGTTCCGCAGCGGCCGCAGTAGGTGTGGTCTGTGTACCAGGTATGGATCTGGTAGCCGGTGATGCCGGCGAATCCGAGCCATCCCGGAACGGCGCGGCGCAGAATCAGTGTGTTTTCATATTTCCAGATATCAAATTCCGAAAGCTGCGGGCGGCGCAGTTCATAGTAATTGGTTTCGTCGATACGGAACAGAAATTTTGCTTTTTCCCGGATTTCCGGGAAAACAGGTGCAATTTCTGCAATCGAAGGATAGCGGATCTGCGGATCTTCAAAATTGCACAGAATTGTGTGATGACCGTAGATGAAAACGAGATCGGTATCGTTCGGTGTGGAAGGGTGGTAATCTACATAATATTTATGCGGAGCGATATCCTGAATCATAAGAACTCCTTTCCTTGGTAAAAAAGTTTTTGATAAAACAAAAAACCGAAATTCCTGTGAAGAAATTTCGGTAATAAAAAGAGCGCGAGACGGGATTCGAACCCGCGACCCCAACCTTGGCAAGGTTGTACTCCACCCCTGAGCCACTCGCGCATATACATCCTTTTGGATGAAGCGGGTGATGGGAATCGAACCCACGTATCCAGCTTGGAAGGCTGGTGTTCTACCATTGAACTACACCCGCAGATGATGGGCACTGATTTTTTTCTCTGTCTTGTTGACTGCCGTGCCTCACTGACAAAACGTATTCTACAGGAAAGCTGAGAAAAAGTCAACCCCTTTTTTGAAAAAAACTTAAAAAATTTTCAAAACACTGAAAAAGGAGAAAATTCAGGGTGAAAAGGGGCGTGAAAATGTCCGCAAAGAATCAGCCTGTTCCAGAACGGGAAATGTACTATAATAGAAAAACGGAAAAGCAAAAAAGGGGGAATTTCCCTATGCAGGAAAATGGAACAGAACTTCTGGTTTGCTGCACCGGTTGTCAGAGCTGTATGCCGTGCATGGTAAAAATCAACATCCCGGGTTTGTTTGCGCTTTACAACCGGACAGCGACGGAAGGCGTCGAAGCGGTTCGTGCAGAGTATGAGCGTCAGGACAAACGTGCCGATGACTGCATCAACTGTTATCGCTGTGAAAAGCAGTGCCCGCAGCACCTCGGGATCGGCATTCTGATGCAGGATATCGCGGAAACCTTCGGAGAATAGGAAAAAAGGAGCATCTGTGCAATTTAAAGAAGCATTCTAATCTTTCTATAAAATATTTTGGGAAAAACTGGACTTATCTGAAAAATTTGATATAATAGAAAGGTAGTGACAGGGAAATTTTATGCTAAAATCTGGAAAGAAGAGCCCTGTCAATTCTTATGGGAGGAAAAATACATGGATGCCATTGATTATAAGATTCTGAAGATATTGCAGAAAAATGCCCGCGAGACGGCTTCCAATATCAGCAAAGAGATTCATTTATCGGTTTCTGCAGTCATCGAGAGAATCCGTAAAATGGAAGAAACCGGAGTGATTAAAGAATACACCATTATTGTAGACGAAAAGAAAACGGGAAATGAGATGACCGCGCTGATGGAAGTCAGCCTGGAGCATCCGAAGTTCTTTGACAGTTTTGCAGATGCGATCCAGAAACTGGAGTACATCGTATCCTGCTATTATCAGACCGGAGATTTTGATTTGATTATCCGCATTTCCTGTCACTCATCCGACGAACTCGAAGAAATCCACCGCCAGGTGATGAGCCTTCCGGGCGTCGATGCGACAAGAACGCATGTAGTGCTGAAAAATGTAAAAAATATCTATTCCGCCATCCGCAGACCGGACAAATAAAAACCGGCATAGCCGGAATCTGATACGAGAGCGTGTCTGAAAATAATCCGAAAGAGGTTTTCAGGCACGTTTTTGGCGTCTCAGAAAAAAGTACGGAAAAGAAAGAAGGGAAAAAAGTGAACAGATACTTACGCTGTTATGCAGAGATTTCACTCGAAGCGATCGGGCATAACATCAGAGAAGTGAAAAAAAGACTACCGGAGGGCGTGAAACTCCTTGGCGTTGTAAAAGCGAACGCCTACGGCCACGGTGCCGTTCCGGTAGCATCCTATCTGGAAAACCAGGTTGATTATTTTGCAACCGCAACCATCGAGGAGGCTGTCGAGCTCAGAGAAAACGGCATTTCCGCGCCGATCCTGATTCTCGGCTACGTGTCCCCGTCCCAGTACGGCGACCTTGTGGAATACGACATCACTCAGACGATCGACAGCTACGCACAGGCACTTGCCCTCGAAAAAGAGGCAGCACGCCAGAACCGGAAAGCAAAAGCACACCTCGCGGTCGATACCGGCATGACGCGGATCGGCTTCCAGGTGACAGAGCACGATGCGGATGAGGCGGCAAAAATCGCGGATCTTCCGCACATCGAGCTGGAAGGTATGTTTACGCATTTCTCCTGCGCCGATCAGGAAGACAAGACGTACTGTTCGATGCAGATGGAAAAATATGATAAGATGACGGCACTTTTAGCAGAGCGCGGCGTGACGATTCCGCTTCGCCATATCTGCAACTCCGCCGGAATCATGGAATTTGACGATCACCACTTTGAGATGGTGCGTTCCGGTATCATCACCTACGGCATTTACCCATCCGAGGAGGTAAAAAAAGAGCGCCTCGATCTGATCCCGGCGCTTTCATGGAAGAGCCATGTCATCCATGTGAAGGAAGTCGGCCCGGGCATCGGCGTCAGCTACGGTGCCACGTATGTGACCGAGAAACCGATGACACGGATCGCAACTGTTTCAGCCGGCTATGCAGACGGCTATCCGAGAGCTCTCTCGAACCAGGGCTGTGTGCTGATCCACGGGAAAAAAGCACCGATCATCGGAAGAATCTGTATGGATCAGATGATGGTGGACGTGACCGACATCCCGGATGTGCAGGTGGAGGACGTTGTAACGCTTGTCGGAACCGACGGGGATGAGACCATCACGATCGAAGAGATCGCCAACCCGGCGGCACGTTTCGATTACGAGATGCTCTGCGATATCAGCAGCCGTGTAACAAGGGTTTATAAATAGTTATCCAAAATAGAAAAATCAAAGTCTCCGAAGACGGAAAAAAGCAGAATCTGCTGACCGTTTCGGAGACTTTTTTGTGTTGGAACAGGTTTTCTGGATTATTTAACCGGTGCGGGTTGACAGGCGGTGCCGGAGTATGGTAGGATACCAATTAGTTTAGCGTAGTACAGTGATAACATGATCACGTAGAAAAGGAGAAGATTATTATGAAAAAGAAAATGGTTAGCATTTTGACAGCAGCCTTTTGTGTATCTGCCCTGCTGGCTGGCTGCGGCTTTGCAGACACAGCAAAAACATCCGCCTCATCAGCAGGAGCAGCATCCTCTTCCACAGACGGAACGACAACCTTTACCGTAGGCTTCGATGCAGAATACCCGCCGTACGGCTACATGGACGATGAGACCGGCGATTACACCGGATTTGACCTGGAGCTCGCCGAGGCAGTCTGCGAGATTTACGGCTGGAAGCTGGTAAAAACCCCGATCAACTGGGATGCGAAAGATACCGAGCTGAATTCTGGTGCGATTGACTGCATCTGGAACGGCTTTACCATGAACGGCAGAGAGGACGATTACACCTGGTCCGATCCGTACGTGGACAACAGCCAGGTGATGGTCGTATGTGAGAATTCCGGCATCAACAGCCTGTCCGATCTGGCAGGAAAGACGGTTGGTGTGCAGGCAGCATCCGCAGCACTCGATCTTTTACAGAGTGAGGAAGAAGGCGGTCAGAAAGAACTCGCCGATACTTTCGCCGCTCTGCAGCAGTTCCCGGATTACAACAATGCGTTTGTAGAGCTTCAGGCAGGTTCCATCGATGCGGTTGCCATGGATATCGGCGTTGCCAAATATCAGCTGGAAAGCCGCGGAGAAGGATACAAAATCCTCGACGAGTACCTGAACTCTGAGAAATATGCGATCGGATTCAAAAAAGGAAATACCGAGCTCTGCGATAAAGTAAACGAAGGCCTGCAGCAGGTTCTGGCCGACGGAACATTCGACAAGCTCGCAGAAAAATACGGAATCGCAGACATGGTGTGTCTGGAGAAAAAAGGAGAGTAAAGCAGCATGAAGTTGTCCATAATTCTATCACAGCTTAGTACCGGAATGGCGGGAACGATCTCGATATTTGTCCTGACGCTCGTATTTTCCCTGCCGCTCGGTCTGCTGATCGCCTTCGGGCGTATGTCGAAAAACCGGATTGTGAGCGGAATTTTCCGGCTCTATATCTCCCTGATGCGCGGCACGCCTCTGATGCTGCAGCTCATGGTGGTTTACTTCGGACCGTTCTATCTGTTCGGTATGAACATCGGAAAATGGCGCTTTCCGGCGATTATCACCGGATTTGCCTTAAACTACGGCGCCTATTTTGCAGAAATCTACCGCTCCGGCATCGTTTCGATGGATCGTGGACAGTACGAGGCAGCAAAGCTTCTTGGTTATTCGAAGGGACAGACGTTTGTCCGAATTATTCTGCCGCAGGTTGTGAAACGGATTCTGCCGGCGATCACCAATGAGGTGATTACGCTGGTCAAGGATACGTCGCTGGCCTTTTCCATTTCCTATGTGGAAATGTTCACGATCGCAAAACAGATCGCGGCGGCCAAGACCACGATGGTTCCGTTCGTCGCCGCCGGTATTTTCTACTACATCTTCAATTTTGTCGTGGCGTGGGTGATGGAACTTTTGGAAAAGAAATTTTCTTATTATCATTAACTATAGAAGAGAGCGGAAAACGATATGATTTATCTGGAAATGAACCATGTAAAAAAGAGCTTTGGGGATCTCGAAGTGTTAAAAGATATTTCCCTCAAAGTAGAAGAGGGCGAGGTGCTCTCGATTATCGGCCCGTCGGGATCGGGAAAATCGACACTGCTGCGGTGCGCGGCAATGCTTGAAACGATGGACGGCGGTGATCTGGCGTACCTTGGCAAGCAGGCAGTTACAATGGAAAACGGAAAATCCGTCTATGCGAAGCCTGCCGTACTACGGAAAATACAGGAGAATTTTGGAATGGTATTCCAGAGTTTCCATCTGTTTCCTCATTATAATGTTATGAAAAATCTCTGCGATGCGCCGATCCATGTACAGAAGCGAAACCGCGCGGAGGTGGAAGCACAGGCGGAAGAGCTGCTTGGAAAAATGGGTCTGACCGGAAAGGAAAAGGCGTATCCGTGTCAGCTTTCCGGCGGCCAGTGTCAGAGAGTTGCGATTGCGCGCGCGCTGATGCTGAAACCGAAGGTGCTCTTTTTCGATGAGCCGACATCGGCACTCGATCCGGAGCTGACAGGCGAAGTTTTAAAGGTCATCAAATCTCTTGCGGAGATGAACATGACGATGGTGATCGTTACCCACGAGATGAATTTTGCCCGGGAAATTTCCGACCGCGTCATCTTTATGGACCAGGGTGTGATCGCCGTGGAGGGAACACCGGACGAAGTCTTCGATTCCGAAAATGCCAGAATGCAGGGCTTTTTGGGAAAATTTCGTGAGAAGTAACGACGTTGCACTTGCCTAAAAAAACAACATGCGTTATACTAGAGCGTGGTTGAAACGTATTTCAAACACGCTCTTTATACGTCTCATTCTGTTTTTGGGGATGAAAAAGAGCGGGGATAAAAGAGAAACCGAATACACATTTTGACAAGAAAAGGAGAATCGTGTCTATGAGCGGAACTGACAGATATGTAAGCCCTCTTTCCGAACGTTATGCAAGCAAGGAGATGCAGTACATCTTCTCCCCGGATATGAAATTCCGTACCTGGAGAAAGTTATGGATTGCGCTGGCTGAGACAGAAAAAGAACTGGGACTTTCTATTACAGATGAGCAGATCGAAGAACTGAAAGCAAATGCCGAGAACATCAACTACGATGTGGCAAAAGAAAGAGAGAAGTCTGCCGTCATGACGTAATGTCCCATGTGTATGCCTACGGCGTACAGTGTCCGAAAGCAAAAGGAATCATCCATCTGGGAGCAACCAGCTGCTACGTAGGCGACAATACCGATATCATTGTCATGAACGAAGCCTTAAAGCTGGTGAAGAAAAAACTGGTGAACGTTATCGCTGAGCTGGCAAAATTTGCGGATACCTACAAAGACCAGCCGACCCTTGCCTTCACCCACTTCCAGCCGGCACAGCCGACCACCGTCGGAAAACGTGCAACCCTGTGGATGCAGGAGTTCTTAATGGATCTTGAAGATCTCGAGTACGTACAGAGCACCTTAAAGCTGCTCGGCTCCAAAGGAACAACAGGCACACAGGCAAGCTTTTTAGAGCTGTTCGACGGAGATCAGGAGACCATCGACAAGATCGATCCGATGATCGCTGAGAAAATGGGCTTCAAGAACTGCTATCCTGTTTCCGGACAGACGTATTCCAGAAAAGTCGATACGAGAGTATTAAACGTTCTGGCAGGCATTGCGGCAAGCGCAACAAAATTCTCCAACGACATCCGTCTTCTGCAGCACTTAAAAGAAGTTGAGGAGCCGTTCGAGAAAGGACAGATCGGATCTTCCGCCATGGCATACAAGAGAAATCCGATGAGAAGCGAGCGTATCGCATCCCTGTCCCGTTATGTGATCACCGATGCATTAAATCCGGCCATCACCTCTTCTGTACAGTGGTTTGAGAGAACCCTCGATGACTCTGCAAACAAGAGACTTTCCATTCCGGAAGGCTTCCTTGCCATCGACGGTATCCTGGATCTGTGCATGAACGTCGTAGACGGACTTGTGGTTTATCCAAAGGTTATCTTAAAACACATGATGGCAGAGCTTCCGTTTATGGCAACTGAGAATATCATGATGGATGCGGTAAAAGCAGGCGGCGACCGTCAGGAGCTGCATGAGAGAATCCGCGAGCTGTCCATGATCGCCGGAAAACATGTCAAAGAGGAAGGCCGCGACAATGATCTTCTGGATCTGATCGCAGCGGATGAGATGTTCCATCTGACCAAAGAAGAGCTGGAAAAGACGATGGATCCGTCCAAATACACAGGCCGCGCATCCGTACAGGTTGACGCATTCCTGAAGAACGTAGTTAATCCGGTGCTTGAGGCAAACAAAGAGGCACTTGGCATGACTGCAGAAATTAACGTCTGATGCGTTTGATAAACAGAAATAATAAAAAAACAAATTTTATAAGTAATAATAAGTTTTACTTATGAAGAAAACATGGTATACTATGCATGAACGGCCGAAACAAAGAGGCCGCAAGTATACGTTGAATTAGGAGGATGTCACATGATTAAGGCAGTAGTAGGAGCAAACTGGGGAGACGAGGGAAAAGGTAAGATTACCGATATGCTCGCAAAAGAGGCAGACATTATTGTCCGTTTCCAGGGTGGTGCGAATGCAGGCCATACCATTGTAAACAACTATGGAAAGTTTGCACTTCATACCCTTCCATCCGGCGTATTTTACAGCCACACAACAAGCGTAATCGGAAACGGTGTTGCACTCAACATTCCGGTTCTGATCAAAGAGTTAAATGAGATCGTTTCGAAGGGAGTGCCGGCACCGAAGATCAAAATTTCCGACCGTGCACAGATGGTAATGCCGTACCACATCCTGTTCGATCAGTATGAGGAAGAGCGTCTGGGCGGAAAATCCTTTGGTTCCACCAAATCCGGTATCGCTCCGTTCTACTCAGATAAATATGCAAAAATCGGTTTTCAGGTAAACGAGCTGTTCGACGATGAGCACCTGAAAGAGAAACTGAAATCCGTATGCGAGACCAAGAACATTCTGCTCGAGCATCTGTATCACAAACCGCAGTTAAATCCGGATGAGATCTATGCAGAGCTGATGGAATACAAAAAAATGGTTGAGCCATACGTATGCGATACTTCCGCATTCCTGTGGAACGCGATTCAGGAAGGCAAGGAGATCCTGCTTGAGGGTCAGCTTGGTTCCTTAAAAGACCCGGATCACGGAATTTACCCGATGGTAACTTCTTCTTCCACACTGGCCGGCTACGGCGCAGTAGGAGCAGGTGTTCCGCCATATGAAATCAAGAAAATCGTAACCGTATGCAAAGCTTACTCCAGTGCAGTAGGAGCAGGTGCTTTCGTTTCCGAGATCTTCGGCGATGAGGCAGATGAGCTCAGAAGACGCGGCGGAGACGGCGGAGAGTTCGGTGCAACGACAGGACGTCCGAGACGTATGGGATGGCTCGACTGTGTTGCTTCCCGCTACGGCTGCAGAATGCAGGGCACAACCGATGTAGCATTTACCGTACTTGACGTTCTCGGATATCTGGACGAGATTCCGGTTTGTGTAGCATACGAAGTAGACGGAAAAGAAATCCACGATTTCCCGAACACCAGCATTCTTGAGAAAGCAAAACCGGTTCTGAAAACCCTTCCGGGATGGAAATGCGATATCCGCGGCATCAAGAAATACGAGGATCTGCCGGAGAACTGCAGAAACTACATCGAGTTTGTAGAGAAAGAAATCGGATTCCCGATCACCATGATCTCCAACGGACCGGGAAGAGACGATATCATTTACCGCAATAAATAATTCAGGCGGTTTTTAGAGGATTTTTATGAAAAAAGCAGGACAGCTTCTCGCAGTTCTGACAGCGGCTTCCGTGCTGCTGTCGGGCTGTGAGAAGTTAAAAGATGTGACAACGACATCTGTCTATGTGAGCAAAAATGGTGTTGTGACAGAAGCCATTGTGGAAGATTACAGCAAAGACGATGATTACACGGAAGACGAACTGAAGGTCTTTGTGGAGGATGACATCAAAAAATTCACAGAGGAGCGCGGCGATGCGGATTCCGTGAAGCTGGAAAAATGCCAGATCAAAGAGGACAAGGTGGAGATCCGGATGGAATACGGAGATTACCAGTCCTACGCGGATTATCACGGAGCAGAATTTTTCGCAGGCACGCTGGATGAGGCAGAAGAAGCGGGATATGATTTTTCCGCTTCCTTTGTCGATTCTAAAGGCAATGAGGTTTCAGTCGAAGATGCGGTCAAAGGCGTTAAGCATGTACGCGTGATTGTCTGCGAGGAGCCGCTGGAAATCGTAACGGAAGATCCGGTGCTCTGCGTTTCCGGTACAGCCGTGATCAAAGGAAAAAACACGGTGGATACGGCCGGCGAGTGGACCACAAAGTCCACAGAGAGTGCTTCTGCGTCATCATCAGAGCAGACTAAGACAGAAGAAACAGAGCAGGAATATGAGCAGGACGTTCTTCTTGCCAGTCCTGTTATTGTTGTTTATGGTAAGTAAACAAATAAAATAGAGGAGTAACTAACTATGGAAAAGACAATGGACAAAATTGTGGCAGTAGCAAAATCCAGAGGTTTTGTATATCCGGGTTCCGAAATCTACGGCGGCCTGGCAAATACCTGGGATTACGGCCCGCTCGGTGTTGAGCTGAAAAACAACGTGAAAAAAGCATGGTGGCAGAAATTCGTGATGGAGAGCCCGCACAACGTAGGTGTTGACTGCGCGATCCTGATGAACCCGCAGACATGGGTAGCTTCCGGTCATCTCGGCGGATTTTCCGATCCTCTGATGGACTGTAAAGAGTGCCACGAGCGTTTCCGTGCAGACAAGCTGATCGAAGACTTCTGCGAGGAAAAAGGCATTGAAATCGAAGGCGGCAGTGTAGACGCATGGTCCCAGGAAGAGATGAAGAACTTCATCGAGGAGCATCAGATTTCGTGTCCGTCCTGCGGAAAACATAACTTTACCGATATCCGTCAGTTCAACCTGATGTTCAAAACCTTCCAGGGTGTTACAGAGGATGCGAAGAACACCGTATATCTTCGTCCGGAGACTGCACAGGGTATCTTCGTAAACTTCAAAAACGTACAGCGTACTTCCAGAAAGAAAATTCCGTTCGGAATCGGTCAGATCGGTAAATCTTTCCGTAACGAGATTACACCGGGTAACTTCACCTTCCGTACCCGTGAGTTCGAGCAGATGGAGCTGGAGTTCTTCTGCGAGCCTGGCACCGACCTTGACTGGTTCCAGTACTGGAGAGGCTTCTGCATCAACTGGCTGAAGAGCCTCGGCATGAAAGACGAAGAGATGCGTGCAAGAGACCATTCTCCGGAAGAGCTGTGCTTCTACAGCAAGGGAACAACCGATATCGAGTTCCTGTTCCCGTTCGGATGGGGCGAGCTGTGGGGAATCGCAGACCGTACCGATTACGACCTGACCCAGCATCAGAATGTATCCGGACAGGATATGACCTATTTCGATCCGGAGAAGAACGAGAAATACATCCCGTATGTTATCGAGCCGTCTCTTGGTGCTGACCGTGTCGTTCTGGCATTCCTGTGCAGCGCTTATGACGAGGAAGTTCTCGACGCAGAGAAGAATGATGTTCGTACTGTGATGCATTTCCATCCGGCACTGGCACCGGTAAAAATCGGTGTGCTTCCGCTTTCCAAGAAGCTGAACGAGGGCGCTGAGAAAGTCTTTGCAGAGCTGTCCAAGAAATACAACTGCGAGTTTGATGACCGTGGAAATATCGGAAAACGGTATCGCCGTCAGGATGAGATCGGTACTCCGTACTGCATCACCTACGACTTCGATTCCGAGACCGATGGTGCTGTTACCGTCCGTGACCGTGACACCATGGAGCAGGAGAGAATTAAAATTGAGGATCTCGATGCTTACTTTGCAGATAAATTTACTTTCTAATCTGGCTTTTTAGTCCGGAAAAAGAGTAGAAAAAAAGGATTCCCACTCGCGGGAATCCTTTTTTGTATACTTTGTATTACTCAATAATCGTACCTGTTTTTCCCTGGAATCCGGCGAGTGCGGAATCAATGGAAGTGATGACTGCGGTACGGCCGATGCCTTTCTCGAGGAAAGAAACAGCTGCTTCCATCTTCGGCAGCATGGAGTTTTCTCCGAACTGGCCTTCTGCGATGTATTTCTTCGCGTCAGCAACGGTGATGTGCTCCAGCGGTTTTTCGTCCGGGGTACCGTAGTTGATGGAAACGTTTTCCACGCTGGTCAGGATCATCAGCATGTCTGCGTTCAGCATTTCTGCCATCAGGCCGCTGGTGAGGTCTTTTTCGATGACTGCGGATGCACCCTTTAACTCTTCATTCTGCGGGAGAACCGGGATTCCGCCGCCGCCTGCTGCGATGACAACCTGTCCGGCATCGAGAAGAAGACGGATGGAGTCGATCTCTACGATATCCTGCGGCTTCGGAGCAGCAACGATTCGGCGGTAGCCGTCCTCGGTTTTCGTTACGTAGTTTCCTTTTTCTTCCTCTGCGTCAGCCTCCTCTTTGGTAAGCGTACGGCCGATCAGTTTGACCGGATTGTTGAAGGCATCGTCGTACGGATCTACTTCAACCTGTGTAAGAATCGTGGATGTGGTTTTGAAGATTCCTCTGCGGAGAAGCTCAGCACGGATGGCGTTCTGCAGGTCGTAGCCGATGTAGCCTTCGCTCATAGCGGAGCAGACAGACATCGGGGCTGCGCTGTAGTCGGTGTGCATTTTGCCGAATTCATTCATCGCCATGTGGATCATGCCGACCTGCGGCGCATTGCTGTGGGTGATGACAACATCAGCACCGGCAGCAACGAGATCTGCGATTACTTTTGCGGAACGTTTTACGGCTGCTTTCTGTTCCGGCAGCGTCGTTCCAAGAGCTTTGTGTCCCAGTGCAACAACTATTTTTTTTCTTTTCATTGGAAGATACCTCTCTTTGCAGTTCATAGATTTTGATACGAAAAAACCAGGCATCAATATAGAACTATTATAAAGTTTATGGAGGCAAAAATCAAGAAGAAACCGACATTGCGCACATTGAAATGTTTTTCGGACTATGGTATTCTATAAAAGTATCTGAGTCGTAGGGATTTGAAACGTGAAAGGGAGGTCCCGGCATGAAAAACATGCGCACGTTACAAAAACGGATCGCATATCAGCTCCAGCAGGGCAGTCTGGATGCGGAAGTTACAGGAATCACATGCGACAGCAGAAAAGTACAGCCGCAGAACGTGTTTGTCTGCATCCGCGGAAACAGGATGGACGGGCACGTATATGCAGAAGAAGCAGTCGAGAGGGGCGCTGCTGTCCTGGTTGCGGAGCGGGAACTGGAAGGGATTCCGGAAAAGGTAACCGTACTCGTAGTAAAGGACAGCAGAGAAGCACTCGCACAGCTTTCCTGTGCCTGGGAGGATGATCCGGCGCAGCACCTTGTGACAATCGGAGTGACCGGCACGAAGGGAAAGACGACGACTGCATATATGATTTACGAAATCCTGCGAAAAGCAGGGATACGCGCAGGACTCATCGGAACGATCGAGACGAGGATCGGGGAAAAAAGCATTCCGTCAGAAAATACAACGCCGGAGCCTGTTGTGCTGCAGAAGCTGTTTTCTGAAATGATGCGGGAGGGCTGCACCCATGTTGTGATGGAGGTTTCCTCGCAGGCGGAAAAACAGCACCGGTGTGATGGAATTACGTTTGATTACGGTGTGTTCACCAACATTGGAAACGACCACATCGGCGCCGGGGAGCATGCATCGTTTGCAGAATATCTGTCCTGCAAAAAGAAGCTGCTTCGCACCTGCAGAACCGGAATTGTAAACCGGGATGACAAAAGGTTTCCGGAGATCATAAGGCAGAGCACCTGTCGTCTGGTGACATTCGGATGCAGGGAAAAAGCTGATTTTATGGCAGCAGATGCAGCACTCGATCAGGCGCCCGGCGTGCTCGGTGTCTCATACCGGGTGCAGGGCGCAGCGGATTTTCCGGTACGGGTAGATCTGCCGGGTCTGTTTTCCGTTTCCAACTCGCTTGCCGCCATTGCGGTCTGCGCGCAGATGGGAATCCCGGAAAAGGCGATGCAGGAGGCACTTTCCGCAGTCCGCGTCCGTGGGCGGTGTGAGGCAGTTCCGGTGTATCCGGAAATGACGCTTCTCATTGACTACGCACACAATGCGATGAGCCTCGAAAGCCTGTTAAAGACACTGCGGAAATACCATCCGAAGCGCCTGATCTGTCTCTTCGGCTGCGGCGGAAACCGCGCGCGGGACCGGAGATTCCAGATGGGAGAGGTGTCGGGGCGTCTGGCGGATCTGACCGTCATCACCTCGGACAATCCGCGGGATGAGGAACCACAGGCGATTCTGGACGATATCCGGACGGGAATCGGGAAAACAGAAGGCGCTTTCGTTGAGATTGCAGACCGTAAGGAGGCGATCCGGTATGTGATCGAAAACCGGCAGCCGGGCGATCTCGTGGTGCTCGCGGGAAAAGGCCACGAAACGTATCAGATCCGGAAGGGGAAACGGTACGAGATGGATGAGCGCGTGCTGATCCGGGAAATACTGGAAGAAAGTAAGGGGAATGTATGAGCAGCGTTTACGCTGATGTAATCGTAGACATCACAAATGAAAAACTGGACCGGACCTTTCAGTACAAGGTTCCGCCGGAACTGACAGGGGAGATCAGTCCGGGAACGGCGGTACAGATTCCGTTTGGAAACGGAAACCGCACGATCACCGGCTATGTGCTTTCCGTCGGAAACGAGCCGAAATATCCGCAGGACCGGATGAAGGCCATCCTCGCGGTACAAAAGGATGCGGCGACTGTAGAGACGAAGCTCATCGCGCTCGCCGCGTGGATGCGTCATACGTACGGATCGACGATGATCCAGGCGTTAAAGACGGTGCTTCCGGTCAAAGTAAAGGCGCGCGGGAAAGAAACCCGCGAAATTGCGCTTCTTGCAGATCCTGCGAGATGTGAGGAGCTGCTGGAAAACTACAGAAAGAAAAATTATAAAGCGAGAATCCGTCTCTTAAACGCGCTGCTGGCCCAGCCGGTTCTTCCAGGGCCGGTTGTGAGCAAGGAACTGAAAATCACGGCAGATACGCTGCACGTGATGGAAGAGCAGGGCGTGTTGGAAATCCGCCGTACGAGCACCTGGAGAAATCCGGTATCTGATGCGGCAGGAAGAACAACTGCGGGAAAACCAAACGAACAGCAGCAGGCCGTGGTGGACGGCATTCGAAAGGAATGGGAAGGGCAGAACCGCCCCTGCCTGATCCGCGGTGTGACGGGAAGCGGCAAAACGCTCGTCTATATGGAGCTGATGGAGCGAGTGCTGAAGGAAGGAAAACAGGTGATCGTGCTGATCCCGGAGATTGCGCTGACGTATCAGAACGTGGAGCGGTTCTGCGCACGGTTTGGAACAAGGGTCACGGTGGTCAACTCGCGGATGACACCGTCCGAGCGCGCCGACCAGATGGAGCGCGCGCGGCGCGGGGAGGTCAGTATTATGATCGGTCCGCGTTCCGCACTCTTTGCACCGTTTCCGGATCTGGGGCTGATCGTAATCGATGAGGAGCATGAAACCTCCTATAAAAGTGAAGTGACGCCGCGCTACCATGCAAGGGAGACCGCTGTGCGCCGTGCCGGGCTGGAGCATGCCCATGTGGTGATGGGTTCGGCAACGCCGTCGGTGGATGCTTCTTACGCCTGCGAGACGGGAGCGTACGCGCTGTTCCGGATGGATGCGCGGTACGGAAATGCAGCACTTCCGTCCGTATGGATCGCGGATATGCGGGAAGAATTACAGATGGGAAACCGTTCGATTCTGTCCGGAAAACTGCGGGAAGAGATCGAAAAACGGCTTGAAAAAAAGGAACAGGTTGTACTGTTTCTGAACCGCAGAGGCTATGCGGGCTTCGTCTCATGCCGTGCATGCGGCCATGTGATGAAATGCCCGCACTGCGATGTATCACTGACAGCACACAATAACGGAAAGCTCGTCTGCCATTACTGCGGTTATGAAACACCGCAGGTACATGCGTGCCCGTCGTGCGGTTCCCCGTACATCGGCGGCTTCTGTGCCGGCACACAGCAGATCGAGCAGAACGTGAAAAAGCTGTTTCCAAAGGCACGCGTTCTTAGGATGGACGGCGACACGACAAAAACGAAAAACAGTTATGAAGAAATCCTGTCCTCATTTGCGGCGGGGGAGGCCGATATCCTGATTGGAACTCAGATGATCGTAAAAGGCCACGATTTCCCGAATGTCACGCTGGTGGGAGCGCTGGCGGCGGATCTCTCCCTGAATGCAGTCGATTACCGTGCCGGGGAGCGTACGTTCCAGCTGCTGACGCAGGCAGTCGGCCGCGCCGGAAGAGGCGAAAAGCCGGGAATGGCAGTCATTCAGACGTACCATCCCGAACATTACAGCATTCAGACGGCGGCAGAGCAGGATTACGGGGCATTTTACGAGAAAGAAATGGACTACCGCCGTCTGATGGGATATCCCCCGGCGGCGGAGCTTCTGGCGATCCACGGAGCCGGGGAGGATGAAGCGCATCTGACGCAGGCGATGGAATACATTCGCAGATATCTCATCCGCATCCGGGGAAACCGCGAAGTCCAGATCATCGGCCCGGCAAGTGAGGCAGTGTCGAAAATCAATGACCTGTACCGCATGGCCGTGTATGTACGCGCGCCGCAGGAAGAGGTGCTGGCAGGGCTGCGGGAAAAACTGGAGCGGTATATCGAGATTAACAAAGGCTTTCGTACCGTTTATTTACAGTTTGACTTCAGCAGAAAGTATTAGTTTTTTCATACTATTTACACATAGATTATTTATAATAGAAGAGCAAAAGAAAGGAAAAGAATTATGGCAATCAGAGAAATCAGAGTCGTAGGCGACCGCGTATTAACGAAAAAATGCAGACCGGTGGAGAAGATGACACCAAGAATCAGCGAGCTGATCGACGACATGTTTGACACCATGTATGAGGCAAACGGTGTCGGCCTTGCCGCACCGCAGGTCGGCATCTTAAAGAGAATCGTAGTCATGGATGTGGATGGAACCCCACATCTTCTGATCAATCCGGAAATCCTGGAGACTTCCGGAAGTCAGACCGGAGCAGAGGGATGCTTAAGCCTTCCGGGAAAATCCGGTACGGTAACCCGTCCGAACTACGTAAAGGTAAGAGCACTGGATCGTGACATGCAGCCGTTTGAACTCGAGGGAACGGAGCTTCTTGCCCGCTGCATCTGCCATGAGTGCGATCACCTCGATGGACATATGTATACAGAAAAAGTAGAAGGCGAACTCTGGGACAACACGTACGATGAGTATGATGAATACGAGGACGAAGAGTAGGCCGAAAAGATAAAGGAGATGACTTTAGATGAAAGTGGTATTTATGGGAACCCCGGATTTCTCCGTGGGAACACTTGAGGCACTGGTGGAGGCCGGCTATGAGATCACAGGCGTTGTGACGCAGCCGGACAAACCGAAGGGCCGTGGAAAACAGATGATGCCGACACCGGTCAAGGAGGCAGCCGAAAAACACGGTCTTCCGGTTTACCAGCCGCGCCGCGTGCGGGACGCAGAAGCGATCGAAAAGATCCGGGAAATGGAGCCGGATGTGATTGTTGTCGTTGCTTTTGGCCAGATTATTACAAAAGAGATTCTTGAGATGCCGAAATATGGATGCATCAACGTACATGCATCCCTGCTTCCGGCCTACCGTGGTGCAGCGCCGATCCAGTGGGCGGTGATGAACGGTGATCAGGTAAGCGGTGTTACGATCATGAAAATGGATGAAGGCATTGATACCGGTGAAATGCTTTCGAAAGTGGAGATTCCGCTTGCATCAGATGAGACCGGCGGCAGTCTTTTTGACAAACTTTCGGCAGCCGGTGCAAAGCTGCTGGTGGAGACGCTTCCTAAAATCGAAAAAGGCGAAATTACACCGGAAAAGCAGCCAAAGGAGAGCACGACAGCGTATGCACGAATGATTAAAAAAGAGGACGGAAGGATTGACTGGACGAAGAGCGCCATCGAGATTGAACGCCAGATCCGTGCGATGAGTCCGTGGCCGAGCGCGTTTACAAAAGTAAACGGAAAGAACCTGAAAATCTGGGATGCAAAGGTGATTGCCATGTTGGGCGGCAACCTGTTCTCGAAGATTCCGGGGCAGGATCCGACGAAGAATGCCGGAAAAGTCTGGGTGGCAGATGAAACCGGCCTTCATGTAAAGACAGGCGACGGCATTCTGGTGATTGAAGAACTGCAGCTCGAAGGAAAGAAACGGATGAAAATCGCCGATTTCCTGCGCGGCTATTCCATCGAACCTGGTACCAGACTGGGAGAATAAAGAAAAAAGCAACCTGAAGTTGAGGCGGGGAACTGCACAGCGGCTTTTTTTGCTGTGCCCAAGAAAAAGGAGAAAAACGATATGGGACTTTTTTATGACAGTACGTATCTGCTGGTGATTCTTGCCGCACTGATTTCCATGGCGGTATCCGCCCGCATGAACACGATTTTCAGCAAATATCAGACCGTCCGCTCGTACAGCGGCATGACGGGACGCGAGGCGGCGATGCGCATTCTGCATCAGGCCGGCATCTACGATGTGACCGTCCGCCACGTATCCGGTAAACTGACCGACCACTATGATCCGCGGACAAAAACCGTGAATTTATCGGATGCGGTTTACGATTCAACCTCGGTCGCAGCGATCGGCGTCGCAGCGCATGAGTGCGGCCATGCCGTACAGCACAATACGGATTACGTGCCGCTGAAAGTAAGAAGCGCCATTGTTCCGGCAGCGAACCTTGGATCCCAGCTTTTCTGGCCGCTGTTCCTGATCGGACTGATTTTCAGCCTTCCGATGCTGGTAAAAGCCGGGATCTGGCTGTTTGTGCTGGCACTGGCATTCCAGGTGGTAACACTTCCGGTCGAGTTCGATGCGTCGAGAAGAGCATTAAAAATGCTCAGTGAGGGCGGTATGGTGACAGAGACGGAACACGACGGAGTCAAAAAAGTACTCTGGGCAGCGGCGATGACCTATGTGGCAGCCGTAATCGGTTCCTTGCTGCAGCTGCTCCGGCTGCTGGTTTTATCCGGAGCATTTAGGAGAAACGATGACTGATACAATCAATACAAGAGAGCTGATTATGAACATTCTGCTTGAGATGGACAGGGAGAAAACGCCCTGCCATCTTGCTGTAAGGGACGCCCTCGATAAATACCAGTTCCTGCCGCGGCAGGACCGTGCGTTTATCAAGCGGGTCTGCGAGGGAACCGTGGAATACGGCATCCAGAATGACTACATCATCAATCAGTATTCCAAAATCAAGATCAACAAATGCAAGCCGGTGATTCGTGCGATCTTACGGATGTCGGTGTACCAGATCCGTTTTCTTGACGCAGTACCGGATTCGGCAGTCGTCAATGAGGCGGTGAAACTGGCGGAAAAGAAGCATTTTTACAACTTAAAGGGCTTTGTCAACGGCGTTCTGCGCACGATCGTGCGGGAGAAAGATCATCTGCCGATGCCGAAGGAGAACAATACTACGCAGTATCTTTCCGTGAAATACTCCATGCCGGAATTTCTGGTTGAGGAGTTCGTATCCCAGTACGGAAAAGAAACGGCAGAAACGATGATGGCGGATTTCCTGAAAGAAAAACAGGTGACGATCCGTATCAACCGCTGGAACAATACGATCGAGGAGACGAAGAAAAGCCTGGAAAGCCAGGGGGCAGAGCTGGAAAAAGCGCCGTATCTTGGCGAGGCGTTCTATCTGAAAAACTTTGAGACGATCGCATCACTGAATGCCTTCCAGGAAGGCCGGTTCCAGATTCAGGATGTGAGCTCCATGATGGCGGCGCATCTGGCGGATCCCGCGCCGGGTGACCAGGTGCTGGATCTCTGCGCGGCACCGGGCGGAAAGAGCCTCCATGCAGCAGATAAAATGAGAAATCAGGGATGCGTGGAAGCGCGTGATCTCACCGAATACAAGGTCGATCTGATCCGGGAAAATGTGCAGAGAGCAGGTGTTTCCTGCGTCGTGCCGAAGGTAAAAGATGCGGAACAGCTCGATGCGGAATGGATCGGAAAAGCGGACGTTGTGATTGCAGACCTGCCGTGCACCGGATACGGCGTCATCGGCAGAAAGCCGGATATCAAATATTACGCTTCAAAAGAAAAAGAAGAGGAGCTGGTACGGATTCAGCGGGCAATCCTTGCAAATGCCGCATCGTACGTAAAGCCGGGCGGCACACTGCTGTACAGCACATGTACCGTCAACAGAAAAGAAAACGGCGAGAATGCCGCATGGTTTCTGGAACAGTTCCCGTTTGAAGCAGTCAGTCTGGATGAACTGCTGCCGGATGAGCTGAAAAGCGGAGAAACGGCCAAAGGACAGCTGCAGCTGATCCCGGGGGTACACAAGACAGACGGATTTTTCCTTGCAAAATTCCGGAAAACAGAGGAAGGACGGGCGTAACAGATGGATATTAAATCAATGACCTTAGACGAATTAAAGAACGCCTGCCAGCAGATGGGAGAAAAGCCGTTCCGTGCCAAACAGTTATACGACTGGATGCATCATCGTCTGGCGGGCAGCTACGATGAGATGACGAATCTCTCGCTTGCCTTCCGGGAAAAATTAAAGGAACAGTATCCGCTTACCTGTCTCGAAAAAGTGCAGGTGCAGGAGTCCAAAATCGACGGAACGAGAAAATACCTGTTCCGCCTTAGCGACGGCAACGTGATCGAGAGCGTCTGGATGAAGTACCACCACGGAAATTCCGTCTGCATCTCATCCCAGGTCGGCTGCCGGATGGGCTGCCGCTTCTGCGCGTCCACAATCGGCGGACTCGTGCGGTGCCTGACTCCGTCGGAGATGCTCGACCAGATTTACCGGATTTGGGAGGACACCGGGGAGCGGGTCTCCAATCTGGTTGTCATGGGAACGGGTGAGCCGATGGACAACTACGACAATCTGGTGCGCTTCGTGCGGCTGCTTTCGAGCCAGGAAGGACTCAACATCAGCCAGAGAAACATCACCGTTTCCACCTGCGGAATCGTGCCGAATATGTACAAATTGGCAGATGAGGGACTCCAGATCACCCTGGCACTTTCCCTTCATGCGCCGAACGATGAAAAGCGCCGCGAGCTGATGCCGATTGCCAATAAATATTCCATTGATGAAATTCTCGATGCATGCCGCAATTACTTTGCAAAAACAGGCCGTCGGATTACATTTGAGTACTCTCTCGTTGGCGGGAAAAATGACAGCGAAGCCGATGCAAAAGAGCTTTCCGCGCGGATTTCGGATATCAACTGTCATGTAAATCTGATCCCGGTCAACCCGATCAAAGAGCGCGATTACGTGAAATCAACGAAAAAAGTCGTAGAGAATTTCAAAAATAAACTTGAAAAATACGGAATTAATGTTACTATTAGAAGGGAAATGGGCGCCGATATTGACGGAGCCTGTGGACAGTTAAGAAAAAGTTTTATCGATAAATCAAACGAACAGCCGTAAAAAGCGGCTGTCAATACAGGAGAAAAAAGCATGAAGGTATTTTCTGCAACCGATATCGGACAGAAACGGACGATGAACCAGGATTTTGTGTTTGCCTCCGCCTCTCCGGTCGGAAACCTTCCGAACCTCTTTGTCGTTGCAGACGGCATGGGAGGCCATAACGCGGGCGATTTTGCTTCGCGTTACGGCGTTTCTGTACTGGTGGAATCTGTAAAAAGGGATACGAATTTCAACCCGGTGCGGATCATTCGGCATGGAATTGAAGCAGCAAACAGCCAGATTTTTGAGCAGGCAAAACGAGATATATCCATGGAAGGCATGGGTACGACGATGGTAGTAGCTACGGTTGTCGGCAACTATGCCTACGTTGCAAACGTAGGAGACAGCAGGCTGTATCTGGCAGCAGATGGCACGTTTGACCAGGTGACGCAGGACCATTCCCTGATCGCAGAGATGGTGCGCCTTGGAGAACTCACTCCCGAGCAGGCGCGGAATCACCCGGACAAAAACATTATTACCAGAGCAGTAGGCACACAGGATACCGTAAAGATTGATTTCTTTGACATTCAGCTTGAAGAGGGCAATCAATTGGTGATGTGCTCGGACGGCCTTTCCAACATGGTAACGGATGAGGAGATTTTCGAACTCATCTGCCGCGAAGACGGTGAGGACAAGGCGAAACGTTTAATTGATAAAGCAAATGCAAATGGCGGCAGAGACAATATCGCAGTCATTGTCGTTGAACCATTTACAAACGAGGTGAAAGAATGTTAAAAGAGGGCGTTATTTTAGGAGAACGATATGAGATCATAAGCCGGATCGGTTCCGGCGGTATGGCTGATGTCTACAAAGCAAAAGACCACAAGCTGAACCGCATGGTGGCCGTCAAGGTTTTAAAACCGGAATTCCGGGAGGATAAAACCTTTATCCGCAAGTTCCGCACGGAGGCACAGGCCGCAGCAGGACTGTCCCATCCGAATATTGTAAACGTGTACGATGTCGGGGAGGACCGCGGCGTTTACTATATCGTCATGGAGCTTGTCGAGGGAATTACTCTGAAGGATTACATTGACCGCAAAGGCAAACTGAGCGTAAAAGAGGCAACCAGCATCGCCATTCAGGTTTCCCTTGGTCTTGAAGCAGCACACAACCGCAATATTGTACACCGCGATGTCAAACCGCAGAACATCATCATTTCCACAGACGGAAAAGTAAAACTTTCCGACTTTGGTATTGCAAAGGCAACTTCTTCCAATACGATCAGTTCGAACGTTATGGGAAGCGTACATTACAGCTCTCCGGAGCAGGTGCGCGGCGGATATTCGGACTATAAGAGTGATATCTATTCCCTTGGTATCACCATGTACGAGATGGTAACCGGAAGAGTGCCGTTTGACGGCGACACCACCGTTGCCATCGCAATCAAGCATCTGCAGGAGGAGATTGAATCTCCATCCAAATATACCCCGAACCTTCCGTTCGCACTGGAGCAGATTATCTTAAAATGTACCCAGAAGAGCCCGGACCGCCGTTACAATAACATGGCGGAGCTGATCGACGACTTGAAGCATTCGCTGATGGAGCCGCAGGGCAATTTCGTAAAAGTAACTCCGTTAAGTTCTCACGCCGAGACTGTTATGGTATCCGCAGAGGAGTTAAGCCAGATCCGTTCCGGCGCAGCAGCAAAGGCAAATGCGCAGACGGCAGAGGAGCCGGCCCGCAAGCGCTACAGCAAGATCGAGGATGAGGAAGAGGACGAAGATTACAGCTACGAGGACGAAGAAGACGAGGGTGAGGACGAAGAAGAGGATGACCGCGATTCCTACGATGAGGATGACGACGATTCCTACTACGACGATGACGATGACAAAGCCGGAAACAAACTCGAAAAGATCATCACAATCGGCGGTTTTGCGATTGCAGCCATCATCATCTGCATGCTGATCTACTTTATTGCACAGGCAGCCGGCATTGTCGGCGGAAAAGGACCGACCGCAGCTTCTTCCAGTTCCGCATCATCTTCGAGCAGCACGGAAGTTGTTTCTTCCAGCAGCAAAGAAGAGGAAAAAGTAACCGTTCCGGATCTGACCAATAAAACCGAGGCAGATGCAACCGCACTGGCAAACAGCCTGAAACTTGGTGTGGTCAACGGCGGAACCGAGGCATCGGATGTCATTGAGGCAGGAAAGATCTGCCGCCAGGATCTGAAACCGGGAACGAAAAGTCGATAAAAATGCAACGATTACGTATTATGTAAGCTCCGGGAAAAGAAACCGTAACCATTCCGACCGGCATTGTTGGAACACAGAAAGACGCTGCAAGTGCTGCACTGACTCAGCTGGGACTGCAGGGTTTCCACAACAGAGGATTTCAGCGATACCGTTGCAGAAGGCTTGGTTATTTCCGTTGACCCGTCAGAGGGAAGTCAGGTTGCGCCGGAATCTACCGTTACGCTGGTGATCAGCAAGGGATCCAAGGACGCGGAAGAAATTGCAATCCGTGATGTAATCGGCCTGGATGAGGAGACAGCAAAATCAATCCTGAGCGATTTCAATATTATTGTGAAAACAGGAACCAGCAGCAAGGTGGCCGAGGGCGAAGTCATGGAGGTTGACCCGGCAATCGGAACCAAAGTAAAGAAAGGTTCTGACGTTACGATTTATGTCAATAGCCCGAGTGCACAGCCAACGACGCCGGATGAGAATACACCGACCCCGACACCGGCAGAGCCGGGCGCAAATACCGCTACGGATGTTACCTGGTCCTGCAGCCAGACCTTAAGTGCGCCGGATCAGTATCAGGGTGGTATTGCAAAAATTGAGCTGATCCAGGATGATGGGAACGGAAACGAGACCTCCATCACCATCATGGACGGACAGGCCATTACGAGCTGGCCGTATTCTGTCAACACCAACTGGAGTGCTTCATCGTCTGCTTCTTCTACCGGAAGAATCGTCTTCTATGAGATGGATTCGAGCGGAAGTTATCAGGCAATTGCACAGTACCCATCGGTTCCGTTGAGTGAAGGTTGAGTATGACAGGAAAGATTATGAAAGGAATTGCCGGATTCTACTACGTAGACGTGGAAGAATCCGGCATTTATGAGTGCAAAGCAAAAGGAATTTTCCGGAAGGAAGGCCAGAAACCGCTCGTCGGAGATCTTGTGGAAATCGAGATTCTGGATGAAGCGGAAAAAACAGGAAATATGACCCGGATTCTGCCGCGGAAAAATGAACTGATCCGTCCGGCAGTGGCCAATATCGATCAGGCGCTTGTGATTTTTGCGCTGGAAAATCCGACCCCGAACCTGACACTTCTGGACCGTTTTCTTGTGATGATGGAACAGCAGAACGTTCCGACGGCAATCTGTTTCAATAAAAGAGATCTTGCGGGGGAAGATTACACAGACCATCTGCGAAGCGTCTATGAGAACTGCGGTTACCGTGTCTTTACGGTGAGTGCAGCGAAAGAGCAGGGCATGCAGGAAGTGGAAGCATACCTGAAAGGGAAAACAACGGTGGTAGCCGGTCCGTCCGGCGTCGGAAAATCTTCGATCACAAACCGGATGCAGAAAGAAATCCAGATGGAGACCGGAGAGATCAGCAAAAAGCTGAAAAAAGGAAAACACACGACGCGCCATTCCCAGATGATCCCGATCGACCATGAGACGTATCTGTGCGATACGCCGGGGTTCAGCTCGCTTTATACAACCGATATGGAAAAAGAGGAGCTGAAAAACTTTTTCCCGGAATTTCATCCGTACGAAGGAAAATGCCGTTTCCTCGGCTGCATCCACGGAAAAGAGCCGGGCTGTGCCGTCAAAGAGGCACTGGAACAGGGAAATATCAGCAAAGAAAGATTTGAAAACTATACCATGTTCTATGAAGAACTGAAAGAACAGGAAAAGAGGAGATACTAGCATGAGCCGAGTATATCAGTTGGCACCTTCTATTTTATCCGCAGACTTCAACCGTCTCGGAGAACAGATCCAAAGGGTAGAGAAAGCAGAGTGCCGGTGGCTTCATATCGATATTATGGATGGAATGTTTGTACCATCCATTTCGTTTGGAATGCCGGTGGTAAAGTCGATCCGAAAAGAAAGCAGTCTGTATTTTGATGTTCATATGATGGTAAAGGACCCGGAGCGGTACGTAGAAGAATTTCAAAGCTGCGGGGCGGATATGATCACGGTTCACGCGGAGGCATGCCGCGATCTGGCAGAAACCGTGAAAAAGATTCATGAAACAGGCGCAGATGCCGGAGTTGCCGTAAATCCGGATACGCCGCTTTCTGCGGTTACGGGCGTGATGGATCAGGTAGAAATGATTCTGATTATGAGCGTTTATCCTGGCTTCGGCGGCCAGAAGTATATCCCGGAGTCGACGGAGAGGATCCGTACGCTCCGAAGAATGCTGGATGAAAAGGGACTGGAGCATGTGCACATTCAGGTCGATGGCGGCATCAACCGCGCGACCATCGATGAAGTCCTTGCGGCAGGTGCCAACATCATCGTGGCAGGCTCTGCTGTATTTGGCAGCAACATCGAGCAGAACGTGCGCGAGCTGCAGGAAAAAATTTCTTCATACAGCAAAAAGGCAGAATAAGATACAAAAAGACAGAAAAAAGAGGCAGGGAAACGTGAGAACATGTATTATTTCGGGAGGGATGATCGAACCGGATTTTGCCTTCCCATATCTTCAGAAACAGCAGTTTGATATTATCCTGGCAGCAGACCGGGGACTGGAGTTCTGCTACCATTACCAGATTATGCCGACGTATATTCTGGGAGATTTTGACAGTTTATCTCCGGAGATTTTAAATTATTACAAGGAGAACCATGTCGCACCGATCCGGGAATTTAATCCCATGAAGGACAATACGGACACGGACATCGCATTTCAGCAGGCGATTGTTCTGGGAAGCAGTGAAATCACGATCCTCGGAGCAACAGGGGGAAGACTCGACCATTTCTTAAGTATTGTGCAGAACCTGAAAACGGCATGGGAGAAGAAAATTCCGGCTTACATCGTGGACAGCCGCAATCTGATTACGATTCCGGTGGAAACTTCGTTTGAAATCCGGAAAGAAGAGCAGTTCGGAAAGTACGTTTCGTTCTTCCCGCTGGAAAAGGAAGTCGCATCCATCACCCTGGAGGGCTTCGCCTACCCGCTCGACCATCACTGTCTGCCGAATACTTCGGGTGGTCTGTGCGTGAGCAATGAGATCATCGAGGAGACCGCGCATGTATCGTACGAGGGCGGCATTCTTCTGATGGTACAGTCAAGAGATTAAAATCCATTGAAATCAAAGAGCCCGTGTGCTATAATTTATAGTTGCATTGGGCTCTTTTTGTGCATAAAAAGAACCCGAACAGAAAAAGAAGCGAAAAATAAAAACAAAGGAGATATAGATTACTATGAAATTAGGTATCGTGGGCCTTCCGAACGTCGGAAAAAGTACACTTTTCAATTCCCTGACCAAAGCAGGAGCAGAGAGCGCAAACTATCCGTTCTGTACCATTGACCCGAATGTCGGCATCGTGCCGGTTCCGGACAAGCGTCTGCAGCAGCTCGGAGATTTCTATCAGTCCAAGAAAGTAACACCGGCTGTCATCGAGTTCGTTGACATCGCAGGTCTTGTAAAAGGTGCATCCAAAGGAGAGGGACTTGGAAACCAGTTCCTTGCCAATATCCGTGAGGTAGATGCTATCGTTCACGTTGTCAGATGCTTCGAGGATCCGAACGTTATCCACGTAGACGGCAGCATTGATCCGCTCCGTGATATCGAGACCATCGACCTTGAGCTGATCTTCGCCGACCTTGAGGTACTCGAGCGCCGTATTTCCAAAACTGCAAAATCTGCAAGAATGGACAAAGAGGCAGCAAAAGAGCTCGAATTCCAGGAGCGTCTGAAAAAACTGCTCGAGGACGGAAAAGATGCCATCCTGATGGAGCTGCAGAACGAGGACGAGGAGAAATGGATCGCAGAGTACAACCTGCTGACCAGTAAACCGGTCATCTACGCAGCAAACGTAGCAGAGGATGATCTCGCTGACGACGGTGCAAACAACTCCTATGTACAGTCCGTCCGCGAATATGCAAAAGAGCACAACAGCGAAGTATTCGTCATCTGCGCCGAGATCGAGGCAGAAATCTCCGAACTCGAAGAGGATGAGAAAAAAATGTTCCTCGAGGATCTTGGTCTTACCGAGTCCGGCCTGGAAAAACTGATCGCAGCAAGCTACCGTCTGCTCGGCCTCATGAGCTTCCTTACAGCAGGAGAGGATGAGACCCGTGCATGGACCATCAAAGTCGGAACAAAAGCACCGCAGGCAGCCGGAAAAATCCACACCGATTTCGAGCGCGGATTCATCAAAGCCGAGGTTGTCAATTATCAGGATCTGCTCGACTGCGGTTCCTACGCAGGAGCAAGAGAGAAAGGCCTTGTGCGTATGGAAGGAAAAGATTACATTGTCCGCGACGGCGATGTCATCCTGTTCCGTTTCAACGTTTGATAAGTAATAATAAGAGAGAATATAAGTTATGGATATGGAAATTAATTTTCCCAATCTCGGGATCTATCTCGACCATGTGGGAAAAAGCATCAGTATTTTCGGATTTTCCATCGCCTATTACGGCATCGTGATCGTAACCGGTATGATGATTGCGATCTGGATTGCCCAAAGAGAGGCAAAGCGGACGGGGCAGAACCCGGAGCAGTACCTCGATCTTGCGATGATCGGCATCGCAGCCGGTATTCTCGGGGCGCGGATTTACTACGTTATATTTGCCTGGGACTATTATAAGGATGATCTTTTGAGTATTTTCAACATCCGCCAAGGCGGACTTGCCATCTACGGCGGCATCATCGGTGCCTGCATTGCGGTGGTGATTTACAGCAGAAAGAAGAAACAGAACTTCAGCCTTCTGATGGATACCGCGAGCATGAGCATCGTGTTCGGTCAGATTATGGGACGGTGGGGAAACTTCTTTAACCGTGAGGCATTCGGTGACTACACTAACAACCTGTTTGCAATGCAGCTTCCGGTTTCCGCGGTCCGTGCCAATGAAATCACACAGAAAATGTGGGATCATGTGGTGACGGTAAACGGCGTCGAGTATATTCAGGTGCATCCCACCTTTTTATATGAAAGTTTATGGAATGTGGGTGTCCTGCTTTTTCTTTTCTGGTTTCGGAAAAGAAAAAAATTTAACGGCGAAGTGTTCCTGATGTATCTGATAGGATACGGCCTTGGAAGAATCTGGATCGAGGGACTCCGCACCGACCAGCTTCTGCTTCCGGTGGTGGGACTTCCGGTTTCCCAGCTCCTTTCGGGGTGCCTTGTGGTGGGATGTACCATCCTGGTGGTATGGAAACGAAAAAAATTATCATCCGGTGGGGAGACAGCCCATTCTTAAGGATAAAACCAGTGAAAAAAACAGAATAAAAATACAGAAAAAGGGAAAACCGGCAAAAAAGGTTTTCTCTTTTTTGATACAAAATTGGTATAAAAAAGGCGGAAAATGCGCATAAAAATGTTGCATTTTGGGGAAAATCTTAAAAATGAAATAGAAAAAAGACCTTGCTATTTTCCATGAGTTGATATAGAATAAAAATATAAGTGGTAGAAAGTGGTGAAAAGTGGTGCGTTGTGGAGCGGATGTGGCAGTCTGGCTGCGGCGCGATACATGAAGTGGTGCGTGGGGAGACCGCCATTTCAGGTGATAAGAGGGTTTTCATTATGTTCATGGGAGAGTACAGTCATACGATTGACGCGAAGGGAAGATTGATCATACCGTCCAAGTTCAGAGAACAGCTGGGAGAAGAGTTTGTACTGACGAAGGGATTGGACGGATGCCTTTCCATTTACCCAAACGACGAATGGGCTGCCTTTGAAGAGAAGCTGAGAGCCTTACCACTTACAAACAAAAACGCCAGAACTTTTTCCCGTTTCTTTGTAGCAGGTGCTACGTCATGTGAACTGGACAAGCAGGGGAGGATTCTCGTACCGGCAACGCTGCGGGAATTTGCTGGTCTGGAAAAAGATGTAGTCCTTACCGGAAATATCAACCGGATTGAAATCTGGAGCAAGGAAAAATGGAACGAAAACAGCAATTATGATGATATGGATGCCATCGCCGAATCAATGGAAGAGATGGGCATTGTGATCTGATCTGTTTCGTTGGGATACAGGAGATGACCATGGAATTTTCGCATACATCAGTATTACTGAATGAAACCATTGAAAACCTTAAGATAAAACCGGACGGAATCTACGTGGACGGGACGTTGGGAGGCGCTGGACATTCCAGTCATATATGTGAGCGCTTATCTGCCACGGGGAGATTAATAGGCATAGATCAGGACGAAGCTGCGATAGCTGCTGCGGGTAAACGCCTGGAACCATTTCAGAACCAGGTCACGATTATCCGCAGCAATTATTGCGATATGGTTCCGCGTCTTGCCGAAATCGGAGTCACCGGGGTAGACGGAATCCTGCTGGATCTTGGAGTTTCATCCTATCAGCTGGATAATGCAGAGCGTGGATTCACATACCGTGAGGATGTTCCGCTGGATATGCGGATGGATCAGAGAAATGCTCTTTCCGCGTACGAAGTCGTGAACGATTACAGTGAAGAGAATCTTTCGCGTATTCTCCATGAATATGGAGAAGAGCGTTTTGCAAGAAAAATTGCACACAATATATGCGTAAGCCGGCAGCAGGCGCCGATTCGAACAACTGGGGAGTTAATCGAAATCATCAAGCGCTCGATTCCGGCAAAAATAAGGGCGACGGGCGGCCATCCGGCCAAGAGAACCTTTCAGGCAATCCGTATCGAAGTGAACCAGGAACTTACCGTTCTGTCGGAGTCACTGGACGGCATGATTGATCTCTTAAATGACGGTGGAAGACTTTGTGTCATCACCTTTCATTCTCTGGAAGACCGTATCGTAAAAAACATTTTCAGAAAAAACGAGCATCCATGTACGTGTCCGCCGGAATTTCCGGTCTGTGTATGCGGAAAGAAGTCCAAGGGAACCGTAGTAACTCGGAAACCGATCTTGCCGGGAGAAGAGGAAATGGAAACAAATCCCCGTTCCAAGAGCGCAAAACTGCGCGTCTTTGAACGAAAAGTGTGACGGCTCGGCACGAAGGAGACAGAGAAGTTATGGCCAGACGGGCAGATGGAAGGGTAAATTCGACAGATAGAACGAAACGTTATACGCCAGATACGTTTGAGGACGGAAGTGCGGTACGGCGTCTTGCAGCACAGCCGCAGGAAGCACCAAAAGAAGCACGGCCTCTGAAATCGGGTGTGAGCAGCCAGACAAGAAGAAACCGGGCACGGGCGACACAGATCAGCGCGGGCTACGCTGTTTTTCTTGCCATTGTCTGCACACTGTGTATCGCGGCGTGTGTTGCGTATGTCAAGTTGCAGACCGTGGTTACCACGCAGGCGGAAGACATTACCAGCAAAGAAAAAGAATTGAGCGATCTGAAGGCGGACAATGACGCCTATTACAATACAACGGTTGCCTCCGAAGATCTTGAGGCAGTCAAAGAAGCAGCACAGAACCGGCTCGGCATGAAATATGCAGATGAGTCCCAGGTAATTTATTTCGATGATTCAGAAAACAGCTATGTGAGACAGTATCAGGATGTTCCGGATGCGAAATAGGTGAAAACGTGAGTAAACAGAAAAAAAATAAAAAACGAAGCGGGGCATTCCGGAGACGGAAGACAAGTGGGCGTATGAGCAGAAAACTGGTAGCACTCTTTTTGGGAGTGATGCTGGTTTTTGTTGCTTTAGCGATTGACATTACGTATGTGAATGCCACAAAGGGAGAAAAATACGAAAGACAGGTTTTAAGCCAGACGCAGCAGTCCTACGACAGCAGGACAATTCCATTCCAGCGGGGAAGTATCACCGACCGGAACGGAACGATTCTGGCAACGAGTGAGAAGGTTTACAACGTTATTCTCGACTGTAAACTTGCCAATACGACGGTAAAAGATGAAGAAAAGAACGATACCCATCCGTACGTCGATCCGACCGTAGCAGCACTGGTTGAATACTTCGGACTCGACGAGACGGATATCCGGGATCGTCTGACCGGCGAAACGACAAAAGAAAGCCAGTACCAGGTTCTCGCCAGAGAGGTCTCGATGGACGCGAAAAAAGCGTTTGAGGCCTATGTGGACGAGTACGCGGACAAAAAGAACAAGGAGCTCGATGAGAACGAGCAGGCGGAAAAAGCATACCGTGCCAACATCCGCGGCGTCTGGTTCGAGGAATCCTACCACAGAACGTATCCGTTAAATTCACTTGCCTGCGATCTGATCGGCTTTACGTATTCAGGAGACACGGCAGACTGGGGAATCGAAGGGTATTATTCCAGTATCTTAAATGGCGTGAATGGCCGCCAGTTCGGCTATTACAACGAAGATGCGGATATGGAACAGACGATCATCGAGGCGCAGCCGGGCAAAAACGTGGTTACGACGATTGATGTAAATATTCAGAAGATCATCCGCACGGCGATCGAGAATTACAATGAGCGGATTCATGTCCAGAACGGCGCGGACGAATCGGACACTGAGACGAACCGTCAGACAAAAGCGGCAAAGAATATCGGCGTTGTCGTGATGGATCCGAACAATGGAGAGATTCTTGGTATGGATTCTTCCGACTGGTATGACCTGAACAATCCAAGAGATCTGACACCGTTCTATTCGCAGGAAGAAATTGATGCGATGAACGATAACGAGACAATGGAGGCTTTGAGTGCCATCTGGAAAAACTACTGTATTTCCGATGCATATGAGCCAGGTTCCACGGCAAAACCGATGAACGTGGCGGCGGCATATTCCCTCGATGTAATCGATGATGATACCCTGTTTGACTGTGAGGGGTTTGAGACGATTGCAGGGCAGATGATCCGCTGCGGAGCTTATCCGGGAACACATGGCGTACAGACACCGGCCGATGTACTGAAAAACTCCTGCAACGCTGGTATGATGCAGATCGGACAGAAGATGGGAGCAGCGGAATTTCTCCGCTATCAGGATATTTTCGGTTTCGGCAGTCTGACAGGAATTGACCTGCCGGGTGAGGCGTACGGCCTGGTTCACACGGAGGATACCATGGGACCGACCGAGCTTGCAACGAGTACATTCGGACAGGGCTATACCGTGACGATGGTACAGCAGGCAGCTGCGTTTTCCTCTCTGATCAACGGAGGCAATTATTACCAGCCGCATGTGATGAAGACGATCACGGACAGCACAGGAGCTGTTGTTGAGAGCAATGAGCCGAATCTGGTGCGTCAGACGGTTTCCGCGGAAATCAGCGATAAAATGAGAAGTTTCCTCCAGGGAGTCGTGACCGATGGAAGCGGCCAGAGTGCAAAGGTTGCCGGTTACACGATGGGAGGAAAAACAGGTACTGCACAGAAGTATCCGCGAGGCAATGGAAAATATCTCGTTTCCTTTATCGGATTTGCACCGGTAGAAAACCCGAAAGCTGTTGTTTACGCGATTGTGGACGAGCCGGATGTAGAAAATCAGGCGAACAGTGTGCTGGCACAGGAGATCGTAAAAGAGATCTACACAGAACTGCTGCCGTATTTGAACGTATTCCCGGATGATACGGACGGTGTGACGGGCGAAGGCTCCGAGACCGGAACGGATGATCCAAACGTAGCGGCACCGGTACAGGAAGACGATACGGAAAACAGTGCTGAAAACAGCAATATCGAGAACGGCGGTCTGACAAACGCCGAGCTGGATCTCATCAATGAAGAGTAAAAAAACATAAAAAACAAAAGACATAACCCCATAGCAGTTTCCATATAGTGTTATCATAATGGATTCGGCTATGGGGTATTCTATGCGTAAAAACAAAACGTATCACCGGAAAAAGACGGTTCTTCTGTGGGTACTCTGCATGGGAATGATGGTCGGACTTGCCGGGCGGCTGGTGTATCTGTGTGTGTTCCGGTCCGTCTATTATTCCGAGAAGGCGGATGATCTGCACGAGCGGGAGCGCGGGATCAAGGCGGCGCGCGGCCGGATTCTTGATGCAAACGGGGAAGTTCTCGCGGCAAACCGCACGGTCTGTACGATTTCCGTGATCCACAGCCAGATCGAGGAGCCGGAGGCGGTGATTGCGATGCTGGTAAAAGAGCTTGGAATTTCGGAGGAGACGGCGCGGAAACGCGTGGAGAAGCGGTCTTCAATCGAGCGTATCAAGACGAATGTGGACAAGGAGACGGGTGATACCATCCGGTCGTACGGATACGCGGGGGTAAAAGTGGATGAGGATTTCAAGCGGTATTACCCCAAAGGGAAGCTGGCGTCGCGCGTTATCGGCTTCACCGGAGGCGATAATCAGGGCATCATCGGACTGGAGGTGGAATATGAGGAAATTTTAAAAGGAATCAACGGAAAAATCCTGACGACAACGGATGCGCGCGGGATTGAGCAGAACGGCATCGGGGAGAGCCGCCAGGAGCCGGTGGCGGGAAGGGACTTAAAGGTCAGCCTGGATGTCAATATCCAGGCGTACTGCCAGCAGGCAGCGGAAAAGGCGATGGCAGAAAAACAGGCGGACAGCGTCTCGATTCTTCTTATGAATCCGCAGAACGGAGAAATCTATGCCTGTGTCAATGTGCCGGAGTTCGACCTCAACGATCCGTTCACGCTGCAGCAGGATACAACGGGACTTTCGGAAAAAGAAATTCAGGATCTGCTGAACCAGATGTGGCGGAATGCCTGCATCAACGATACGTACGAGCCGGGATCTACCTTTAAGATCATCACAATGTCGGCGGGACTTTCGGAGGGCGTTGTGTCGCCGAACGATTCGTTTTTCTGTCCCGGCTACAAAATCGTGGAGGACCGCCGGATCCACTGCCACAAGCGGACGGGACACGGAGCCGAAAACTTCGTGCAGGGCGCGCAGAACTCGTGCAACCCGGTGTTCATTGAAGTGGGGCTGCGGCTCGGTGTGGAAAAGTTCTGTGATTACTTCCGGAATTTCGGCCTGATGGAAAAGACGGGGATCGATCTGCCGGGCGAGGCATCGACGATTATGCACAAGGAGGAAAACATCGGAGAGGTTGAGCTTGCGACGATGGCATTCGGCCAGTCCTTCCAGATCACGCCGATCCGCCTGGCGGCGACGGTCTCTGCGCTCGTCAACGGCGGAAAAATGGTGACGCCGCATGTCGCAACGGATGTGCTCAATGAAGAAGGAAATGTCGTAAAGCATCTGAATTTTCCGGAAAAAGAAGGGGTTCTTTCGGAAGAAACTTCCAGGACGGTGCGCGAAATTCTGGAAAGCGTCGTTTCAGAAGGGTCTGGAAAGAATGCGTACCTCGAGGGATATTCCATCGGCGGAAAGACGGCAACTTCGCAGACACTTCCGCGGAGCGCCAACCGCTATATTTCCTCATTCCTCGGCTTCACCCCGGCGGAGCATCCGACGGTGCTGGGGCTTTGCATTATCCGCAATCCGCAGGGCGTCTACTACGGCGGAACGATCTGCGCGCCGGTGATCCGCGATATCTTTTCCAATGTACTTCCGTATCTCGGTATTGGATACAATTCTCAGGAAACCTGAGAATTGTATCCTTCGCAGCCCTCATTTAAAGTTTTGCTTCGCAAAAGGAAGGCTGCTCACACCTGAATCACTTTCTTACGCAGCGAAACAGCAAGTGTTTCACTGCTGAGCGAACCGTAACTTGGATTATAAAAGAAGGTTGCGAAACAGAACAAAAAGCTATATACTGAATAGGCTGGAGAAAATATTTTGACATGCCTGTTCCGTACACAATCCGTACAAAAAGGAAGAGGTGCGTCTATGAAAAGAGAAATGATCCTGCCGGTTCTTCTTTCCTTTGGCATCAGCCTGGCGCTGGGGCCGGTTCTGATCCCGTTTCTGCGAAAAGTCAAAGCGGGGCAGAAGGAGCGGGAAGAGGGTGTGCCGAGCCACCAGAAAAAAGCGGGAACCCCGACGATGGGCGGCGTGATGTTTCTGGCGGCGTTTACCGCAGTTTCCCTCCTTTTCCGGAAAGAGGGAGCGGAAGTGGTTCCGGTGCTGTTTCTGACGCTTGGTTTTGGCCTGATCGGCTTTCTCGATGACTATCTGAAAGTCGTGCTGCACCGCAGCGACGGGCTGTACCCGAAGCAGAAAATGGCACTGCAGGCAGTGATTACAGCAGTCTTTCTGTGGTATTTGGCGCGTTTTTCCGGAATTTCCCTCCGGATGCGCATTCCGTTCCTTCCAGGCAAAGAGCTGGACGCAGGGATTTTTACGATTCCGTTTCTCGCCTTTGTGATTCTTGGAACGGTCAACGGTGTCAACTTTACCGACGGCCTTGACGGACTGGCGGCGAGTGTGACGATTTTAAATGCTGTTTTCTTTTCCGTGGCATCGATCGGCCTCGGAAACGGTGTTTCCCCGTCCCCGCTTGCGGTTATCGGGAGTCTGCTGGGGTTTCTGGTATTCAATGTATTTCCTGCCCGCGTCTTTATGGGCGATACCGGAAGTTTGGCACTCGGCGGTTTCGTCTCGGGAATGGCGTGTTTCTTACGTCTCCCCTTATTTCTGCCGCTTGTGGGATTCATTTATATGATGGAGATTCTCTCTGTGATCCTGCAGGTGTCATTCTTCAAACTGACGAAGGGAAAACGGATCTTCAAGATGACGCCGATCCATCACCATTTCGAGCTGATGGGCTGGTCGGAGACACAGATTGTGACGGTGTTTGCTACAATCACAGCGATACTATGCCTGATCGCATTGATGGGGCTTTAAAATATGGAGGTAATCAAACATGATTTTCGCAGGAAAAAAAGTACTGGTTTTCGGAACCGGAAAGAGTGGAATTGCAGCGGAGGAGCTGCTGCACAAGAAAGGTGCTTCTGTCGTTCTTTACGATGGAAATGACAAACTCGAAAAAGAAGAAATCTTAAAAAAATTAGAGAGCCGTGACAGCGTGGAAGTTGTCTTAGGCGAGCTCCCGGAGGAGATGCTCGACAGCCTTGATCTTGTCGTTTTAAGCCCGGGCGTTCCGACGGATCTGCCGGTTGTCCTTAAAATGAAAGAAAAAGAGATCCCGGTCATCGGTGAAGTGGAGCTGGCGTATCAGGTAAGCCGCGGAAAAGTGCTTGCGATTACCGGTACCAACGGAAAGACCACCACAACATCGCTGCTCGGCGAGATCATGAAAGCATATCAGCCGGAAGTAAAAGTGGTCGGAAACATCGGAACCCCGTACACATCCGCAGCACTCGACACGACAGATGATACCGTAACGGTTGCCGAGATCAGCAGCTTCCAGCTGGAAACCATCAAAGAGTTCCATCCGGCGGCAAGTGCGATCACAAACATTACCGAGGATCATCTGAACCGCCATCACACGATGGAAGAGTATATCCGCGTGAAAGAGTGTATCACCGAAAATCAGACGATGGATGATCTCTGTGTGCTGAATTATGAGGACGAAATCCTGCGCCCGTTCGGCGAAAAACTGATGGCAGAGAAGAAAGTACAGGTGATGTACTTCTCGAGTCTGCGTGCGTTAAAGGACGGCATCTATTATCAGGACGGCGAAATCCGCATTGCAAAGAACGGCGAGACGGAGCTTCTGACCAGAACCGACGACTTAAAACTGCTCGGCCTACATAATTTTGAAAACGTCATGGTTGCTTCTGCGATGGCACTTCATGCAGGCGTGCCGATGGAAACTGTCCGCAAAGTCATTCAGGAGTTTGCAGGGGTAGAGCACCGCATCGAGTATGTCTGCGAGAAGGACGGCGTGGCATATTACAACGATTCCAAGGGAACGAATCCGGATGCGGCCATCAAAGGCATCCAGGCGATGAACCGCCCGACTCTGCTGATCGGCGGCGGCTACGACAAGCAGTCCACCTACGAAGAGTGGATTCAGGCATTCGATGGAAAGGTACGCTTCCTGGTTTTGATCGGAGATACGAAAGAGAAGATCGCAAAAGCGGCAAGAAGCGTCGGATTCAACGACATTATCATGGCAGACAACTTAAAAGAAGCCGTACAGATCTGCCACGACAAGGCAAATGCAGGGGATGCGGTTCTTCTTTCCCCGGCCTGCGCAAGCTGGGATCAGTTTAAGAGCTACGAGCAGCGCGGTGAGCTGTTTAAGGAGTACGTAAGAGCACTGTAAAAACGTCATATCAGGAAACTATCCCGCATAAGCTGAAAAAGAGCGAACGGCGGGTGTGGCGCGGATGCGGAAGGAAAAAGAGAAAAAAATAGATGGGACGCTGCTGGTGACGGTATGGATTCTGCTTGGCCTTGGCCTTGTGATTCTGTACAGCGCCAGCGCGTATAACGGCCGGGTCAGATTCCATGACCCGGCTTATTATTTCAAGAAGCAGCTCTTTGCAAGTGCGCTCGGTGTGATCGGTATGTATGCGGTTGCAAAAATAGATTACCGGCGGCTGTTTGCACTGGCACCGTGGTTTTATGCGGCTTCCCTTGCGCTCTCGACGGCGGTGCTTTTTTTCGGAAGTGAGTACAACGGCTCGAAGCGGTGGTTAAAGCTTGGCCCCTTATCGTTCCAGCCCTCGGAATTTGCCAAGATGGCGGTGATTCTCTTCCTGCCCTGGGTGATGGAGCACACGAAAGGCCGGTCCGACAGTCTCTGGTTTATGACAAAGGCGGTGCTGTGCACCCTGCCGATTGCAGCGCTTGTCGGAAGCAATAACTTAAGTACGGCGATTATTTTACTCGGAATCTGTGCGTTTCTGATCTTTATTTCACATCCGGGCTACCTGCCGTTTCTCGGAATCGGAGGCGCCGGCATCGGGTTTATTGCCGTTTTTCTGATGATGGAGAGCTACCGCCTTGAACGCCTTGCCATCTGGCGCAACCCGGAGGCGTACGAGAAGGGGTTCCAGACCATTCAGGGACTCTATGCGATCGGCAGCGGGAGAATCTTTGGCTGCGGGCTTGGAAAAGGCCTGCAGAAGCTTGGTTTTGTGCCGGAAGCGCAGAATGATATGATCTTTTCGATTATCTGTGAGGAGGGCGGACTGTTCGGCGCCTGCCTGGTGATCGCCGTGTTTGCGGTGCTGATCTGGCGCCTGATGGTCATTTCGATCCATGCGCGGGATCTTGGCGGAGCACTGATTGCGGGCGGAATTATGGGGCATATTGCGCTTCAGGTGATCCTGAACATCGCGGTTGTGACAAATACGATTCCGAATACCGGCATTACGCTGCCTTTTATCAGTTACGGCGGCACCTCCGTGCTGTTTCTGCTCGGCGAGATGGGGCTTGCCCTGTCGGTCTCGAGGGACACCGATTAAAAAGGCGGAAAAGCGCTGCAGAACGGGAACAAAACGGGAGTGTAATGCATACCGTAAAAAGAGAGGCCGGATGGGAGAGAACAGGTGGGAGTATATCAGATTCTCGGCGGAAGGCGGCTTTGCGGAACGGTAACAGTCCAGGGTTCCAAAAATGCCGTTCTTCCCATGATCGCGGCGGCGGTTCTGACAAAAGAGGAGGTCGTGCTGGAAGGCTGCCCGAAGATTTCCGATGTGGAGGATATGGCGGAGATTGTAAGGAGCCTTGGCGGAACAGTCTGGTGGGAGAGGAATGCGCTCCACCTGAACTGTGAAAAGATCGAAAAAAGCCGTGTGGAGGAGCGCTTTCGAAGAGCTGAAACAAAGTTATTCTTACCACGAACGCATCGACCTGCGGTGGTTGTATATCATACTTCTCTCTTTCGTGGCGTTCCTGGCGGTATGGAGCCTGTCTTCCACCTACTATTCCGAACTCAACGACACGTTGTACTATCTGCTCACTTGTGTCATTTGGTCACTCATCAGCTACTTCATCAACCGGCAGGAGCAAGTGCTCGATTCATTGACGACCCGTTCGCACCAGGACGTTGAGACGGCCCGAAACGAAGAGAATCCACATCAATTCACCCTCCAACTACATCGGATCTTCGAGGAGGAGCATCTCTACCTCAATCCCAAGCTGACCATCATGGACTTGGCCCAAGCCATCGGCACGAACCGCACCTATATTTCTAATTATCTGAACAATGTACTGGGCACAACGTTCTTCGATTACGTCAACCAATACCGCCTGTCATACGCCGAACAACTTCTTCAGCCAAACCAAAATGTCTATCGAAGAAATAGCTGACCGTTCCGGCTTTAACTCACGAAGTACCTTCCGGCGTGCCTTCCTCAAAAGGTTCGGTTGCACCCCGAGCCATTACCGCCTTCAGCACTTACCAAAAGAAATAGAAAAGGAAATAAGCCTGACACAGTAACACCTTTCAAAAAAAATAGCTAACTTTGCGCCATATTAATTAAGGTATAACTATTAAGCAATCAACTCTATGGGATTCAACAAAATCACAGCAGCCGAAGCTGCTGCTCTCATCCAAAACGGAGATACCATCGGACTGAGCGGTTTCACACCGGCTGGCGTACCTAAAAGCGTACCGGCAGAGATAGCCCGAAAAGCCGAGAAAGAACACGCGGAGGGCAAAGAATTTAAGATCAACATCCTTACCGGAGCATCCACAGGACAAAGTTGCGACGGCATGCTGGCCAACGCTCATGCCATTAAATTCCGCGCCCCTTACACCACGAACAAAGACTTCCGTACGCATGTCAACAATAATGAGATTTCGTATTCCGACCTCAACCTTTCCAACATGGCCACTCAAATCCGCCAAGGTTATCTCGGACAAGTAGACTGGGCCATCATCGAGGCTTGCGAAGTCGAACAAACAGGCGGTAAGGCACGTATTTACCTGACGGCCGCAGGAGGTATCAGCCCCACCGTCTGCCGTCTGGCACGCAAAGGCATCATCATCGAAGTCAATGCTTTCCACAGCAAAAAGTGCATGGGCATCCATGACGTGTACGAAATAGAAGACCATCCCTATCGCACGCCCATCATGATCATGAAGGCAAGCGACCGCATCGGTAAACCCTATGTGGAAGTGGACGCCGACCGCATCAAAGGCATCATCGAATGCAACATCCCCGACGAGGCACGTGCATTCAAAGCCCCCGACGCCATCACCACACAAATCGGAAACAATGTGGCCGATTTCCTGTTAGCCAATCTGAAAAGTGGAAAAATACCGCCTACTTTCCTTAATTTACAAAGCGGTGTAGGCAGCGGAGCCAACGCCGTATTGGGCGCATTAGGCCAATGTCCGGACGTCCCGAATTTCAGTATTTACACCGAAGTGCTTCAAGATGCCCCCGTACAACTGATGCGCGAAGGCCGCGTACTCTCGGCATCAGCCTGTTCGCTCACCGTGACGAACGAATGTCTGCAAGGCATTTACAACGACATGGACTTCTTCAAAGACAAGCTCGTGCTCCGTCCCTCCGAAATTTCAAACAGCCCCGAAGTCATCGCCCGCATCGGCGTATGCTCTCTGAATACGGCCATCGAGGTGGACATCTACGGACATGTAAACTCTACCAAGATCTGCGGTACGAAGATGATGAACGGTATCGGCGGTTCGGCAGACTTCACCAACAATGCTTATTTGAGCATTTTCACTTGCGGTTCCACCACCAAAGGCGGAGCCATCAGCAGTATCGTGCCTTTCTGTTCCCATATCGACCATACGAGCCATTTCGTAGATGCCGTCATCACGGAATACGGCGTGGCCGACCTGCGTGGAAAATGCGCCATGGAGAAAGCAGCAGAGCTTGTCAAGGTAGCCCATCCCGACTATCGTCCGCTTTTGCTCGACTACATGAAGTACGCAGCCCAAAACGGAGGACACACCCACCACTGCCTGTCGGCTGCATTCGCCATGCACGACACTTATCTGCGCAAGGGAGACATGCGACTGACCGACTGGGCCGAATACGTAAAATAACACCAGGAATTTATGAAAAAAACATCATTATTATTATATCTGGCCTTTTCGTTCTGCGGCAGCATTTCTTTCGCCCAACAGGCACTCACCCCCGAAGTCCTGCAGACCTTGAAAGAGAGCTACTCGCACGACGATGCCCACAAAGCCATCCGGAATGCCGTAAATGCCAACTCCATCAAAAAGCTCACGGCCAACAGTGAACAGGCGGCTACGCCCGACACGTGGTTCAGCCACAAGGTGAAAAGCTCCGGCATCAGCGACCAGAAAAGCAGCGGGCGTTGCTGGCTGTTTACGGGTACCAACGTGATTCGTGCACAAGTCATGGCCCGCACGGGTATGAAAAATTTCTTTTTCTCGCAGGCCTACAACTTCTTCTACGACCAACTGGAAAAGAGCAACCTTTTTCTTCAAGGCATCATCGACACGCGCAAAAAGCCCATCGACGACAAAATGGTGGAATGGTTGTTCCGTAACCCGCTGAGCGACGGAGGGCAATTCACCGGTGTTTCGGATCTGATTGAAAAATATGGGCTTGTACCCAAAGAGGTCATGGCCGAAACTTACAGCAGCGACAACACCAATGAATTTTCAGCCCTCTTGAAAAGAAAATTGCGCGAAGACGGCATGTTACTGCGCG
>ENA-OQDA01000074-OQDA01000074.1-human-gut-metagenome-genome-assembly--contig:-NODE-74-length-41745-cov-5.624946_pt1 | contig 41745 bp, 45 predicted proteins | sample MGYA00242771_ERZ504603 | MGnify/ENA primary metagenome ERZ504603 (study PRJEB26092, sample SAMD00036328) | human gut metagenome | host: Homo sapiens | study: EMG produced TPA metagenomics assembly of...
CGCACCACGCCTGGATGACACTGCTGGAGAAAAACGCCTTATCACAAGTTCTTCGGTTTGTTCGGCCTCGGCCCCTTCAACATGATCAACACCTCAGGTGCGGTTGTGCTGGGCATGGTGTACAACTACCTGCCGTTTATGATTTTGCCCATCTACACGGCCATGACAAAAATCGATGATTCCATCATTGGAGGCCGCGCAGGATCTGGGCTGCAACGTCTGGCATATTCTGTTTCGGGTGCTCGTCCCGCTGACCGGCCCCGGCATTGCCACCGGCATCACGCAGGTGTTTGTGCCCGCAGTCTCTACTTTTATTATCAGCCGTATGCTGGGCGGCGGCTCCAACCTGTTGATCGGCGATTTGATCGAGCTGCAGTTCCTTGGCAACTCCTACAATCTGAACCTCGGCTCCGCCATGAGCCTGGTGTTGATGGTCATTGTCCTGCTCTGCATGAGCTTCACTTCGAGCTTTGACGAGTCCGAGATGGAAGGAGTGATGTGATATGACAAAAAAACATTCCGCATTGCTCATGCGCACCTACGTCATTCTGCTGTTCTGCTTCATGTATCTGCCCATCGCGGTCATGATTGCGTTCAGCTTCAATGAGAGCAAATCCCGCTCGAACTTTACGGGCTTCACCCTCGGCTGGTACAAAAGCCTGTTCCACAACGAGATGATTTTGTCCGCGCTGGGTCTGAGCCTTGTGCTGGCGCTGGTGTCCAGCATTATCGCCACGGTGCTGGGCACGCTGGCGACCCTTGGCATCAACTCGATGTCTCGCAAAAGCCAGCTCATCATCAATAACATCAGCTATGTGCCTGTCGTCAATCCGGAGATCATCACCGGTGTCTCGCTGATGCTTCTCTTCGTCATGGCGCAGAACTTCGGCATCGGCGGCGAGAGCGGCGTCTTCGGCTGGCCGACGCTGCTGATTGCGCACATCACCTTCAATATCCCGTATGTTATCTTTAATGTAGGACCCAAGCTGCGCCAGCTCGATCCCAGCCTGTACAATGCAGCGCTGGATCTGGGCTGCACACCGCGCCAGGCTTTTACCAAAGTCATCATGCCGCAGCTGTCCCCGGCCATTTTGTCGGCATTCCTCATCTGCCTGACCTACTCTATTGATGACTTCATGATTTCCTACTTCAACTCCGGCACGATGCAGACACTGCCTATCGCCATCTACTCGATGACCCGCAAGAAGGTCAGCCCCGAGATCAACGCGCTGTCTGCAGTCATATTCTGCGTCATTCTGGCAATCATCCTGATTTCCAACGCCGCAGACTCCCGCGCCTACCGCCGCAACCAGAACGCCATCCGCAAAGCCATGCTGGACGAAGGGGGCGCTGAAGATGAAGCTGAAAAAGTTTTCCGCTGCAGCGCTGGCCGCACTGACTGTCACCATGATGAGCGCCGCGCCGGTGCTGGCCGCCGATGACATCGAGGTCAACGAGGATATTTCCGTCTCCGGCGACTACGATTGGAAGCGCTTTGCCAACGACCATATCACACTGAATGTCTACAACAACGGCCTGTACATCTCCGACGGTTCTGACGAGAGCGTCAACGTTCTGTCCGCATTCGAGGAGCTGACCGGCATCAAGGTCAATTACACGACCTACGACTCCAACGAGAGCCTCTACGCCAAGCTGAAATCCGGCGGCGTATCCTATGATGTTATCTTCCCATCGGATTACATGGTGGGCAAGATGGCCAAGGAGGGCATGCTGTCCGAGCTGAACATGGACAACATTCCGAACTTTGCCGGCATTGGTGAAACATATCTGGACCGCAGCTTCGACCCAGGCAACAAGTACAGCGTGCCCTACATGTGGGGCACAACGGGCCTGATCTACAACACGACGATGGTCGAGGAGCCGCCCACGAAATGGGCGGACATGTGGGATGTTGCGTACACAAACAATGTGCTGATGTTCAACAATTCCCGCGACGCTTACGCGATTGCAGCCAAGACGATTGGCCTGTCGATGAATCCGCAGTCCGTTGACGAGATCACCGCCATCACCGACGCGCTGAAGGCCCAGAAGAACATCGTGCAGGCCTACGTCATGGACGAGGTCTTTGACAAGATGGAGGGTGGCGAGGCCGCCATGGCGCCCTACTATGCGGGCGATGCCATCACGATGATCGACGAAAACCCAGACCTTGCTTTCGTCCACCCGGAGGAAGGCGTCAACTTCTTCATCGACAGCATGTGCATTCCGGCCAACGCCAAGCACCGGGAGGCCGCCGAAATGTTCATCAACTACCTGTGTGAGCCGGACGTCGGCCTTGCCAACGCGGACTTCATCGGCTATTCCACCCCCATCACCGCCGTGTGGGAGATGCTGGACGACGATTTGAAGTACAGCGAAATTGCCTACCCGAGCGCGGAGGTCCTGGACAAGGCGGAGGTCTTTGAGACTCTGCCCGACGACATCAACGCCGCCATGGATGCCCAGTGGAGCGAGATGAAGAGCTACGAGGATGGCGGCAGCGGCTGGATGGTTCTTGTCCTGCTGCTTCTGGCCATCGCTATCTCTGCATTCAATATTTGGCGCAAGCTCCGCAAAAAATCCCGCGATAACTATTAAACAGTTTCAGGCTGCACACCGTTTTGCGTGTGCAGCCTTTTTGTTTGCCGGCCCGCAGCCTTGCCGCTGCACCCTTTTACGGTTCGATTTGTAGGGAGGGGTCTTGCCCCCTCCGCGGGCCGATGCAAGCATCAGCCCCTACGGCCAGCCCCAAAGCCCCTGCCTTTGCATTTTTCCAACATTTGTGCTATACTCTCCTTGGCGAATCAATTCAAAATCCATCAAGGAGGGCTTCCTTATGCCCGAAAAGCTCATAACCTACACCCAAAAATTTACCGTCTACCGCACGGACGGCGACCACCTCGGCCATGTCAAGCTGGGGGCGCTGCTGCGCTATGCCCAGCAGGTTGCTACCGCCCACGCCGAGGCCGTAGGGCTGGACGATGCCCTGTACCGCAAGACCCACACCGCCTATGTGCTGGCCAAGCTGGCCCTGCACGTCACACAGCTGCCCCGTGTGGACGAGGAACTGACCCTTGTCACCCAGCCCGAGCGCTGCAAGCGCGCCGTCAACAAGCGCATCACCCATTTTTATGATGCCGACGGGGCAGAGGTCGCCACAATGGACAGCCGCTGGGTACTCATTGATACCGAAAAGCGTATGATCCTGCGCAAGCACCCGGAGCAGTTTGCCGACCAGTGGGCCGAGGATGTGCCCCTTGAGCTGCCGATGCGCCTGCCCCGCGTTGCGCCCGAGGACTGCGAGACGCTGGGCACGCAGACCGCGGCCTACTCCCGCTGCGACATGAACGGCCACCTCAACAACACCCGCTATGCCGACATTGTCTGCGATGCCGTACCGTGGCAAGTCTGGGACAGTGCGCAGATTTCGGATTTCATCATCAGCTACCACCGCGAGGTACCCCGCGGCGAGAGCTTCACCCTGCGCCGTGCCAAACTGGCAGAGGACACCTTCTATTTTGAAGGCGAACGGGAAGGCAAATCTGCCTTTGAGGCACAGCTGATTTTCAAACACTTATAATTTCTACATAAACCCCTGTTACACTGTTTACATCGACAATGTAAAGGGGTTATTATTATGACAAAGCAAAAATTCGGCCTGACCGGCACGGCGCTCAAAACCATTGCGCTGGTGCTCATGGTGATGGATCACATTCACTACTTTTTTGAATTTACGGGCGTTGTGCCGGAATGGTTCAGTATGCTGGCGCGGCTGTCCGCGCCGCTGTTTCTGTTCTGCACTGTTGAGGGCTTCGCCCATACCCATGACCGCAGGCGCTACTTCCTGCGTATCTGGGCCATCGGTACTGCGATGGGCACTGTGGAATTTTTTATGATCTATGCAGGGGCCTTCCGCCGCGGGGATGGCTTCTACCCGCTGAATGCCATTTTTCAGGATCTGATGCTGCTCTGCATCATCTGGCAGGGCATCGACTGGCTGCGCCAGCGCCGGTTTGTGCGGGGCGCACTGGCTGCTGCCATGCCGATCCTCTGGCCGTTTTGCATCGTAGCGCTGCTGACGCTTTTTCCCAAAATTCAGGATGCACCGATCGGCTCTGCCGTGTTGGCGTGGCTTATCACGGCACCGTTTCCCATGTGGTCGGGCATCACCGACGGCAGCTGGTCTTTTCTGGCCGGCGGCATCGCGCTGTATGCGCTGTATAACCACAAGCGCCTGCGGCTGGTCGTTTGGGCGGTGTTCACGTTTTTGACCGATTTTGTGATGGTCTATCTGCAGGTTCACAGCTTGCCGGATTTTGCCTTTTCCCAGATGTTCACAGTCTACTATGAGTGGCTCGGCGTCTTTGCCGTTATCGGCATGGCGCTGTACAACGGCCAGCGCGGCAGCGGCCACAAGCAGCTGTTCTACTGGTTCTACCCGGCACATATCTACCTGCTTTACGGTGCATCCTGTCTTGTTTACAGCTTACTGCAATAAAAGGGGCTATTATGGCAAACATTCTGGCACTTGATGATGACCGTGACCTTTGTACGCTGCTAAAAACAGCGCTTGAGCGTGACGGCCACACCGTAGAAACGCGCACCTCCGGCACGCAGCTGACCGATACGCTCTGCCGCTGGGCGGACTGCATCCTGCTGGATGTGATGATGCCCGGCGAGGATGGCTTCGCTGTCTGCAGGCGCATCCGCGCCGAGACAGACGCGCCGATCTTATTTTTGACCGCGCGTACCGATGAGCCGTCGGTGCTGACAGGCCTTGGCCTTGGCGCGGACGATTACCTGACCAAGCCGTTCCGCATAGCGGAGCTGCGTGCGCGGGTCGCAGCACACCTGCGGCGGCAGAACCGCACACCATCCCATAAGATCACCCGCGGCGGGGTGGCGCTGGATCTTTCCGCCAAGGAAGCCAGCGTTGGCGGCACGCCTTTGCACCTGACAAAATCCGAGTACGCCATCTGTGAGCTGCTGGCCCTCCATGCAGGGCAGACCTTTTCCAAAGAACAAATCTATGAAGCCGTGTTCGGTTATGACGGTACAGCGGATGACACGGCCATCACCCAGCACATCAAGAACATCCGCGCCAAGCTGCGCGCGGCCGGGGCGGGGGAGGTGCTGCAAACGATATGGGGAGTGGGCTACCAATGGCAAAGCGAAAACTGACATCCCTGCGCAGTGTTCTGCTGCGGTATCTCCTTTTGTGCGGCGGCGGGTGTGCGCTGATTCTGGTACTCTGGTGGGGCATTTTTATGCGGCTGATAGACGTCGGTTTTCTGCTGCCTGCCGTGGCGTCCGCCCAGGCCTGCGCCAATGCCCGGGAGACTGTGGCCTCGATGACGGCAGACACATTCGATTCCCTGCAGATCAGCGACTTATGCCGCTGGGCTGTGGTGCAGAATGACACGGTGCTGCAGACCAACATGACCGCCCGTCAGCTGAAAATCGCCCTCAACACCTTCCATGGCGGCAGCGGCAATCTGGGGTATACGCAGTACCAGTACGATGTCAAAATGGCTGACGGAAGCTTTTGCCTTTTGCAGTACAACTATGCCGTGCCCTACGCCGACCCGGCCCTGCGGGACACGCTGCCGGATTTCCAGACCTGCTACTTGCTTTTGCTGGCGCTGCTGGTCATCGCATGGCTGGGCTGGCAGACCCACCGCACCGTGCGGGTCTTTGCCGCCGAGACCGCCTGTCTGCACCGCGCGGTGGATGCCATCGCTGCGCAGCAGCCCGAGCGCATTGACGCAGACGGCGCGCGTCTGCGAGAGTTTTCCGCCACGCTGCATGCGATGCAGACAATGGGCCGAGAACTGACCGACAGCCTGCAAAGCCAATGGCGGATGGAGCAGCAGCGCGCCGAGCAGATCGCCGCGCTGACGCATGACTTAAAAACGCCGCTGTCCATCATTCAGGGCAACGCAGACCTGCTGGCCGAGGATGCTCTGTCCGCCGACCAGCAGACACAGGTCGAAGCCATCCTGCGCGGCACGGACCGTGCCCAGCAATATCTGGCCGCCCTGCGCACCGCCTGTGCACCGCCCGCCACAGGGGAAACCTTTCCCAGTCACACCCTTGTCAGTGAATTGGCGGAAACAGCCCGCGCCCTCTGCGCACCTGCCGGGGTGCAGCTTATACTGAACGAGCAGTGGCAGGGGACACTGTGCGCGGCGCAGTGCGACCTGCTCCGGGCTGCCGAAAACCTGCTGGACAACGCCGTGCGCTATACGCCCCGCGGCGGCACTGTCACACTGTTGGTTACAAAAGAAAAACAGGATTTCATCCTGCGTGTGACCGATACCGGCCCCGGCTTCACTGCCGAGGCCCTCGCCAGAGCGGGGGAGCTGCTTTATACAGAAGCCGCCCGCAGTGACACAGCCCACCAGGGCTTTGGGCTGTATTTTGCACGCAGGGTCGCGCTTTCACACAGTGGCACGCTGCGCCTGTCCAACACGCCCGGCGGCTGCGCGGAGCTGCGCCTGCCAATTTGTGAACAAATTGAAAAATGACAAAAGATTTACAATTTGCTATTGACATTTGGTGACAAAACAGTTACAATTTAGTTGCAAGCTAAATGAACCCCAAGTCAAATAGCTTTATCACATTTTCATGTGTTCTTCTCCTCCTTTCTTGTAAATCCCCGCCCCATCCCTCAGGGCGGGGATTTATTTTTTTGTAACCCGGCACCGCGGGCATTTTTCTTTACAATCCCTGGAAATCGTGCTAAAATAAAAGTCGTATGTCTTACCGTCCTGTACCTGTACAGACTACATATATATAAAGAAGCGTTCAGAGAAATAAGAGAGGGAAACACTGTAACATGGCACAATCTCGTTCCGGTAAAAAAATCAACAAAGAACTCCTCCGGCAAAAAGAGCACCGCCTCCTCCCGCGGCACGGGCCGCAGCAGCACCGGGCGCTCCGCATCCGCGCGCAGCGGTGCGGCCTCCCGCAGCCGTCAGCCGTCCCGCCGTGCCCAGCGCCGCGCCGAGACCCCGAACCTGGCCCGCAGCATCCTGCTGGTGGGGCTGGGTCTGCTTTGCGTTGCGCTCGTGCTTGTGCCCGGGCAGAATCTTTGGCGCACGCTGCGCAGCTGGTACTTTGGCGTTTTCGGTATCACGACCTATCTGGTCGGACCGTTCCTGCTGTACCTGGCCTACCTGCTGGCCACCGGCTACCGCGTCGCGCTGTTTGCGGGCAAAGTATCGCTGATGGGCGTGCTCTGCGCCAGCGTGCCGGTCATCTTCTCCAAGCTCAATATTGAGAACCTCAAGGTCGGGGAGATCGTCAAGATGCTCTTTACCCGCGGCGGCACCTACTTCTGGGAGGGCGGCGTCCTCGGTGCGCCCATCGGTGCCACGCTGCTGGCACTGTTCGGGCGTCCTGCCTCCAACATTATCATGCTGCTCATCTTCCTGCTGGGGCTGATGTTCTTCTTTGCCATCACCCCCGCGGACGTCGTTCTGTTTGTAGACGGCCAGTACAAGATCCTGCAGGCCAAGCGCGAGGAGCGCGCCGCAGCCGAGACCGCCTACGACACCCGCCTGTTTGAGCAGGAGCCCGAGGAGGAGAGCGTCGAGAATCTGACCGGTGCGCTGCCGGACAGCAGCCGCCCGCACCATCCGGTTTACGACGTCATCGCGGACACGAGCCGTTTCCCGAAGCAGACCCCGCCCGCCCCGCAGCGGCAGGCCGCCTACACGCCTCCCGTGACACCTGCTGTGCCCGAGGCACCGTTTGCCGCCAAGCCCGCCGCCCAGACCCATGCGTCGTTTGACGTGGATCTTGGCCCCAGTGCAGGCGAAAGTGCCCGCCAAAAGGCCGTCAGCGCTGACCCGCTGGAGCCGGTCAGCATCGGCCCGGGCGGCACGTTCGGCATGGATCCGCTGTCCAACCGGGCCAACAGCACACTGCGCCACACCCAGCCCCAGCCTGCTCCCGCACCGAAGGAGGATTTTGAGCTGCAATTGCAGCCTTCCTCAGAGCCTGCCGCGCCGGTGTACAGTACCCCGCTGACCCCGGTCACGCCCGCGCCCGCTGCACAGGCGTCCCCCGCGCCGCAGGACCGAGCTGGATGCGCTCATCAACCGCGCTGTCAGCGGCCACGCGCCTTACTACACGCCGCAGGAGGTCAGTGCCGAGACAACGCTGGACCTGCCGCAGCCTACCGAGTTTGAGACCCCGCTGACACCTGTCCCGCAGGAGCCTAAATTTGACACGCCTCTCATTCCCGTGGAGGACGAGCCCGAGCCGATCCCTGTCGAGCTGCCGCAGCTGGATATGACAGGCCGTGTGCAGGGCGATACGATGGTCCTTTCTCCGGCTGATCTTGCTGCACAGATGGCCGCAGACGCTGCGCCGCTGGGTACGCCCGCCCCCGCAGCTGTGCCAGCCGCACCGGAGGCCCCCGCTGTTTCCGCACCGATCCCGACACTGGGCGGCAGCTTCAGCGATACCGGCAGTGCGGTCAGCGCTGCCTGGCAGTCCGGGCGCTCTGTCTCCGAAATGCTGGATGATATGCTGGCCGAGACACCCGCCGCCCCTGCCCAGCCTGTTGTCGAGGCTCCGGCCCCGGCAGCCGATCCCTACACCGCCGCACCGCAGCCGTACCAGTCTGCCCCTGCCATGACCCGCCCTGCGGCGGAAACGACCCAGAGCAGCTTCACTGTGCCCCGGCAGGGGGAGGCTGCCCGCGTGCAGGTCAGCACCGCTGTCGGCAACTCTGCCGGTGCGCCCATCCATACGCCGCCCTGTGCGGCCAAGGCCGACCCCAACGCCATGCGTCTGCCCACCTCGGAGGAGCAGCCGCCGGAGCCCTACTGCTATCCGTCGCTGAATCTCTTTAACGCCACGAGCCCCGACGACGAGGCCGGGGCCGCCCGCGAAATGAAGAAAAACGCGGACATTCTGGTCAACACGCTGGACAGCTTCGGCGTCAAGACGACGATGCTCGACATCTGCCGCGGCCCGTCCGTCACCCGGTATGAGCTGCAGCCCCAGGCCGGTATCAAGGTCAGCCGCATCACAAGCCTGGCCGACGACATCGCCCTGAACCTGGCCACCGCGGGTGTGCGCATTGAAGCGCCCATCCCCGGCAAGCCCGCCGTCGGCATCGAGGTCCCGAACAAGATCCGCTCCACCGTCAACATCCGCGCAGTCTTTGAATCCCAGAATTATATCAACATGCGCAGCCCGCTGACGATGGCCCTCGGCAAGGACATTGCCGGTACGGCGCAGGTCGCGGATCTCTGCAAGATGCCCCACCTGCTGATTGCCGGTTCCACCGGCAGCGGTAAATCCGTCTGCGTCAACTCCATTATCATCAGCTTCCTGTTCCGCTCCGGCCCCGAGGATGTCAAGCTCATTCTGATCGACCCGAAGGTCGTCGAGCTGGCCGAGTACAACGGCATTCCGCACCTGCTGATGCCCGTCGTCACCGAGCCGCGCAAGGCTGCCGGTGCGCTGGGTGCCAGCGTGGCCGAGATGGAGCGCCGCTACAAGCTCTTTGCCGAGAACAACGTCCGCGAGATCAAGGCCTACAACAAGCTGGCCGCCCAGACCGGCATGGAGCACCTGCCCTATATCGCCATCGTTATTGACGAGCTGGCCGACCTGATGATGGTCGCGGGCAAGGAGGTCGAGGACTATATCTGCCGCATCGCGCAGAAGGCCCGCGCCGCCGGCATCCACCTGATCGTTGCGACCCAGCGCCCCAGCGTGGACGTTATCACCGGCCTTATTAAGGCCAACATCCCCAGCCGTATCGCCTTTGCCGTTTCCAGCCAGATCGACAGCCGCACCATTCTGGACAGCGGCGGTGCCGAGAAGCTGCTGGGCAACGGTGATATGCTCTTCCTGCCCGTCGGCGCGTCCAAGCCCGTGCGTGTGCAGGGTACCTTTGTGACCGATGAGGAGATCGGCGCGGTGCTGAGCTTTATCAAGTCCACCTCCACCGCCCAGTACGATGAAGAAATGATTGCCGAAATGGAGCGCCGCGCCGTTGCCGAAAAGGGCAGCAAGAAGGGCGGCGACGATGACGGAGACGGCGGCGGTGCACTGGACGCCATGTTTGAGCAGGCTGTTGAGTGCGTTATTGAGGCCGGACAGGCCAGCACCAGCCTTTTGCAGCGCCGCTGCAAGCTGGGCTACGCCCGCGCCGCCCGCATCATGGACCAGATGGAGCAGGAAAAGATCATCGGCCCCTATGAGGGTGCCAAACCCCGCGCCGTGCTTGTGACCAAGGCCGAGTGGGAGGAGCGCAAGCTGAACGGCCAGTATGACGGGTAAGCGCTTTGCCCGCCTGGCCGCGGCGGTGACCGTCTGCTTGTTGGTGCTTGCCGCATTTGTCGTCCAGCTTTTGGGCGGCAGGGGCAGCGTTCCCGGCTGGCAGCAGCTGCGCGCTGTGCTCGGCGTACCGCTCCAAACCGAGGAAAGCGCTCCGCAGACCGCGGACGGCAGTACCGTCGTGTATGTGCTGGATGTCGGGCAGGGCGATGCCGTGCTGCTTTGTCAGGACGGCGCGTACTGCCTGATCGACACCGGCCCCGTCGAGGCTGAGGACGCGCTGCTCTATGACCTGGACGTGCTGGGTGTGCCGTCGCTTGAGTATCTTGTGCTGACCCATCCCCACGCAGACCACACCGGCAATGCCCGCGCGGTGCTGCGCACCCTCCCGGTCAAGACCCTGCTGCTGCCGCTGTGGCAGCCCACGGCAGATGAGACCGCCGACTGGCCGCGCTATCTCGCAGAGCTGGCCGCCGACAGCGGAGCAGAAATTCTCACAGCAGAGGCCGGGGAGGAATACCCGCTTGGCAGCGGCACGCTGCAAATTTTGCAGGGCGGCAGCGAGGATGCCGACAGCGTCAACGATGCCTCGCTCTGCACGCTGTTCACGGCGGGCGATTTTCGCTTTCTCGATACCGGCGACGCAGAGGCAGACGCCGAGCAGCGCCTGGTCGATACCTACGGCCCGACCCTGCATGCCACTCTTTTCAAGGCGGGGCATCACGGGTCCTACACCTCCAACAGCCTGACCTTCATGCAGGCAGTCCGGCCCGAGGCCGTGGCCGTCAGCTGCGGGCTGCACAACGATTACGGCCATCCGCACCGCGCTGCCCTGCAAAATTACGCAGAGGTCGGTGCCGAGGTATGGCGCACTGATCTGGAGGGCAGCCTCACCTTCATCTGGCAGAACAACACCCTCAACGTGGAAACTTCCGCGGACTCCGCCGATTTTGCGGCGTAAAAATAAGGAGTAGAAAATGACGATTACGGAACAGTTCAAAGCCAAACGCTGCGTTTTCTCTATCGAATGCTTCCCGCCGAAACAGACCACCCAGATGGATAAGCTCAAGGACACCCTGCGCCAGATGCAGGCCATGGACCCCGGCTTCATCAGCGTCACCTTCGGTGCGGGCGGCTCCGCGGGCGGCGTCTCCACCGCGGAGGTGGCCGACTACATTCAGAACGAGCTGCATGTCCCCACGCTGGCGCACCTGATCTGCATGGGCAACGACGAGACCCGTGCAGCGGAGATTTTGGATCAGCTGGAATCTGTCGGCGTCCGGGATGTGCTGGCCCTGCGCGGGGACCGCAGCCCGTCCCGCCCGGAGAGCCCCGACTTCAAACACGCCAGCGACCTGACGTCCTTTATCAAATGGAAGAAGCCGGCATTTTCCGTTCACGGTGCCTGCTACCCGGAGGGCCACCCCGAGGCCGACAGCCTGCTGCATGACGTTGAGAACCTGCGCATCAAGCAGGCCGCCGGTGCCGAGCACCTGCTGACCCAGCTTTTCTTTGACAACATGCACTTTTACCGCTTTCTGAATCTGGCACGCCGTGCAGGCATCACACTGCCGGTCTCTGCCGGTGTCATGCCCATCGTCAAGCGCAGCCAGATCGAACGCACCGTTTCGCTTTCTTCGGCCAGCCTGCCGTCTGAGTTCACCCGTATGATCTCCCGCTATCAGGACGACCCGGCCAGCCTGTACGATGCCGGTATCGACTACACCGTCAGGCAGCTGCGCGACCTCATTGAGGGCGGCGCAGACGGCATCCACCTGTACGCAATGAATGACGCCGCCGTGGCCGCGAAGGTCTACGACGGCATCAGGGATCTGCTGTAATGGAGCGCCGCAAGCCCGCCGCCATTGACCGCGCCACGGCGCTGCGCTACATGGGTGCGTCCGGCTGGACGCCCGATGCCGCCACCGCGGCCCTGCTGGATAAGGCCGAGCAGACCGTGCTGACCGCTGCTGCGCCGCGTGCGGTGTACCGCCGTCTGCCGCGTACCGCCCTGCCGCTGGAAAACTGCGGCAGCGACCTGACGCGCCATCTGCAGGGCTGCGACGAGGTCCTTCTGCTGGCAGCGACCCTCGGGGCCGAGGTGGACAAGCTTTTGCGCCGCATGGAACTGACTGACATTGCCCTGGCCGCCGCGGCAGACGCGCTGGCCTCGGTGCTTTTGGAACAAATCTGTGACGAGCTGGAGAACGAAATACGCGCTCAAATCGAGGCGCAGGGCGTCTTTATGACCGGGCGCTACGCGCCGGGCTACGGTGACTGCCCGCTGGAGCTGAACGACGCGCTCTGCCTTGCGGCGGACACGGTGCGCGGCTGCGGCCTGGCCGTGACGCCCCAGCACCTTTTGACCCCCGCAAGAGTACCACCGCCATTTTAGGCATTGCCGACCATCCCGTGACCGGCACCCGCGCAGGCTGTGCGACCTGCCATTTAAAGGAGACCTGCTCGTTCCGCAAGCGCGGCACGACCTGTTTCACACAAGACTGATAGGAGAGAAGTGTATGCAGATTCGTGAAGTTTTTGACCGCAAGCGGTTTGTTTTCCTGGACGGCGGCATGGGCACCCAGCTGCAGGCACGCGGTCTGCAGCCCGGGCAGAAGCCCGAGCTCGCCGCGCTGGAAATGCCGGAGGTTTAACGGCCATCCACACTGACTACGACCACGCGGCGCGGATATTCTGCTGGCAAATACCTTGGTGCCAACGCCAAGAAGCTGACCGGCTGCGGCCACACGGTGGAGGAGGTCGTTTCCGCTTCCATCGCCTGTGCGCGCAAGGCCGCCGAGACCACCGGCGCGTGTGTAGCGTTGGACATCGGCCCTCTGGGTGAGCTGCTCGTCCCCGCGGGCACGCTGGCGTTTGAGGATGCCTACAATGAGTTTGCACAGGTCATCCGCGCCGGTGCGGCGGCAGGGGCTGACCTCGTCTTTTTGGAGACGATGACCGATCTGTATGAGCTGAAGGCCGCCATCCTCGCCGCCAGGGAAAACTGCGATCTGCCTGTTTTCACCTCAATGAGCTTTGAGAGCCGCGGGCGCACCTTCACAGGCTGCACCGTCGAAAGCTACGCCGTCACGGCAGCGGGCCTCGGCGCGGACGCCGTGGGCATCAACTGCTCGCTCGGCCCCAAGGAGATTCTGCCCTTCGCGCAGCGCCTCTGCCGCAGCGTGCCCGCAGGTGTTCCGGTCTTTGTCAAGCCGAACGCCGGTCTGCCGAACCCCGACGGCAGCTACAATCTCGACCCGGATGAATTTGCCGCCGAGATGAAGGAGTACGCCGCCATCGGCGTTTCGATGGTCGGCGGCTGCTGCGGCACGACGCCCGCGTTTATCGCCAGGCTGCATGAGACCTTCAGCCCGCTGACCCCGGCTGACAAGATCCCCATCCGCCGCAGCTGTCTGTGCACGCCGGTCCGCTTTATGGAGGTCGACGGCATCACTGTGGTGGGGGAGCGCATCAATCCTACCGGCAAAAAACGGCTGCAGCAGGCCCTGCGGGACGGCGACAGCGCCTACCCCTGCACTCAGGCTGTGGCCCAGGCCGAAGCCGGTGCGCAGGTGCTCGACGTCAACGCAGGTCTGCCCGGCATCGACGAGGCCGCCACGCTGGAGCAGCTTGTCAAGGATTTGCAGGCTGTCACCGACCTGCCGCTGCAGCTCGACTCCTCGAATCCAGAGGCCCTGTCCCGCGCGCTGCGCATCTACAACGGCAAGCCCATCGTCAACTCGGTCAACGGCGAGCCGGAGACGCTGGAAAAGATTCTGCCGCTCTGCAAAAAGTACGGCGCCGCCGTCGTCGGCCTGGCGCTGGACAAGGGCGGTATCCCACCGACAGCCGAGGGCCGCTTTGCGATTGCTCAACGCATTGTCGCCGCTGCCAACGCCGCCGGTATCCCGAATGAGGACATCTACATTGACTGCCTGACGCTGACCGCCAGCGCCCAGCAGGAGGGTGCCGTCCAGACGCTGGAGGCTCTGTCCCGCTGCAAGCGTGAGCTGGGCGTGCGCACTGTACTGGGCGTGTCGAACATTAGCTTCGGCCTGCCGTGCCGCGGCTACCTGAACACAACGTTTTTGACGATGGCCATGTCTGCCGGGCTCGACCTTGCCATCATGAATCCCAACACGCCGGAAATGATGGCTGCCGTGCGCGCCTACCGCGTGCTGACATCGCAGGATTTACAGAGCACCGACTACGTTGCCGCCTATGCCGATGTGCAGATCCAGACGACGCAGACGAGCAAGTCCGCCGCCACCGTGGCCGAGGTCGGCGCCGCCGCACCGGGCGGGGACGCCCTGTTTGAGGCTGTGCGCCGCGGCCTGAAGGCCGAGGCCCGCGCCGCCGCGGACGCCGCGCTGACAATGCGCGAACCGCTGGACGTAGTGAATGCCTCGCTGATCCCCGCACTGGACGCCGTGGGCGACGGCTTTGAGAAAGGCACGGTATTCCTGCCGCAGCTTTTGCAGGCCGCCACCGCCGCGCAGGCTGCGTTCGAGGCCATCAAGGCCAAAATTGCCGCCTCCGGCCAGGCGCAGGGCAGCAAGGGCAAGATCGTCATTGCCACAGTCAAGGGCGACGTGCATGACATCGGCAAGAACATTGTCCGTGTCATCCTCGAAAACTACGGCTATGACGTGCTCGACCTCGGGCGCGACGTTGACCCCGAGCGTGTCGTAGAGGCCGTGCGCCAGACCGGTGCAAAGCTCGTCGGCCTGTCGGCCCTGATGACGACTACCGTCCCCAATATGCAGGCCACGATCGAGGCCCTGCATGCCGCGCACCTTGACTGTAAGGTCATGGTCGGCGGCGCGGTGCTGACGCCTGATTACGCCCGTGACATCGGTGCCGACTACTACTGCAAGGATGCCAAGGCCAGCGCTGATTTGGCCAAGCAGCTTTTAGGCTGATTGTATAGAGCCGCGTTTCACGAAGAAGCGCGGCTTTTTGCACGATTGTAAAATCTTACCTTTGTCAGCAAATCACCATTGCAGGGAAGTTCCAATTGATGTATAATAGCTGTGTTCACTGTTTTTGGACATTTTCCTTTATTTGTCTGTTTTAGGAGCGTATCTTTTGAAGTACATAGCCAAAATCGCAGCGTTCACCGCGATTTTTCTGATTATAAATCTGATTCTCTGCGGCTTTATGCCGCCTGATAACGGTTCCAGCCTTGGCATGTGGCGCAGCTACCAGCAAAAGCAGTCCATTGACATTGCCGTCATTGGTTCTTCGCTGGCTTCCTGCGCCCTGCCCGAAGAAGAACTCGCCGCCGCAACAGGGGAGACCGTTGCACTGATGGCAACAAACGCCCAAAGCTTGGATATGTCGCAGATCGCGCTGGAGACCCTGCTTCGGGAGCATTCTCCCCGGTATGTGATCCTTGTCATGGATCTGACCAACATGACAGGCAAACCCTATGCCAAAGCCCAAAAGGCTTTTTTATATGCAGAGCTGCAGACGGATTCCTGGAAGGATAAGCCCGCTGACCTGCTGCGCTACATGACCAGCCGTGATAACTTTACAGGTGCAGATTCCCTGAATGCGCTTTTCCCCTGGCAGAGCGGCAGCTGGCCCACCGACTGGCCCGCTACGATCCAACAGAAATGGAATGCCGTACTGAATCGTCTGCCGCACCGGCGCGGCGCGGCCCATGCCCAGCCGGAGGATACCACGGTCATCAACTTTGACACTGTCGGCACGGTGAACACCTGGAGCCAGAACGCCCACGACTTTAGCGCGCAGCACATTGAGGAGCTGACATCCATGCTGCAGCTCTGTCAGGAGAACGGCACGCGCCTTTTGCTCATCAGTGCGCCCAAGACCACGCTGGATGTCGTGAGCTACGAGACGTATTTTGACGACTACGCCTACTTCAAGCAGCTGGCAGCACAGTATGGGGCTTCCTATTATGACTTTAACCTTGCAAAGCCGGAGCTGTTTGAGAACAAAGAGCCTGACTATCACAAGGATTTCACCCACATGAATGCTGCCGGCGGGCATGCGTTCAGCCTGAGCATGGCAAAGTTTCTGGCCATGCTGGACGCCGGGCAGGATGTGGAATCGTTGTTCGAGACGCCGTCAGAATATCTGGCCGCCGTAAACTATATCACCAACGTCTACCTGACGCCGGAGGTTCACCCGGACAAGATTTTGCTGCTGGCCGGTTCCTACCACGGTCCGTCCGTACAGGCTGAATACGAGTTCTGGGTCAAAGCGCCGGGGGAGAGCGAATACAGCCGGGTTTCCGCGTATTCTACCCGCTCCTGGACCGAGTACGCAGCGGCGGAGCACGGCACCTACCAGTTCCGCGTGAATGCCCGTATTGTTGGTTCTTCCGCCGATTTTGAGCGATATTATGAATGTTCTGTCGATTTTTGATTTTGTGGATGGTGTAGTGTGGAAATCTATTCCCTGAGTTTCTTCCTGCTGGTCAGCGTTGGACTCATTTTATATTATACTGTTTTCAGCCGCTGCCAATGGATCTGCCTGCTGGGGTTGAGCCTGCTGTTTTTTACCGCCAGCGGCTGGAAGGGCCTTGTTTTTCTGCTTTTCACTGCGTTGACGATCTGGCTCGGCGGCTTGCAGCTGGCAAAGCTGGATGCCGATTCCGCCGCGCGGCGAAAGGCTCCGGGCATAACCAAGGACGAAAAAAAGGCCATCAAGGCACAGGCGGTGCGCCGCAAAAAATGTCTTGTTGCTGCTGTGCTGACTGCCAACTTTCTTGTGCTTGGCTACTTCAAATACTGGTCCTATTTTGCGGAGCTGCTCTCCGGTGCATTTTCGGCCACAGCGCCGTCCTCACTGGGGCTGGTTATGCCGCTTGGCATCAGCTTTTACACGTTTCAGGCCGTCGGTTATCTGATTGACTGCTACCGTGGTCGGCACCCGGCAGAGAAAAACTACGCCCGCTTTCTGCTTTTCATCAGCTTTTTCTCGCAGCTGATCCAGGGTCCCATCAACCGCTACGGAGAGATGGCCCCGCAGCTCACTGCCCGTCACATCTGGAACTGGGAGCGTACAAAGCGTGCACTGTTCCTGTTTCTGTTCGGCGCAATGAAGAAATATGCCATCGCAAACCTGACCGCTCCGACGATTGCCGCCATCCTCGACGGCAATGACCCCAAGCTGGCCGGTTCTATGGCACTGCTGGCCATTTTGCTGTACTCGCTGCAGCAGTATGCAGATTTTTCCGGCGGCATTGATATGGTATTGGGTGTTGCGCAGCTGTACGGCATTGAGATGATGCCCAACTTCCGGCAGCCGTATTTTTCTACCTCGCTGGGGGATTTCTGGCGGCGCTGGCATATTTCGCTGGGTGCGTGGATGCGTGATTACCTGTTCTATCCCTTTGCACTGACTAGGCTGATGCAGCGCTTCGGCAAGTGGGCCACATCGCATTGGGGCAAGCATTTTGGCCGTGTGCTGCCCGCTGCAGTCGCCAACCTGCTTGTGTTTGCCGTAGTCGGCATCTGGCACGGCCCGCAGGCGCACTACCTTGCCTGGGGTCTGTATAACGGTCTTGTCATTGCGCTGGCTGACCTGCTGGAGCCCGCTTTCAAAAAGCTCAACACAGTGCTGCACATTCCTACCGAAAGCCGCGGCTGGCATGTTTTTCGCATCGTGCGGACCTTTATCATCGTCAACATCGGCTGGTACTTTGACCGCAATGAGTTTGTGCAGGGGTGCATCTACCTGCACAACACCTTTACGGATTTCAATTTGTCCGCATTGGCCGCGAATGCACCCGGCGCTTTCGCGGCAGTCTCCGGCCCGGCCTGGGGGCTTGTCATCATCAGTACCCTTCTGGTCTTTGCCCATAGTGTGCTGAAGGAACAAGGCCGCGACCCTTACGCAGAGGTACAGCGGCTGCCGCTTGCACTGCGCTGGGGTTTATACTATCTTGTTATTTTCATGGTACTCCTCAGCTTTATCTGCGTCAATGAAACCGTTGGTTTCCTCTATGCCAACTTTTAAGAAAAGAGCTTTCTATGCAAACAAACATTCTGGACTGGCTTGAAGCCACGTCCGCCCGCTGCCCGGATGCCCCCGCTGTGGGGGATGACCAGACAGACTGTACCTGGGCACAGCTGGCCGACACGGCCCGCCGCGCCGGCAGCTTTCTGGCGTCCCGCACGATGCCGCGCCGCCCGGTGGCATTTTACCTGGAAAAATCCGTTTCCGCCTTTGCTGCCATGCTTGGCACAGTCTACGCGGGCTGCTGCTACTCGGTGCTTGACACCCGCCAGCCCGCTTCCCGCACTTTGCAGGTATTGGATACTTTGACCCCTGCATTTCTTGTTACGGACGAGGCCCACGCTGCCGCAGCCGCCGCGCTGGGGTACAGCGGGCAAATCATCCGGCTTGACGATCTGCTGGCTGCACCCGCGGACGCTGCCCTGCTGGCAGCCCGCCGCCGTCAGGCTGTGGACGTTGACCCTCTGTATATCAACTTCACAAGCGGAAGCACCGGTGTGCCAAAAGGCGTCACCGTCAGCCACCGCTCGGTGCTGGATTTTATCCCGCAGTTTGCCGAAATTTTCGGCATCACACAAAACGATATTCTAGGCAATCAGGCTCCCTTTGACTTTGACGTTTCGGTCAAAGACCTGTACACGGCACTGTACACGGGGGCTAAGGTGCAGATCATCCCGCGCGCTTATTTCAGTCAGCCCACAAACCTCATGGACTATCTGGCAGACCATGAGGTCACCATACTTGTCTGGGCTGTCAGTGCCATGTGCTTTGTCTCCATCATGAACGGCTTCAGCTACCGTATTCCTTCCCGCGTGCGGCAGGTATTGTTCAGCGGCGAAGTCATGCCCATCAAGCACCTGATGAAGTGGAAGTCCGCTCTGCCGCACGCCCGGTTCGTGAACCTCTACGGCCCGACAGAGATTACCTGCAACTGCACCTACGCCATTTTGCCGGACCGCGATTTTGCCCCGGATGAGGCGCTGCCCATCGGACGCGCGTTTCCCAACGAGAAGGTCTTTCTGCTGGACGAGAACGACGCCCTTGTCACCGTGCCCGGGCAGGCAGGGGAGATCTGCGTTTCCGGTACGGCGCTTGCCCTCGGCTACTATGCTGACCCTGTGCGCACAGCGCAGGCCTTTACCCAGAATCCGCTGAACACCAACTGGTATGAGCGTGTTTACCGCACCGGTGATCTGGCCCGCTACGACGAAAGCGGCAGCCTGTATTATATTGGCCGCCGGGATTTCCAGATCAAGCACATGGGACACCGCGTAGAGCTTGGCGAAATTGAAGCTGCCGCTATGCGCTGCGACGCTGTGACCCGTGCCTGCTGCACGTTTGATGCCGAGCGCCAGCGGCTCCACCTGTTTTACACGGGCAGCTGTGAGAAAGCTGCCCTGCTGGCTGCGCTGAAAGAAAGTCTGCCGCCTTTTATGCAGCCGAATACTGCTGTGCAGCTGGACGAGATGCCGCTGAATAAAAACGGCAAAATTGACCGCACGGCACTGGCTGCCCTGACGAAAAAAGGAGCCCATAAATGACCGATGCTTCTTTACAAAAAATTGCTGCCACCTACGGCACACCGACGTTTGTCTTTGACACTGACGCTTTGCAGGCCCGCGTGCGCGCTATTCAGGCAATCTGGGGCAGGGAAATCGACCTTTGCTATTCCATCAAAGCCAACCCATTTCTGCTGCCTGCCATGATGCAGGTCACTGCGCGGCTGGAAGTATGCAGCCCCGGAGAGCTTTCGCTCTGCGAGAGCCTGCATGCTGCGGATGCACGTGTTATCTATTCGGGTGTTAATAAGACGCCCGTGGATATTGCCCGCGCCGTGGCCGACGGCGTCGGCACCTGCACAGCGGAATCCCTGCTGCAGGTCCGCTATCTGCAGGATGCTGCACGCAAGGCCGCCAAGCGGCTGCCCGTGGTGCTGCGGCTGAACGCGGGCAGTCAGTTCGGCATGTCAAAGGAGGATCTTTTCACCGCATTGGCGCATCGCAGGGAAACACCTGATCTGGAGTTTATCGGCATTCACTACTTTGTCGGGACCCAGCGCAAAAAGCTGGTCAATCAGCAAAAAGAGCTGGCCATGCTGCGGGAACTGTACGCTGAAATTGAGCATACCTTCGGCCTGCGTCTGCCGGAACTGGAATACGGCCCAGGGCTGGCGGTGCCGTATTTTGACGGCGACGATTTTGCCGACACACTGTCCCCGGCCAAAGACCTTGCGCAAGCACTGCACGAAGTCAGCAGCTGGGTCCATCTGACCGTTGAGATGGGCCGCTTTTACACCGCCGAATGCGGTTATTACCTGACCACCGCCATGGACTGCAAGGACCACGGCGGGCAGCACTACTGCATTGTGGACGGCGGAATGAACCACCTGAATTATCTTGGCCAGATCATGGGTATGAAACGCCCGCATCTGCGCCATTTTGCTGCGCGGGCAGCTTCCGTACAGGACTGGACACTTTGCGGCAGCCTTTGTACTACGAACGATGTTCTTGTGCGCAGTATGCCGCTGGCCGGACTATGCCCCGGCGACCTGCTTGTTTTTGAAAACACCGGTGCTTACTCTGTTACGGAAGGACTTGGTCTGTTTTTGAGCCGCGACCTGCCGCAGGTCATTCTGTGGCAGAACGGCACGCCGCACCCGGTACGCAGCGAAACGCCGACCTATCCCATCAATACACCCGCTGTGTAAGCATAATTTGAAAAGGAGAAATACCAATGGAACGTTTACTGGAAATTTTAAGCGAAATCAAAGAGGACGTGGACTTTTCCACCTGTACAACGCTGATCGATGACGGCATCCTGGACTCTTTCGACATTCTGCAGATCATCTCGGCCCTGAATGAGGAATACGACATTTCGATCCCCGCATCCGAAATCATGCCGCAGAACTTCAACAGCGCCGAGGCCCTTTACAAGATGGTCCAGCGCCTGCAGGAAGATTGATGTCCGAGACGCCCGAAATGCCCGAAATATAAGATAACGCTTGCATTTATTCCAAACTTATTGTATAATACTAAAAGCGGACAGGGCTGAATTGCGCTGTTTCGCGTACAGATGCAGGTCCCGCGCGTGGGCAGCCTGTGAACCATGTCAGGCGGGGAACCGAGCAGCATTAAGCGGCGCTTGCCCAGTGCCGCGGTCAAGCCTGCATCTGTACGCAAAGCAGCGCAGCCGCGTGCTCTGCCCGCTGTTTTTTGTAGCTTTGCAGGAGGTGAGCCGATGTACCGTGCCCTGTATCGAAAATGGCGTCCCCAGCGCTTTGCGGACGTGGTTGGCCAAACGGCCATCGTCACGGCCCTGCAGAACCAGATTTCTGCCGGGCGCATCGGCCATGCGTATCTGTTCACCGGCACCCGCGGCACCGGCAAGACGACCTGCGCCAAGATCTTTGCCAAGGCGGTCAACTGTCTGGACACCTCCAGCCCCGACCCCTGCGGCGAGTGTGAAATTTGTAAGGGAATTGACTCCGGCTCCGTCATGGACATCATCGAGATGGATGCCGCGTCGAACAACGGTGTTGACGACATCCGCGACCTGCGCGACGAGGTAGCCTATCTGCCGTCGGTCTGCAAGTACAAGGTCTACATCATCGACGAGGTGCACATGCTCTCCACCGCGGCGTTCAACGCGCTGCTCAAAACGATGGAGGAACCGCCCGAGCACGTCATCTTTATCTTAGCCACCACCGAGGTGCAGAAGGTTCCCGTCACGATTTTGAGCCGCTGCCAGCGGTATGACTTCACCCGCATCACGGCGGATGACATTGCCGGGCGGCTGCTCTACGTGGCCGGGCAGGAGAAGATCGAGCTGGACGAGAACGCCGCACAGTTGATTGGCCGTCTGGCCGACGGTGCTATGCGTGACGCGCTGTCCATTCTGGACACCTGCGCCGGTGTCGACAACCACGTGGACGAGGCGCTCGTCCGCCGTATGGCCGGTGTCACGGACAGGGGCTACCTGTTTGAGATCAGCGACGCCATCGCGGCAGGGGACTCCGTCACTGCACTGGAAAAAATCGCCGAGCTGCGCCAGCAGAGCGTCGATATGCGCCGCCTCTGCATGGAGCTCGCCGGGCATTACCGCAATCTGATGCTCTGCGCGCTTCCGGGCGGCACGTCGCTTCTGACCGGCATCTCGCCGGAGGAGGAGGCCGCCTACACCCAGCGCAGGGACTTCCCGCAGCGGGAAGCCATCCGAGCGGTCAATGCGTTCGGCTCGGCACTTGAGAAAATGAGCCGCGGCACTGACCAGCGCATTGAGCTGGAGCTGGCGATTTTCTCGCTGACCCAGCCCGAGACTGCCGCCGCACCTGTTATCATCCAGCAGCCCGCCCCGGCAGCACCCGCCGCGCCTCAGGCATTCGCCAGCGCGCCGCGCGCCTACACAGCAGCGCCGCCGGTACAGGCTGCACCCTCTGTAGTGCCGCCCGTGGTACAGCCACAGAGCGTTCCCGCCGCTGCACCGGATGATGTACCGCCGCCCATTGACGATGACCCGCCGTTCCTGCAGCCGGAGCTGAAGCCCGCCCCGCAGCAAACTCCCGCGCCGGTACCGCCAGCACCCGCTGCCCCGGCCCCGCGTAAGGCCGAGCCGCCGCGGCAGGCAGGCCCGCTGGAGCCGTTCGCCTTCTGGCCCGCCGTGCTGGCCGATTTGGAGGAGAATGATGCAATGCTCATCTCCTTTTTGCGCGGCACCAGGGCCTACTGTGACGGCAAGCGCGTGCTGTTTGAGTGCAGCGACGCCTTCCGCGATTATATCCGCAATAACCGGGAGGTCAGCAAGCGTCTTAAGGAAACTATCTACCGTGTATCGCGCACCAAGTACAGTATCGGCCCCTATGAGGAGCCAAAGACCGACGACACCACCGCTGCCGTCAGCCTGGATGAGACTCTGCACACGATGCAGGCGCTTGGTGTCGATTTGAAAATCGTTGATAAATAATTATTTTTGGAGGATACAACCATGAAAGCAAGACTGCCCAAGGGCTATGGCCGACCCGATCCCAACGCCATGATGCGTCAGGTCCAGAAGATGCAGGACGACATCCGCGCCAAGCAGGAGGAGCTCGAAGCCAAGGAGTACACCGGCACCGCCAGCGGTGAGATGGTCACTGTCACGATGAACGGCAAGCATGAGATCACCGCCGTCAAGATCAAGCCCGAGGCCGTCGACCCCGATGATATTGAAATGCTTGAGGATCTGATTGCCGCCGCCGTCAACAGCGCCGCTGCTGCCGTTGACAAGGACTCCGAGGAGGAGATGTCCAAGATGACCGGCGGTCTGAACATCCCCGGTCTGGGCTAAGAGGCTGCCTATGTTCAACAACAATGTTGAGCCGCTGGAAAATTTGATTGACCAGTTTGCCCAGTTTCCCGGCATTGGCCGCAAAAGTGCGGTGCGTATGGCCTATCAGGTCATGTCGATGCCGCCCAAGCAGGCCATGGAGCTGGCCAAGGCGATTGAGCACGCCAAAAGTGACCTGCACCGCTGCCGCATCTGCCAGGACTACACCACCGGCGATGTCTGCAAAATCTGCGCCTCCCAGAAGCGTGACCGCAGCATCATCTGCGTGGTCGAGGGCCCGCGCGACATCAAATCGATTGAGCGCACCCACGAGTACAACGGCCTGTACCATGTGCTGCACGGCCTGATTTCGCCGATGGATGGCATCGGTGCAGATCAGCTCTGCATCAAGGAGTTGCTGGCCCGTCTGAATGACACCGTCAAGGAGGTCATCATGGCCACCAGCCCGACGGTGGAGGGCGAGGCCACGGCGATGTATATCGCCAAACTCATCAAACCTCTGGGCATCAAAACGACCCGCCTGGCCTATGGCCTGCCCGTCGGCTCGAGTCTGGAATACGCCGATGAGACAACGCTGTACCGTGCCATGGCCGGACGCGGCGAGATGTAAAAAAATTCCTGTACCGCTTTTTCCGGTACAGGTTTTTTATTGTAGCTTTATTTCAGCAGACCGTAATCCCGCAGACAGCGCTGTACACCCGTCAGGGTATCGTCAAAGCCGACACCCGCTGCCGCACGCAACTTGGCGCCGTCCATCAGCAGGCTGCGCGGCCAGTCTGCCGCTTCTATGACGGGGTGGATGTCCAGCAGCGCACAGGCGCGCCGGGCCGTCGTGACCATGTCGCAGTCGTTCTCGCTGCCAAAGTTGTACACACCGCCCGGTAGTTCCATGGCCTGGGTCAGCCGCTCCACGGCCTCCCGCACATAGGTGATGCCGCGGTAGTCCCGCATCGAAAACCGCAGCGTCTCCTGCCGCATAGCAGCGGTCAGCAGGTTCAGCAGGAAGTTACCGCGGATCGGCAGGCCGTACCCGGGCAGGTCGTGCATCCAGGCCGCCCGCAGCAGCACGGCATCGGGCAGAATATCCAGCACGCGCTGCTCCATCTCCTGCTTGTGGCGGCCATAGACGTTGGCGGGGGAGAGCGGTGTATCCTCGTCAAACGGCCCGTGCTCAGTAAGGCCCGTGTAGACCTGATCAGAGCTGAACGCAACCAGCTTTGCGCCGCTTTTTTGCGCTGCAGCCGCCATCCAGCACGGCAGCAGAACATTGGCGCGGTAGGACTCGTCCGGGTGCTTTTCGCTGTAGCCCGTGTCGGAGAGCGCCGCCGTGTGTACGATCACGTCCGGCTGCTCGCGCCGCACCCAGTCGGCCACGGTCTGCTCATCCGCGGCGGCCAGCATTCCTTTGGGGAAAGCGCACAGCTCGTACCGCCCCGCCAGCTGGGTCATGATGCGCGCCCCCACAAAGCCGCCCTCACCGGAGACCAATAGCTTTTTCATGTCTTTTCCCTCGCAATACGATTTTTGTCTTAATTGTACCGTTTTTGCGCAGCTGTTGCAAGCGGCTTGACAAATTCCGCGCTGGTTTGTATAATAAAGACACCTAAAACAAGGTGTGGATTTTTACAGTTCTGATACTACTTTTCGCCACACAACGCTTTCTTTCCGGGAAAGCGTTGTGTGGTTTTTGTTGTGTCAAAAGGAGAAGCCTATGAACGATACCTTCATGAAAGAAAAGGCGATTTTTCCGCTGCTGACCTCAATGGCCCTGCCCATGGTCGTCTCGATGCTGGTCAATGCACTGTACAACATCGTGGACAGCCTCTTTGTCGCCCGCATCAGTGAGGAAGCCATGACTGCGCTGTCTCTCGTCTACCCGGTACAGAACCTCATCAACGCGATTGCCATCGGCTTCAGCATCGGCATTGCCGCGCTGATCTCGCTGCATCTCGGTGCAGGCAACAAAGAAAAGGCTGACATGGCCGCCACCCACGGCATGGTGCTTTCGCTGATCCACGGCGTCGTGATTTCCATCGTCTGCACAGCCATCATGCCGCGGTTCCTGCGCTCCTTCACCAGCGACGAGACCGTCATTGCCATGGGCGTGACCTACTCCCGCGTTGCCTTTATGTTCGCCGTCGTCATCATGGCCGCCATGGCGTTTGAGAAGATCTTTCAGGCGGTGGGCCGGATGAACATTACGATGATCGGCCTGATGGGCGGCTCGGTCTGCAACATCATTCTGGACCCGCTGTTGATTTTCGGCATCGGCCCGTTCCCCAAAATGGGCATTGCCGGTGCGGCGCTGGCTACCGGCATCGGCCAGATGGTTCCTCTCATCTTCTATCTGATTGTCTACTTCGTCAGCCCTATCCCGGTCAGGCTGCGCTCCGGCTGCCTGAAGCCGGACGCCAAAATGGCCCTGCAGCTCTATTCCATCGGCGTACCGGCCATCCTGAATCTGGCGCTGCCCTCGGTGCTCATCACCTTCCTGAACTCGCTGCTGGCCGTCTACTCTCAAAGCTATGTCGTCGTGCTGGGTATCTACTATAAACTACAGACCTTCCTGTACCTGCCCGCCAACGGCATTGTGCAGGGTCTGCGCCCCATCATCGGCTACAACTACGGCGCGGGGGAGTATGACCGCGTCAAAAAGCTCTACCGCACGTCCATGGGCATGTGCGCCGCCATCATGGCCGCGGGCACGGTGCTCTGTCTGGCGCTGTCCGGCCAGCTGATCGGGCTTTTCAGCTCGAACGCCGAGACCATCGCCATCGGCACGTCGGCCCTGCGCATCATCTGCGTCGGCTTCATCGTCTCGACGATTTCAGTCGTCGCCTCCGGCTCGCTGGAGGGTCTCGGCATGGGCGTGCAGTCACTGGTCATCTCGCTGTGCCGTTACATCGTTGTCATCATGCCGCTGGCCTGGCTGTTCTGCCGCCTGCTGGGTGCCGACGGCATCTGGAACGCCTTCTGGGTGACCGAGGTCATCACGGCGGGCATTTCACTGGTCGTATACCACAAGAGCGTGAAGCTGAAATAAACCAACAGGAGCCTGACCACAGCCGGTCAGGCTCCTGTTTTATATAAGTAAAAGGCTTCCCCCGAGGGGGAAGTCTTTTCGTTACGCCTGCTCCTGCACGTACCGAATAAACGCATCGCGCTCCGCGGTGGTGCGCACAACGGCCGTGTACATCCAGTCGCCCATGTCCAGGCGCAGCGCCTGGGGAATGCGCTCACACATCCGCATACGGGAGCCGTACTTGGCCATGATCTGCGCATGGGTGTGCTTGTACTCATGGCAGTCGCGGCGGCCTGCGTAGACGCAGAAATACTTCGGGCCGTCCAGCTCGGCGTTGCGCACCTCGTCGTAGCAGACCATATCCGCCCAGATCTGGTAGCAGTCCACCGAGTTCGCATAGTTGATCATATCGGGCGTGTAGCCGCCTGCGGGGCGCATGTTGACCTCCAGCGCAACGTAGTCGCCCTTTTTGCCAAGACCCGGCTTGTCCTCATTCAACTGGAAAAACTCGCAGTGGAAGAAGCGGCTCTTTGCGCCGAACGCCTTGATGGTGCGGAAGCCCACATCCTTCAGCGCAGCGGGCACGGACTTCTGCGTCCAGTAGGAGAGGTCGCCGTTCTGACTGACGATGTCCAGCAGCGGGGTGGGGAATACGTTGGAGGTGTAGAACAGCGGCACGCAATGGCTGTCGGCCACACCGTCAAAGCTGACGATGGTGCCGTTGATGTACTCCTCCATAATGTACCGGACGTTATGCGGCTCGGCGTAGAATTCTTTCAGCTCGGTGAAATTGCGCAGCTTGTAGGTCGCTCGCACCGCAGCCGTTGTCCGGCTTGACGATGACCGGGTAGCCGACCTCCTTGATAAAGGCGCGGGCCTCGGCCAGTGTGCTGACAATATGGTAGCGCGCCACCGGTACACCCGCAGCGATGTAGCTTTCCTTCATTTTGCTCTTGTACTTGATGCGCTCGATGAAGTCATTCTTTGCACCGGTATTGATGTTGAAATCCGTGCGCAGCTGGGCGTCCATCTCCAGCCAATACTCGTTGTTGGACTCGATCCAGTCGATCTTGCCATAGTGGAAGGTAAAGTACGCGACAGCGCGGAGCATCTCGTCGTAATTGCCAAGATCATTCACGCGGTAATACTCAGTCAGGCACTGCTTCAATTCCCAGGGAATCTCGTCAAACGGAGCATCACCGATGCCCAGCACATTGACGCCGTTGCGGTGCAGACGGTCACAGAAATTCCAGTAGGTCTTGGGAAAATGCGGGCTGACAAAGATAAAATTCATCGGGTACTTCAACTTCCTCTCTCAAACTTCACACAAACCGGCGTCACACAAAGCGATTCTGTGCAGCGTCATACTCATAGCCGATCTCGCGCAGGGCCGCACACAGCGCGTCACGGTCAGTCTCCTCACGGTCACACAGCGCGTCCAAACTGGCGTCGCGATCCCGCAGTTGGGTGTTTACATAGCTCAACAGCATTACAGGGTCACGGGGGAGCATAGACCCACCTCCTAAAAAGCAAGCGTAAAAGAGAAAAAGCCGGTCACACGATGTGACCGGCATTTTTTCCTTCCAATCAGACCGCGCGGGTAACTTTACCAGAGCGCAGGCAGCGGGTGCAGGCGTAGATATACTTCGGGGAACCGTCCACGATCGCCTTCACGCGCTTGACATTGGGGTTCCAGGTACGGTTGCTCCGACGATGAGAGTGAGAAACCTTGATACCGAACGTGACACCCTTGCCACAGCAAGAACATTTGGCCATAATTGCTTGCACCTCCTTTTCAATAGCTTTAATAGTATAGCGTATACTGCGCGAAAATGCAAGTGTTTGACAGAAAAAATTTTGATTTTTTCATATTTGCGTTTTGTTTGATTCAGGCGCTAAATATTGTGTTTTCGGTGCCTACAGGGCTTGTCTTGCCGCCATTTCTACGATATAATAGACTAAGCTTTTAATGGGGTGGTGTTACCTTTTGAACGGATTGTTGTCTCCCGCGGTGATCGTGCAGTATCTGCTGCGCGCTGTTGTCGTGCTCATCACCATCCCGTTTCATGAGTCGGCCCACGCGCTGGCCAGCCACCTGCTGGGTGATGACACTGCCGTGCGTGCCGGGCGTCTCTCGATGAATCCGCTGCGCCACTTCGACCCGCTGGGTGCCTTGTGCATGCTGGTGGGAGGCGTCGGCTGGGCCAAGCCCGTCTCGATCAACCCGTACAACTATAAGAACCCCAAGGTCGGCATGGCGCTGTCCGCCGCCGCAGGGCCTGCCAGCAATCTGCTTCTGGCGTGGGTGTCGATGATCCTGTACAAGCTGTGCTGGTACAGCGGGCTGGGGGACGCCGTGCCCATGCTGACGATGTTCCTATATTATATGGTAGCCATGAATCTGAGCCTGGCGGTTTTCAATCTGCTGCCGGTGCCGCCGTTTGACGGCAGCCGCATTGCGCTCTTGTTTTTGCCGCAGCGGCTCTATTTCAGGGCGATGAAATATGAGCGATATATTATGCTGGCCGTGCTGGCACTGGTGTTTTTGGGTCTGCTGGACGCGCCGCTGTCTTGGCTTGTCAACGGTATGTGGCGGCTGATGCTGCGCCTGACAGGCTTTGTGGAGCTGCTTTGGGGGTATTGAGTTTTTGCCGGAAGTTCTGACATTTAAAATAGAAGATTTTGAGGGCCCGCTGGATTTGCTGCTGTACCTGGTTGGCAAAAATAAAATGAACCTCTATGATGTCAACATCATGGAGCTGATCGAGCAGTACACCGCTGCCATCCGGGAGATGCAGCAGGACCGGATGGAGATTTCCAGCGAGTTCATCGACATGGCGGCGCATCTGGTGCAGATGAAAAGCGCCCTGCTGCTGCCGCGCAGCCCCGAGGCCGAGCGCATGAAGGCCGAGCTGACGGGGCGTTTGATCGAGTACAGCGCCTGCAAGGAGGTAGCCGCCCAGCTGGGCAGCCGTGCCCGTGACCTGTACACCGTAGCCCGTGAGCCGATGCCGCTGGTCGGCGCTGCCGAATACACCCGCCGCCATGACCCGAAATGGCTCGTGCAGGCGTGGTTCAATCTGATGGGCCGCAGCACCCGCAAGAAAAAGCCCACGCAGGAAAAGTTTGAGCCGCTCGTCACCGCACCGTTTGTCTCCGTCGCAAGCCGCGTCTCCCACATGCTGCGCGGCTTGCTCAAGGGCAGCCTGCAAAAAATGGGCCAGCTGTTCAGCCACGAGGAAAGCCGCAGCACAAACGTAGCGACCTTCCTGGCGCTGCTCGAGCTCATCCGCGCAGGACGCGTCAAGGTCGACGACAGCGGCACCTTGCAGCTGGACCGCACACACCGCAGAAGAAAGGACAAAACGCCATGACAGAACGACAGGAGCTCGGCTCTCTTGAAGCCATGCTGTTTGCCCACGCCGAGCCTGTGGAGACCGCCCGCCTGGCCGACGCCCTGCGGCTGGACGCCGACGAGGTCACCACGCTTTTGCAAAAGCTGCAAAAGCGCTACGATGAGCAGGAGAGCGGCATGGTCATCCTGTACTTCGAGCCTGACCGCTGGCAGATGACGACCCGCCCGTACTACGGCGAGATGGTCAAGCGCATTCTGGACACCCGCCGCAATGCGCCGCTTTCGCCCGCCGCACTGGAGGTACTGGCCGTCATCGCCTACAATCAGCCCGTCTCCCGCAGCTTTATCGAGCAGGTCCGCGGCGTTGACTCGTCGTCCACCGTCACCAAGCTGTTGGACAAGGGACTGATCGAGGAGGCGGGCCGCCTGGACCTGCCCGGCAAGCCGGTAGCTTTCCAGGTCACGGACACATTTCTGCGCGTCTTTGGCCTCGGCAGTCTGGCCGACCTGCCGCCGCTTCACGGCGAGGCTGCCGAGAGCGCCGAGCCGGAGGAGACGGAAGGCGACGACGGTCAGCTGGAATGGAAGTGATTGCTTATGGCCATTCTGTTGTTCCTTCTCCGACTGATCGGCTGGGTGCTGCTGGCGGCGCTCTTGCTGCTGCTCGTCGCCCTGCTGATACCGCTGGGCGTTCGGTTTGCGTACCGCCCGGGCAGCGTGCGGGCCACGGCCTGCTACGGGCCGCTGCACTTCACGCTCTGGCCGCGCAAGGGCCAGCCGGAAGCACTGAAAAAGCCCGCCTCCGCCGCACCGCCCGGGCAGACCGTGCGCAAGACGACGGACGGCGAACAGGCGTCCGTCACCGTGGAGGTCAAGCCGGACAAGCCCGCCACAAAACCCGCACAGACCGTCGCCCGGCAGCCCGCGGCGCAGGGGAAGCCCGAAGCGCCGAAGCCTGCTGACAGTGTCCCCACTGAAAGCGCCGATGCTGAGGGCAGCGCGAAAAAGAGCGGTCTGCCGTTCGGCATCTCGGCGCGCATCGACGCCGCTATGCAGCTGCTGTCCAATGACCCGATGGCATTTGCCCGGTGCATGCTGGGCCACACAGGCTGGCTGGGGCGCACCTGCTGCGTTCGGTGCGGGTGTCCGGGCTGGACATCTTCTGGACCGTGACCGCCGACGAGGCAAGCGCCACCGCCGAGCTGTTCGGCGCCGAAATGGCGCTTGCCAACAATCTGTTGGCTCTGGTCCAGCAGTACATCCGCGTACAGAGTGACCGCCTCTGGCTCGAGCCGGATTTCACCGGCGAGCGCGCAGGGGAGCGTATCGTCTCGTTCCGTCTGACGTCCTGCGCCGCCGTGCTGCTCTGGCTCGTCATCCGGCTGCTGCACCGCCTGTGGAAGGACCCGCAGCTGCAGCCCGCTGCAAAGGCATAAACGATTTCTTTTTTCGATAAAAGGAGGAACTTACAATGGCTGAACATCCTATTCAAGGTCTGATGGGCGTCACCATCGAGAAAATCCGCGACATGGTCAACGCCGAGACCATCATCGGCGACCCGATCCATGTGGATGACACCACCATCATCCCGGTCTCCCGCGTCACCTTCGGGTTTGCGTCCGGCGGCTCCGACGTCGGCCCCAGCTCCAACAAGCAGATGTTCGGCGGCGGCAGCGGCGCAGGCGTCTCGGTCACGCCGGTGGCATTCCTCGTCGTTTCCAACGGCAATGTGCGCACCGTCCAGCTGGTGGAGAAGGTCTCCGCCGTTGACAACGTTATAGCCTCGCTGCCGGAGCTGGTGGACAAGGTCGTTGCGCTCATCAAGAAAGAAAAGCCGGTTGCTGACGCACCCGCCGAATAAGGAGTATAAATTTTAATGGCAGAACAACGTATTCAAAAGGTACTGGCCGACCAGGGCATCTGCTCCCGCCGCGAGGCCGAGCGCCTGATCGCTGCGGGCAAGGTCAAGATCAACGGCCACCCGGTCACCCTGGGCGACAAGATGGACCCCGACTATGACAAGGTCATGATCGACGGGCAGACACAGCGCATCGTGCGCAAGCGCCAGTACACCTATATCATGCTGCACAAGCCACGCGGCTATCTGACGACCCGCTCTGACGACCGTGGCCGCAAGACCGTCATGGATCTTGTTTCCGATGTGCCCGCCATGCTGCGCCCGGTGGGCCGTCTGGACAAGGACAGCGAGGGGCTGCTGCTCATGACCGATGACGGCGCGTTCATCAATATGCTGACCCACCCGTCCGGCGGTGTCGGCAAGCTGTACCGCGTCACGGTCAATCCCCGCGCCACTGAGCAGCAGATCATCGAGATGTCGTCCGGCGTTGTGCTGGATGACGGCATCAAGACCAGGCCCTGCGTCATCCACGTCGTGGTCGATGAGCCGGGCCGCAGTGTGCTGGAGATTACCCTGCACGAGGGCCGCAACCGCCAGATTCGCCGCATGTGCTCCGCTGTCGGCCTGCAGGTCGTGCGCCTGCGCCGCAGCGCCGAGGGTCCCGTCAAGCTCGGTATGCTGCAGCCCGGCGAGTACCGTGAGCTGAAAAAGAGCGAGATCAATGCCCTGCGCAACGCAGCCATGAAATCTGCCGGCAAAGGGGAGAGCCGTGCTGCCAGCCCGGTTCGCCGTCCCGGTCCCCTAAAAAAGCGCACAAATTCTGACTAAAATTGCAGAAAATTCTGAAAAATGTGCAAAATTCCACTTGTGGAAACGTCGCGAACGTAGTATAATTCAATTAAATGGCGGATTTTTGTAAAGTATTTTTATAAAAAACAGTCAGCTTTACCATAGGAGGAAACTGTATGGCAGTAAATAAGCCCGGCAAGGCAGAGATCCTTGCAGCATTTTTTGATGACGGCACCTACTCGCCGCTGTTTACCGACGGCGCAGTGAGTGCTGCTTACGGCTGTGCAAACGGCCAGAACGCCTACGTCGTGTTTGAGTACGGTTCTCCCGTCGGCGTGCAGGATATTGAAAAGAATATCCGCGTGCTGGAGATGGCCGCCGAGACCGGCGCACCGGTTGTTACGTTCTATGATTCCACGGGTGCCAAGCTTGAGGGCGGCCTTGATCTGCTCAACGCTAACGCCCGCCTGACCGCAGAGATCGCGCGCGTTTCCGGCGTTGTGCCTCAGGTCGCCGTTGTCACCGGTACCTGCGCCGGTACCAACGCCATCAACGCCGCTGCCGCGGACGTTTGTGTCATGGCAGAGGATGCCGAGCTGTTCCTGAACGCTCCGTTCAACGCTGAGGACAAGGTTGCCAACGCCGGCTCTGCCGCGTTTGCCGCCAAGGCCGGTGTCGCCGCCGTTACCGCTGCGGACGCCGTTGCCGCCGCCAAGCAGGCTGCCTCCATCGTTGCCCTGCTGCCCGCCAACAATCTGGCCGGTCCTGCGCTGTTCGACTTTGCCGCTCCTTCCAAAGCTCTTGACCTCGTTAAGTACTCTGCGGCTGACGCGATCGCCGCTCTGGCCGATGAGGGCAGCACTGTGGAGCTGTACGCAGGCTACGGCAAGAACATCGTCACCGCGCTGGCTACCATCAACGGCAGCGCCGTTGGTATCCTGGCCACCGAGAAGGCCGCCCTGTGCCACAAGTGCACTGCCAAGGCCGCCCGCTTCGTTCGCCTGTGCGACGCCTACAGCATCCCCGTTGTGACCGTCGTCAACACCGAGGGCTTCGGCAAGAGCGAGGGCGACGATCAGGCTGGCGGCATCCGTCAGGCTGCCCGTATGGCCGGTGTCTACGCCGAGGCTACCACCGTCAAGGTCGCCGTACTGGCCGGTGAGGCCGTCGGCCCTGCCTACACGGTCTTTGCCGCCTGCGCTGACTGGCGTGTTGCCGTGCAGGGCTGCACCGTAGCCCCGCTGGCTCCCGAGGCCGCTGTCACCGTTCTGTACAAGGACGAGATCTTCGCTTCCGATAACATCGTCAACGCCACCAAGGCCAAGGCTGCCGCCTACGCCAAGGAGGTCTGCAGCGCCAATGCCGCTGTGGCTAACGGTGCTGCTGACGCCATTGCCGATGCTGCCACCGCCCGCGGCGCTGTCGCTCAGGCTCTGGATATGCTGGCCAGCAAGCGCACTGTGCGCCTGGCTAAGAAGCACGGCAATATCACGCTGTAATCATCAACCTTGAAATAGGGAGGACTTTTCCATGAAAAACCTGATCGTTACCGTTAACGGCGTTGCTTATAATGTCACCGTTGAGGAAGGCACCGGCGCTCCCGTTGCCGCTGCTGCTCCTGTTGCTGCCCCCGCAGCCGCTCCGGCTCCCGCCGCTGCTCCTGCACCTGCTGCCGCTCCTGCCGGTGCCGCCGGTGCCGTCTCCGTCACCGCTCCCATGCCCGGCAATATCCTGGATGTCAAGGTCAAGGCCGGTGACTCCGTCAAGGCTGGCGACACCCTGCTGATCCTCGAGGCCATGAAGATGGAGAACGAGATCAGCGCTCCGCAGGACGGCACCATTGCCAGCGTCAATGTGCGCAAGGGCGACGTTGTCAACTCCGGCGACCTGCTCATCACCATGAACTAATAGAAAGGCCGGGTGAATCACATTGGCTAAGAAACCCATTAAGATTACTGAGGTCGTCCTGCGTGACGCCCATCAGTCTCTGCTGGCCACCCGTATGACCATGGACGAGATGCGCCCCATCCTGCCCGAAATGGACAAGATCCCGTATTTCTCCGTTGAGTGCTGGGGCGGCGCCACGTTCGACTCCTGCATCCGCTTCCTAGACGAGGATCCCTGGGAGCGTCTGCGCATCCTGCGCAAGGAACTCCCCCACCAGAAGCTGCAGATGCTGTTCCGCGGTCAGAACATGCTGGGCTACCGTCCCTACGCTGATGACGCCGTCGAGTACTTCGTCCAGAAGTCCGTTGCCAACGGCATCGACGTCATCCGTATCTTTGACGCGCTGAACGACCCCCGCAACCTTCAGACTGCCATCAAGGCAGCCAACAAGGAGGGTGCCCATGTTCAGGCCTGCATCAGCTACACCCTGAGCCCGGTACATAACAACGAGTACTTCGCCAACTATGCCAAGACTCTCGAGCAGATGGGCGCTGACTCCATCTGCATCAAGGATATGGCCGGCCTGCTCAAGCCCTACACCTGCTATGAGCTGGTCTCCGAGCTGAAAAAGACCGTCAAGATCCCCGTGGACATCCACAGCCACTACACCGCAGGTCTGGCTTCCATGTCCATCCTGAAGGGCATCGAGGCTGGTGCCGACATCGTCGATACCGCTATGAGCCCTCTGGCTCTGGGTACTTCTCACATGCCCACCGAAAGCCTGGTCGCCGCCCTGCAGGGCACCGACTACGACACCGGTCTGGATCTGAACCAGCTGAATGTCGTCCGCGCTTACTTCAACAAGCTGCGCGAGAAGTACATCGCCAACGGCCAGATCAACCAGAAGTCTTTGGGCGTTGATGCCAACACCCTGCTGTATCAGGTTCCGGGCGGCATGTTCTCCAACATGCTCAAGCAGCTGAAGGACGCCGGTAAGGAGGACAAGCTCCAGGACGTTCTGGAGGAGATTCCCCGCGTCCGTGAGGATGCCGGTTATCCGCCGCTGGTCACCCCGACCAGCCAGATCGTTGGTACCCAGGCCGTCTTTAACGTCATCATGGGTGAGCGCTACAAGATGGTCACCAAGGAGTTCAAGGGCCTGGTCCACGGCGATTACGGCAAGACCCCAGCGCCCATTAAGAAGGAGTTCAGCGACTTCATCCTGAAGGGCGAGCAGCCGATCACCTGCCGCTTTGCCGACACCCTTGAGCCCGAGATGGAGAAGCTGAAGTCCGAGGCCTCCAAGTACGCCATCCAGGAGGAGGACGTTCTGACCTACGCCATGTTCCCGCAGGTCGCGCCCAAGTTCTTTGAGAAGCGCAACGCCCGTCTGCAGGGTGTCGATGCTCTGCACGCCGACTACGAAAACAAGTCTCACCCCGTCTAAGTAAAAGAATTGCCGCTCCCGCTCTGCCGCGGGGGCGGTTTTTGTTTACCGCGCCACAAAAACTGCGTGAAATATTGCAAAATCCCGGCGTCAGCCTTGCATCTTGCGCCCAAAAATAGTAAAATATAAAATATATGTGTTTATGAGGTGTAGGTTATGGTTTTGAGCATGACAGGATATGGCCGTGCCGGTGCGCTGCTGCATGGCCGTGACATCAAGGTTGAACTTCGCAGCGTCAACGCGCGCTTTTTTGAGTACTCCTCGCGCCTGCCGCGCTCCTGCGCATTTCTGGAGGACAAACTGAAAAAGCTCGTCGCCTCCAAGGTCAGCCGCGGCAAGGTAGAGCTGAGCCTTTCCATCCAGACCGTCACGGCGGCGGATACCGTCGTCACCGTCAACTGGCAGTTGGCCGAGGGCTACCGCGCCGCGCTGAATGCGATGGCCGAGCGTATGGATCTGAAAAACGACGTCTCCGTCGGGATGCTGTCCCGCTTCCCGGACGTGCTGACCCAGACTGCCGCCCCGACGAATGAGGACGAGCTGTGGGAGGACGTCAGGACAGTGGCCGAGCAGGCCGTGGACGCCTTTGTCGCAATGCGCGCCGTCGAAGGCGAGAAGATGAAGGCCGATGTTGCAGGCCGCCTGACCACGATTGAAACGCTCGTCGCCAAAATCGAGGAGAACAGCGCGGGCCGCGTGCAGGCCTACAGCGATAAGCTCTACGCCCGCCTGCAGGAGCTGCTGGGGGATCGCAGCATCGACGAGGGACGCCTTGTGACCGAGGCCGCGATTTTTGCGGACAAGACCGCCATCGACGAGGAAACCGTCCGTCTGCACAGCCATGTGGCGCAGTACCGCGAGATCCTCGAGCTGGACGAGCCGATTGGCCGCAAGCTCGACTTTTTGACGCAGGAGTTGAACCGCGAGTCCAACACGATTGGCTCCAAGTGCCAGGACGTAGCCATCACGCGGCTGGTCGTCGAGTTGAAATCCGAAATCGAAAAAATTCGCGAGCAGATTCAGAACATCGAGTAACGGAGGTTCGCCATGAAGCTGCTGAACATTGGCTTTGGCAACATGGTCAATGCCGACCGCATCATCGGCATCGTCAGCCCAGATTCTGCGCCTATCAAGCGTCTGGTGCAGGATGCCCGCGAGAAGGGCGCACTGATTGATGCCAGCTACGGGCGGCGCACCCAGGCCGTGCTCATCATGGACTCTGACCATGTGATTTTGTCCGGCATCCCGCTGGAAAGCCTGACCGGGCGTGCCAACGAAGAAACTGAAGAAAAGAGGAAGTAACGATGAAAGGTGAAAAATATCTGTTTGTTGTCTCCGGCCCTTCCGGCACCGGCAAGGATACCGTTGTTGCCGCTCTGCTGAAAAAGCACCCTGAAATTCAGCACACCGTCTCCGCCACGACCCGCACCCCGCGTGAGGGTGAAAAGGACGGCATCAACTACCACTTCATGTCTGTAGCTGATTTTGAGGATCATCTGGCCCATGACCAGATCGTCGAGCACACAAAATACTGCGAGAACTACTACGGCACGCTGCGCAGCGAGATTGAGGGCCGCATGAAGCTGGGCATCCCGGTCATCCTCGTCATCGAGGTCGAGGGCGCAGGCAACATCAAGAAGATGTACCCCGGTGCAACGACCATCTTTGTGCTGCCCCCGGATATGCAGGAGCTCGAGCGTCGTCTGCGCTGCCGCGGCACCGAGGATGAGGAGACCATCCAGCGCCGCCTGAAGCGTGCCGAGGCAGAGATTGCAAACTCCGTCAACTACGACGAGCATGTCGTCAACATTGAGGTCGACTCCTGCGCCGAGAGCATTTATTCCATCATCCAGTTCAAGCTGCAGCACGGCAGCGACGAATGAGCCTGCTGCTGGCCCAGGCTGCCGTCAACGACGCGAACATCCACTTTGACAAGCTGTACTCCTACCGCATCCCCGCGGAGCTGACCGGGAGGGTCTTTCCCGGCAGCATGGTGCTGGTGCCGTTTGGCCGGGGCAGCAAGGCCCGGATGGCCGTTGTGCTGGCTGTCGGGGAGGTGGACGAGAGCGACGCCCCCAAGGGGCTGAAAACGCTCTACGATGCCGCCCCCGAGGATGCCCGCCTGACGCCGGACCTTCTGGAGCTTGTGCGCTTTTTAAAAGAGCGCACCTTCTGCACCTGGTTCGAGGCCGTCAAGGCAGTCATCCCGTATGGCGCACAGTACCGGCCCGCTGTCGTGGACGGCAGGCACGTCATGCAAGGCCGCCTGACCCGCTCTACGGAGCGCCTGTACACGCTGGCGGGGCGCTGCCGGAAAAACCAAAGCCCGGCCCACGCCAACTGGCCGCTGTCGCCGCCCTGCAAAACGGCCCGCTGACCGCGCGGCAGCTCGACGAGGTCGGTATTTCCCGGGCAACGCTGGACGGCCTTGTCAAAAAGGGCGTGCTGACCGCCGCCGAGCAGGACAAGGCCATCGACCTGTTTGCGGCCATCCCGTTTGACCCGCAGCCGCTGGAGCTGTCCCCTGAACAGCAGCAGGTTTTTAACGATCTGCTGCCGAATCTGGAGGATGCCAGACCCCACGCGGCACTGCTGCACGGCGTAACCGGCAGCGGCAAGACCATTGTGTTTCTGCGGCTTATCCAGCGCACGCTGGAGCTGGGCCGCCGCGCACTGGTCCTGGTGCCGGAGATCAGCCTGACACCGCAGATGATACGGCGGCTCAAGTCCACCTTCGGCAGCCGTCTGGCCGTGCAGCATTCGGCGCTCAACAATACCGAGCGACTTTTGCAGTGGCGGATGATCCAGCAGGGAAACGCAGATATTGTCGTAGGTACGCGCAGTGCAGTGTTTGCACCGCTGCAAAACCTTGGCCTTATCATCATGGATGAGGAACAGGAGCACACCTACCAGAGTGAGTTCGCCCCGCGCTTTGACGCCCACGATGTTGCCAAAAAGCGCGCGGTCATGGAAAACGCCCTGCTGCTGTTTGCCTCGGCCACACCACTGACCGAGACCTACCACGCTGCCGAGAGCGGCAAGCTGCAGCTGGTGCAGCTGACCCACCGCTACGGCGGGCGGCCCCTGCCCAGCGTCGATTTCATCGACATGCGCGCTGAGCTGGCCGCAGGCAACCCGCGCGAGGTCAGCGTGCGGCTGGCGCGGGAACTGCAGGAAAACCTCGACAACGGCGAGCAGAGCATTCTGCTGCTCAACCGCCGCGGCTACCGCACCATCGGCATGTGCACCACCTGCGGCCATGTGCTGAAATGTCCGAATTGCAGCGTGCCGCTCGTCTATCACAAGCCACAGCAGGCACTGTTGTGCCACCACTGCGGCCACACGGTACACCCGCTGCCGCAGACCTGCCCCGAGTGCGGCGGCAAAATCAGCTACAGCGGCTTCGGCACCCAGCGGGTGGAGGAGGAGCTGGCCGAGCTGCTGCCCGGTGCGCGCATCCTGCGGATGGATCAGGATTCCACCTCCCGCAAGGACGCGCACGAGACGATGCTCGCACAGTTTGCGCGGCACGAATATGATATTCTGTTGGGCACCCAGATGGTCGCCAAGGGCCTTGACTTTGAAAAGGTCACGCTCGTCGGCGTTTTAGGCATTGACTCGCTGCTGTTCGGGCAGGGCTTCCGCGCATACGAGAGCGTGTTCAGCCTTATCACCCAGGTCGTGGGCCGCGGCGGGCGCGCCGCACTGCCCGGGCGGGCGCTGATCCAGACATCCGTGCCTGACCACCCCGTTTTGCAGCTGGCCGCCGCGCAGGACTACAAGGGCTTCTACCGGGAAGAAATCACCTTCCGCCGGTTCAGTCTGTACCCGCCGTTCTGCTCGTTCGTGGTCGTCGGCTTCATCGGTGACCAGGAGGGGGCCGTGTTCATCGCAGCCCAGCGGTTTGGCGCACTGCTGGGTCAGCACGCCGCACAAAAGCCCAATATCCCGCTGCGCATTTTAGGCCCCGCGCCGATGAACATTACGATGCTCAACAACAAATTTCGCTACAAGCTGACGCTGAAATGCCGCAATGACGCGGCGTTCCGCGCGCTTTTGCACGAGACACTGGACGCCTACGACGCCGAAAAGCTGCCGCAGAAGGCGTCCGTGATCCTCGATTTCAATTCTGATGGTGATTTATAACATTTGGAGGTTATTTTTATGGCACTGCGTACCATTGTGCAGGACGGCGACCCGATCCTGAAGAAAGTCTGCCGCCCCGTTACCAAGTTTGATGATCGTCTGGGCACCCTGCTCGACGATATGAAGGAGACCCTGCTGGCCGCGAACGGCCTGGGTCTGGCCGGCCCGCAGGTGGGCATGATGCGCCGCCTGTTCATCTGCCTGGATGACCGCGACCTGCCCGAGGAGGTTCCCGTGAACTACGAGTACAAGTTCATTGAGTTCATCAACCCCGAGATCCTCGAGCTGAGCGACGAGCAGGTCGAGCTGTACGAAGGCTGCCTGTCCTTCCCGGGACATAACGGCGCGATCAAGCGCTCGAAGCACGTCAAGGTCAAGGCACAGGACCGCCACGGCGAGTGGTTTGAATTGGAGGCCGATGACATGCTCGCCCGCTGCATCCAGCATGAGAACAACCATCTGGACGGCATCACCATCATGGATCTGGCCGAGCATTTCTATGAGGACGACTACCCCGAGGAAAACGAGGACTAAAATTTATGCGCATCCTGTTTATGGGAACTCCTGACATCGCCGCCGAAAGCCTGGCCGCCCTGCTGGACGCTGGGCACGAGGTCTGCGGTGTCTTTACCCGCCGCGACAAGCCCGTGGGCCGCAAGCAGATCCTGACCGCGCCGCCGGTCAAGCAGCTGGCTGTTGAGCACGGTCTTTCGGTCTACCAGCCCCGCACGCTGCGGGACGGCTCGTCCGATGAGCTTATCAAAGAGTTGGCGCCCGACATCATCGTCGTTGTGGCCTACGGCTGCATCATCCCGCCGCAGCTTCTGCATACGGCGAAGTACGGCTGCATCAATCTGCATGTCTCGCTGCTGCCCAAATACCGCGGCTCCGCGCCCATCCAGTGGGCCGTGCTCAACGGTGACGAGGGCACCGGCGTGACCATCATGCAGTTGGACGAAGGGGTGGACACCGGCGACATCCTGATGGTGGAGCCGGTCACCATTGGCCCCGAGGAGACGAGCGGTGAATTGTTTGACCGCGTCAGCGCCGTGGGTGCCGGAACGCTGGTCACCGCGCTGGAAAAAATCGAGGCAGGGGAGTTGACCCCGCGCAAGCAGGATAACGCTGCCGCCACCATGGCCCCACCGCTGACGAAGGACATGGCACAGTTCGACTTTACGCAGGATGCCGCCCACATCCACAACTGGGTGCGCGGCATGAACCCGTGGCCCGTGGCGTGGTTCGCGCAGGACGGCAAGCGCATCAAGGTGTTGGAAAGCCGCCTGGCCGAAAACCCGCAGCACGCAGCCCCCGGCACCGTGCTGGCCCTGAAGCCGCTGACGATTGCCGCTGAAAACGGCGCTGTCGCGCTGCTGACTGTCACGCCCGAGGGCGGCAAGCCGATGGCGGGCACGGCCTGGGCCGCGGGCCGCCGCCTGAAAGCGGGGGACAGCCTGTGACGCCGCGCCGTCTCGCCGTCAAGGCCCTGATCCATCAGGAGCAGGCAGGCTACGCCAACCTTGTGCTGGACGCGAGCTGAAAAAGTGCACGCCGCCGCTGGACAGCCGCGACGCCGCCTTGCCGCGCGCATTTTTACACAATCACTCGAGCGTCTGCCGCTGCTGGAC
>ENA-OQDA01000076-OQDA01000076.1-human-gut-metagenome-genome-assembly--contig:-NODE-76-length-41419-cov-5.027996_pt1 | contig 41419 bp, 44 predicted proteins | sample MGYA00242771_ERZ504603 | MGnify/ENA primary metagenome ERZ504603 (study PRJEB26092, sample SAMD00036328) | human gut metagenome | host: Homo sapiens | study: EMG produced TPA metagenomics assembly of...
CCTACAAACGGTTCGCCCTGCAAATCCTCATTTCTCCCGGGCCCTCGCCGATCAAAAGCACGCCTGCTCTCCTGCTGCCCACGCCGAAAACCAGCTTGGTCCGCGTTTCCCCCAGCGGGCAGTTGTGGCAACTGAAACATGCTGTTTCCAATGCCTCCCAGGTTTCATACATATGCATCTCAGCGCCTTTCCTCTGTTTTGAATGCATTCAGTATAGCACATCCGCTGGGATTTGTAGAGCGATATCTAAGATTTAACGTTGCTATTTCCCGGCGGTTGATGTAAAATAGGAAGAAAGAAATGTATTTTTTGGAGGAAATAAACGATGAAAAAAATGCGTATTGCTTGAAACTTCCGCGCGCCATGCCCACTTGAGCCGCAGGGTGCTCGACATCCTGTTTGGCGAAGGCTATGAGCTGACCCATAAAAAAGACCTTTCCCAGCCCGGCCAGTTTGCCACGAACGAGCGTATCCAGGTCATTGGCCCAAAGGGCAGTTTCCCCAGCGTATCGATTCTCGGCCCGGTCCGCCCGGAAACCCAGGTCGAGCTCTCTGCTACGGACGCCCGTTCTATCGGCTTGAAGCCGCCTGTGCGTGAATCGGGCGATCTGAAAGGCAGCGAAGGCTGCAAAATTGTCGGCCCAAAGGGTGAGGTAGAGCTTCAGGACGGCGTTATCATTGCAAAACGCCACATCCATGCCACACCGGCTGACGCTGAGCAATACGGCTTACAGGATAAGCAGATTGTATCCGTTAAGGTGGAATCCGATGGGCGTTCCCTAGTCTTTGGGGACGTTGTCGTGCGCGTCAGCGAAAAATATGCGCTTGCTATGCATATTGATACCGATGAATCCAATGCCGCTGGCGCTGTGCCCGGCATGATGGCTGAAATACTGGACTGACTTGACAACAGAATCTGTACGGGCGGGAACAGGCGGCGCAGCGCCTCCCCGCCCGTTCTGCTTTTTCTCTGCATAATGGCCGGTGCGCGGGCATAGGATGAATTAAACGATTTTATTCTTCAGAAATGGGGACGGTAAAATGGACAAACAGACTGCCTCTTCGCTGCAACGGCCGGAAATCCGATATCTGCTCATCTTGGGCTGTACCGTGCGTGGGGATCAACCCACGCAGCTCCTGCAAACGCGGATTGACCGTGCGGCACAATACTTAAAGCTGCATCCGCAAACCATAGCGGTTGCCAGCGGCGGATGCTTTCGGGCCGGGCAGCAAACAAGCGAGGCGGCCGTCATCCAAAAAGGGCTGTGCGCGAAGGGAATCGCTCCGGAGCGGATTTTAATTGAGGATCAGGCGCGCTCAACCGCAGAAAACTTCACCCTATGCAAACACTTGTTGGAAAGCCGTGAGGGCTGGGACGAAACAGAAACCATTGCCTTTGTCACGAATGATTTTCATGTAGCGCGCTGCCTGAAGATCGCCTGCCAAAATCGGCTGCATGTTGTGCCGGTTGCGGCTGCAACGCAAACAATGCCCGCCTGCGCTGCCGTTTGCGGGAATGCATCGTCTCCATTTCCGTTCGGTTTTCAGAAAAATCAGGCTAGCCGTTCAAGAGGGAATCAAAAGGATGCGCCGCCAAAACTTTGCAGTGTATCCTTTTACTTTTACGAATCTGCCCGTAGGTATTTCTGCCGGAAGGCGCCCGGCGTCATGCCCACGGCCTTTTTAAACGCACGGTCAAAGTGGCTTTGGTCACAATAGCCCAGTTGGAGCCAGATGCTGCCGCTGCCCGGCGTTTGCAGCAGGCGCTTTGCCTCCTCAATTTTTTGCTGCTGGATATATTGGGTGACGCTCATGCCCGTCTCCTGCCGGAACCGCTGTGTGAGATAGCTTGGGTTGCGTTGCACGCTCGCCGCGGCCTCCTCTACACGGATGCGTTCATAAAGGTGCTCCTGCACATACTGCATGCACAAATGTACGGTTGTGGAATAATTCGCCTGTTTAAGTGCTTGAACGCGGCTGGCAAAATCCATCAGCATGCGGGCAAACAGGCTGATGAGCGCCTCCTGCTCGCCAACCTCTTCGCAAAAAAGGATATAATATTCATAGAGACCACAGCCCTCCTCCCAGCCTATCCCCGCCTGCACCGCCGCCTGAAAGGCAAGCGCTCCGATGGCGATTATCTGATTGCGCAGGCTACGCAGCGGTTCATGCGCAAAGGTGGCAAGATTCCATCGCGGCAGTTCCTGTAGGAGAAGCTTCAACGCCCGTGGATCCCCTTCCTGCACACAATGCATCAGCCGCTCCTGAAGCCGCTCGCTGAACAGACGCGGCTCTTCCTCATGGTGCAAAAAGGGCCGTGCCCGCTCCAACGGCGCCTCCGGCAAAAGACGCTTTTGATCCATCAACTGAGAGAGCATAATATGTTCGCCATACATTTGATTATATGCAAGGATCGCCCCATCAATCAGAGCACGACAATCCAGCACAGGGATAGAGCGGTAGTAAGCAATCAGGGCACTTTTCTGCGCCACGCTTATCTCAAGAGGAGCCAGTATATGTGAAACAGCCGTTTCATTGAGCTCGCTTGGGAACACAGGCCCAATCAGCAGCGTTCCCATCGCACGCCCAAGTTCCCGCACGCCGATGCTGGCCATCGCGCCAAAAACGGGCGAGGTTCGCAGCCGCGGCAGACAATTGCTATCCTCCCGGTGCAAAAGCGGGGTCACCAAAGCCTCTGCGCAGCCCTCCGGCAGATTTGGCCAGCCCTCAGCGAACATCTCCTCCCCTGCCCGTGTGATGGCACGCACCGGCACGCTGGAAAGGGAGCGCAGAAGAAGCGCATTCTCCCGCGCCATTCTCCAACGCATTTCGACCGCCTGTTTATATCCCACGATACTTCAGCCCCATTCCACTCAGAATAATTTCATCATTTATAAATGAATTATACTATAAACTCGGATTAATGCAATCTCATTACAATAAAATATGATAAAATTTTTTTGAAATCCAACTGATGTTTAGCAAGTTCTCCAAACGCAATATGTTATAATCAGAAAAATTAACAAGCATATTCATGTATGCACAGGGTAGATTTTGTCAACCCGCCTACGCTGGCAGTGAATACTTTTCTGCCGCAGGAAACCTGCAAAACACCGCTGAATTATCTATACGATATTTTATATTGGTTGCTTTCGCTTTCTATTTTCCAATAAAATTTTTATATATTTACAAAGCCGCGTAACGAACGTTGAAATCCCCTTATTTCAACACGTTCGCAATATAAACCAAATGCAAAGGAGCAAACAAAATGATTGGTATTGGTAACTGGGGCTGCCACGTAGACACCATGTTCTTCAAGGGGGACGTAAAGTTCACCATTACAGACAACGGCGGGGAATATGGCTTCGAGCTTCATATGGATGGCCCGATTCCAGAATTCCAGATCAAGGAGATCAAAGAGGAAAACGATGACACACTACATGCGATCGCCAATGTTGAGATGCTGCCCGGCAAGGATATCGACGTTGCGCTGACTTTCGCAGGCGACACCTTCAACGGCGTGATTAAGGTGCCTTTCCTAGGCAAAATCAAGCTCAACAACGGCTATCGCCTCGCTGAATAACGAGCAAGCAAAACGCGCCTGCCCCGTCTGTGAGTTGGGGCAGGCGCAAGCTGTTTTGATCTTGAAAAATTCATAAAAAGCTGTTGACAAGCATAGCAAATTGTGTTATGATAGCTTCCGTCCCGCATGGAGAGATACCGAAGTGGTCATAACGGAACGGTCTTGAAAACCGTCGTGCCGCAAGGCACCGTGGGTTCGAATCCCACTCTCTCCGCCAGAAAGTGATACGAAGCCTTTCTCGTTTGATATATACAATTTCATCCTTTTTAGATGTTACCATGGAGAAGTACTCAAGTTGGTGACGAGGCGCCCCTGCTAAGGGCGTAGGTCGGGTAACCGGCGCGGGAGTTCGAGTCTCCCCTTCTCCGCCAACCCCGCGGTGGGCATGTCGCGCACCGCGGGGTTTTTTGTCAAATAAGCGTCCAGCGCCAAGGCGTTTTTTTATCCCACCTTAGCAGAAACACAGATATGTCGAAAGACATATCTGTGTTTTATTCTGTGGGGATTCAATGCCAACGTGCGGTGCGTGAGGGCAAATATACCAGCGGCATAATAGTAGCGCAGAGCGGCGAAGATCCGCGGTCATAGCTGCGGTTCAGCCGGACAGACGCGCCTACAAAAAATCATCCGAATCCTATCTTACCAGTGGATTAGGATGCGCCTTCTATCTAAATCGGCTCTCGCAATCTTAGTGGCCAAAATCGAAGAACTCGCCGCCGTGCGCGTGAACCTAAACCTGCTGACGGACAAATCCGTGATGAAACTTGCCGAATCCCTCTCCCTAATTCAGAGGAATGTGAAGGAGAATAAAATGATGAACAGAATTCACAGAGCATCAAAGCAAATGAACAAGCTGACCGACAAGGATGTGCGGATCATATATCTGCCGCCTGCAACTGTCGCGTCAATCCACTGTGTTGGAAACAGGCCGGAGGACAGGGCAACGGCCTTGCTGCGGGAATTTATGCAAAAAACGGACTTAGCGAAACGCAAACCTGATTTTCGGCATTACGGGTTCAACCACCCGAATGGATCGAACGAAGACGATCACGGTTATGAGCATTGGGTAACAATACCGGAAAACATGACGGTGGAAGCGCCGTTTCAAAAGAAAGCGTATGCCGGCGGGCTATATGCGGCGTATACCGTCACGTTCGGCGAATTTGAAAAATGGCATTGGCTTTGGGCATGGGTGGAAGCCAGCGACAAATTCATGCTCAACCTTGGCGACCCCGAATGTATGGACGGTCTTTTGGAGGAGCATTTTAACTATTTTAATCAGTATCACTTAAAGAACTTCGATAAAAACAGATTCCAGATGGATTTGCTGATACCGATTAAAGAAAAAGAATAAAAGCCGGCCTTATGATTTCACCCGTCCTCACCTGCGGTGCGCATTTCGCGCATTGCAGGTTTTTCTTATCTATCCCCGGCGATTTGCCGTATCCACATTTCAGAATCCTGCTTTTTCACGGCGCGAAGTGAAACCAGATGTAGTGAATGCCTATCTCATTTCCAAATATTTGGATTGCATCATCAACATCCTGTTTTGCTCTTTTAGCGGTCAGATTTCCAAAGAAGTACGATAAAGCTGCCGTTTCGCCGGCTTCTCGCGCCCTCCTCCCCTTGCATCACCCGAAAAAAGGGCGTATAATATAGAGGAATAGAAGAAAAATAAAATTGGGCTCACTGCGCTGTCTGCATGTGAAAGGAAGATTATCTTGGGCGGAGATTTACATTGTCATACCAGGCTTTCAGATGGTTCTCTCGGCATTGAGGACCTAATTCTACTTGCCAAAAAGTTAAAGATCGAAACCATTGCCATCACAGACCATGATTGCCTTGCCGGAACGGTGCGCGGTAAAGTCATCGGTGAGCGGCATGGTGTTCAGGTGATCCCGGGAGTGGAAATTTCCTGCGTTGACCCAAAGCGGGAGCGCAGAGCGCATTTGCTCTGCTATCTCAGCGACAGCCCGGATCGCTTAGAAGGGCTATGCCGCCGGAACTCCCTTTCACGCAGAAAAGCGGGGCAGTATATGATTTTGAAAGCAGCCAAACGCTTCCCCATTACGCCAGAATTTGTGTTAAAATGCGCCTCGGGCTCCACCAATATTTTTAAGCAGCACATCGCGCACGCTCTGATGGAATGCGGCTATACGCACATTCGATTTTGGGGAGCTTTATCACGATTTATTTTCCTCCAACAGCCCAAATTGCATCAGCGTTGAGCCCTCCTTTCCAGATGTACGCGAAGTGCTGGCGGCAGTTCACGAGGCCGGCGGCATCGCCGTGCTGGCCCACCCTGCCTTTTATGACAGCTTTGACCTTTTAGATGAGCTAATTTGGCTTGGGCTGGATGGCGTAGAGGTTTGGCATCCAACAGCAAACGAAGAAACGGTCAGCCGCCTTCAGCGCACAGCGCGTGAGCATCATCTGCTAATGACCGGCGGCAGCGACTTTCACGGCATGTATAATTCCCGCCTGACAAAGCTTGGCGAGTGCCTCACTCCTGACGAACAAATCACGGAGCTGCTTAACTATAAGGCAAAACAACGCCGCCTGCAAAAGAAAGCGGCTATTTCGGCGGAAAAAGCAGTTTAATCCCCATTTTTGAGGGGATCTTGTGCAAACTTCATCTCTGCGAAAGGCAGGAACACGATCATGAACACATTTGATGACAGTGACATGAAAATATTTGGCGTGAAGGAAGAGCCGGATTCTACTGACGGAGCCGAGGTGCAGGCGCTGGCAGAAGAAATGAAACGGCAGAGGCTCAACGGCAACTCAGAGCGTGCCAAGCAGCTTGGAATCCGCATGGCTGCTCTTGCCCCGGATTCCGCAGATGCGGATAGCCTCGACCTTTCCCGCCTGCTGGGCGATCCCCTCCCTGCCCCCGATATTATGTGCCAAATCCGCATTCTTCTGATCTTTATCGCAGAATCCTGTTTGCACCTGTATACCCCCACGCCTTTGCTTGCCACCACTGCGGCCAATGCGCTGTACGATAAGCTGATTGAGGATGATCCGGGTTTTTACGATACGATCTCCAATGGAGCTGCGTTCAGCTTTTATTATCTCGCCCTGCGCCATAGTGGGAAGGCGGATGAAAACATTGGCGCTACGTTTGCCATGCTGTGCGGGGCGGAGGAAGATCAGGCTTTGGCCGATCTAGGCGCGCGTGTTTATCAATATGTCACGCGAAAAATTCGCGGGCTCATCGGTGAAATTCAGTTTGCTGAGGTTTGTTAAGCCATTGCAATGCAACTGTTTGTACAACAGGGCATGTGGAAACGCTTTCGTTTCCACATGCCCTGTTATTCTTCTATCAACGTTGAAAAAGGGCGAGTTGCAAAACGTTCATTGCGGAAATTCGTCATGAGAAAAGCCGTTGGGTTCGGGCGCACAAAAGTGACGAATCATCCGCCTGAACCGGCAGCTATATGCAGCATTGCCTATGATGAAAGCAATTTATAAATACAAATATAAAAATGGTCCCCAAAAAACTTCTCAATTGCCTTTGCGCCTTTTGGCCAATCGGCGATTCTTTTTCGACAAACTGAGGGATATTGCAAAACACAAGGCATTTTGCAATATCCCCCTTTATATGCACTTAGGAAAGAGCTCAGGCCTCCAGCTCTACATCCGGCGCCTGCGCATTGGGATCCGCTTCGCCATGGCGCACCTGCGTCATGCACAGGAAGGCAAGAGCGAACGCAATCGGGCAGTAAATAAAGAGAGACCAATAACTCGTCGAGCCACAGAGCGTACCGCACAGGATCGGGCCGACGATAGAGGCGGAGAAGGTGGCTGTGTAATAATATCCGGTGAAGGTGCCCACCTGCTCAGGCGTGCCGATATCCAGAACAACGGGCAGCGTATTGATATTGACAAGCGCCACGCAAGCGCCGCCGCCAATGAGCGCAATAAAGATCATCACCTTCTGGAAGCTGGGCATCTCCTTAGTCAAGAAGAACAGGGTAAACAGCAGCAGCGCCCCGCCCAAACCAATCAGAATCGTTTTCTTTCGGCCGATCTTTTGGCCCAGCTTTCCGGCAGGAATTGCAAAAATCATCAATGAGAGCGCAAACACACCCATCAGGATCGTTGCCGTTGCCGTGTCAATACCAAGCTCTTTTTTCGCAAAGAGCGTAAAGAAGGTTTGAATAGTATCAGAGCCGTTGAAGAGGAAGAACAGCGTCAACAGCATGAAAACTAGGCTGCGTTTTTTCTCCTTCGGCAGCTTCAAATCCTTCAGCTTTTGTTTTTCTTCCCTTTTGGCTTCTGCCGCCATGTTTGCCTCGGCCGTTTTTTTCAGGCGGCTATCCGGCTCCTTGACGGTGAGCATGACCACCAGCAGGCAGATCAGCATGACAACCGCCGTAAAGATAAACACATAGGGGCGCTCTGCATCCGTTGCAGGCTTTGAGCCCATAAAAAGCGTCATAATGGCAATCACGATCATGCCGCTGCCCATGCCGAGCAGGGTGCCGAGGCCACCCATCAAATTGATCACGGCATTGCCCTCGCTGCGCAGGGAAGGCGGCGTCAAATCGGGCATTAACGCGACCACCGGAGAGCGCCAAAGCGACATAATCAGGTTAAAGCAGATCACGCACAGCATCAGCGTCCAGATATACGGCATGCGCGGGATCAGGATGAAAAACAACGCCGCGGCCGGAATACCAAACAGCAGGTACGGCCTGCGCTTACCCAAACGGCTGTGCGTCCGGTCGGAAATTTTGCCGAACAGCGGCTGAAAAATAACGCCGAACACATTATCGATGACCATGATCGCACCGATCAAGCCGCCCACAACACCCGCGCCAACAACATCCGTGCCGCCGAACAGTGTGGCAAGCCACGGCAGTTTTTCCGCAATGCCCGCCACTGTTGGGGAGGCGGACAGCATTTCGTCCAAAATCGGCGGAACATAGGCATTGTAAACCGACCAGGCAATCGAGCTCGCCATAAAACCGAATCCGATCAGGAACGTCAGCTTATAGTTGAGCTTCATTTTTTTCTGCTCTGCCATTACCATTCTTCCTTTGCATCTAAATTGAAAGCAGTGTGCTTCCGATGGGGGATAAAACCTGCATCTAGTATAGCAATTTTTTGTAGGTATTGCAACGGATTATTTTGTATCAATATTAAATTTTTGTTAGATATTGAAGAGAACCCTTTCCCTTCAAGATAAAAAGGGAGCGGCGCGCGCCGCTCCCGCCATTCACAAAATCTGTTATTCTACCTTTGCGCCGTCTGAAGCAATCATTTTCCCTGTAATCACAATATGAAACGGCGTGCCTCTGACCTCCAAACGATAGTCCTGCCCTTCCAGAAGGCCTTGAAAACGAACCTTCATTTCATCGCCATCCGGCCCTTCCACAATTGTCCCGGCAAAGCGTTTTCCATCGGGGGAAACAGCGGTGACGGAAAGATCCTCCCGCCACGCAAAATCCTCCGTGAATTCGATCTCCACGTAATCCCCTTCCGCCTTGTATTCCGTGCGGTCGAATACAGGCAATTCCGCCTCGCGGACGATAAAATCGCCATAGAGCGTTTCCGCGCCCTTCTTCCCCTGCACATGCAAGAGCGCCACACTGATGATCTCACCAAGCGGTAAATCCGCCGCCTCAAGGTACCAGTAGCCACTCTCATAGCCTGCTATTTTACAAGCTATCGCATTTCCCTCGCGCGTGAGAAAGATGGCGCGCTCCGCGCCGGTTCTTCCGGTTTCTTCTGCGCCGTCGAAGCGGATGCGAAATTGTCCGCCCGCTAGGCGCTCCAGCTTTTCACGATCCTCCGTCTCCTCAAAACGCGCATAACGACCCTTTTGATTGCAAAAATTCGCCGTGAAAGAGCGTTCCACGCCCTGTGCATCTATCATACCAGTCACGCGCACCGTACAGGCTTCCCCCGCTGCCAAACCATCCGCCACAATGGAAAAGCGGTCATCCTTCACTTCGACGAGGCGCGGGGTGATGGCCTCTCCCCCCGCAGGGGTGATGGCAATGGATTCTCTCCCGGTCAGCGTGAAATCCTGTGTAAACCGCAGCTCAATATTGCCGTTTTTGTGCACACGCACGCCCATCAAATCGAGAAAATCCTCCCCCAGGCCCGCCTTTTGATAGGCCTCCTCCAGCTCTAGCCCCTGCGCTACGAGAGAATCAATATAGGCGCGCATCTGTTGGGTGGAATCAAAGGAATGCTTTTTGACGGATACGTTCGGCTGAACCCCCTGCTCTTCAAAAACCTGGCTGGCCGTGTTTACCATCTCCTGCTCCAACTGATCCGTCCTCTGCCCTGTTGCCCCGGCCACAGCAATGAGCACATCGCGCCCCTCTTCGGATAGATAGCCATCCGCAATCGCTTGGTTAAGAATCGCCCGCAGCGTCTCCTGTGCGCTGCTGTTTGCGCTCTCCGTCTTGCGGAGCAGTTCCTTGCCATCCTCATTCACGCCGATAAGCCCCACCACGCGCCCCAGGCGGTTAAGCTCAATGCGCACAACCGGATTAATCGCAATTTCCACGCTTGCATCTGCCGTTGAAAGCACACGGTAGCCCTGCTGCACGCCGATGAGCAGCAACAGGCAGGCAGCAATCGCAACAGTCCACCTCCTGACGCGCCGCATTACTACGATACGGCTGCGCCCTCGCACTGTTTCCGCTTTACTCTCCGGCTTCTCTTCAGCAAGCTCTAAGCAGGCGGCATCCAGCTCCATGCCGGCCACCCATCCGGGCTGCGCAGGCACTGTTCGGAATTCGCCGTCCGCTGTAAGCAGGGCCGCGCATCCTTCGTTTATCTCCAAAATTAAAAATCGATTCACAGCCCTTCCCCTCCTTCCGTGCTGTCCAGCCGAATATATTCCCGGATAAATGGGTAATCCCCGCTGTGCACCAGCACTGCCGCCACAAGATACCTGCGGTGATCCTCCAGCACCTTGGGCTTCATTCCCAGCCTTTTGGCGAGCGCCTTGATTGGCACTTTCTTTTTGCGGCGGAACGCCTCCAGCATCTCCTCATCCTGCAACAGCATGCGCACCGCCTCTTTGCACGCTTTTCGCGTGGAAGCATGGCGCGGGGTTGCGGCAGACAAATCTTGGAATGAGAGCGACCATTCCCGCAGCTCCTGCGTCAGCAGCAGGATTTCTTCCCGCCGGGCTTCCTGCTCGCTTTGCAGATCGTAGGTATGCCGTGATACCACATCGATCAGGCTCCGGCTCTCCTCATCCTCTTGATCCAGAAGGGGCAGCTCCGGGTGCGCCGTATCCTGCCGGATGCAGTCAATCACCCGCCGGGAAATGAGCAGCTTTGCAAAGGAGAGAAAACTTCCCTTCCCCGGCTCAAAGGTACGCACCGCCTGTGCAAAGGCCAACATACCGGCCTGCACATAATCCTCTTCGGCCTCGGGCTATTTGTCAGCACGGCTGATAGGATAAATGGGCGGTATTCCCTGAGCAGATCGTTCATCTCCCCATCGGAAGATTTTGCGATCAGCACCCGATCTGCAAGCGTTTGCCCCATAGGCGGCGCCTCCTGTCTATTCAAACTCCGTTGTTGATCAAAGCTTACCGGCCCATTATACAGGAAAACGCCGCGTTTGAAAACGGGCTTTGGCCGCATACTTTCTTTTGATATCGTTCGGAGCAGACGCGCCGGATTTGGGGGTCCTACATTTTTTATTTTGATTTTAAGCGTTTGGTATGCCGCGCCGGTTTGACAACCCCAATAAAGTGTGCTATTCTAGGCTCAGCCAAAATAACAAAAACAGGGGAGCCGCCAGCGGCTGAGAGGAAGGCATGCCTTCGACCCTCGAACCTGATCTGGATCATGCCAGCGTAGGGAGTTATAGAGAGCCGTTTTTTTCACTCCCGCTGTTACACAGCGGGTTTTTGTTTTATTTGGCTGCCTTTCGGCAATGGAAAGCATGAGGCTGGAAGGCAACGGATTCTAACCAAGAAACAGGAGGAAAAGCAAATGAATGCAAGCGTAGCCATTCAGGTTCTGCCCAGCGTGGAGGGCGAAGACGTCATCCGGATTGTTGACGAGGTGATTGCCTACATCAAATCAAGCGGCCTTAACACCTATGTCGGCCCTTTTGAAACCACAATTGAGGGCGATTACGACCAGCTCATGGAAATTGTGAGGGAATGCCAGCTTATCTGCATCCGCGCGGGCGCGCCAAGCGTAATGTCCTATGTGAAGATCAATTACAAGCCGGACGGAGTGTGGACCATTGAGAAAAAAGTTAAAAAGCATCACGAATAAGCTCTACTCCGTTTTAGGCATTGCGATCATCCTGCTGCTCTGGCAGGCGCTGTGCTCCTTTGGCATTGTGGCCGATTATATGCTGCCGTCCCCCCTAGCTGTCTGCCGGGCGTTTGCCGGGTCCTTTTCCATCTTGATGGGGCATGCGAAAACTTCACTGATCGAAGCGCTGCTCGGCCTTGTGATCGGTGTTGTGCTGGCCTTTGTGATCGCGGTGGTGATGGATCGCTTTCACGTCGTTTATAAAATGACCTATCCGCTGCTTGTCATCACGCAGGCGATCCCTGCGGTTGCAATCGCCCCGCTTTTGGTGCTGTGGCTCGGCTACGATATGACGCCGAAGGTGGTTCTGGTGATCATCGTCTGCTTTTTCCCTGTGGCGGTCGGATTATTGGATGGGCTGCGGGCCGCAGATGCAGATCAGATCAGCCTTCTGCGCGCGATGGGGGCGAACCGGGCGCAAATCTTTTGGCATATCAAGCTGCCGGGCGCAATGCCAAGCTTTTTTTCCGGGCTAAAAATTTCCGTATCCTTCTCCATCGTGGGGGCGGTCATAGCGGAATGGCTCGGCGGCAGCAGCGGGCTTGGCGTATATATGACCCGTGCGCGCAAGTCCTTCGCGTATAGCGATATGTTCGCCGTGATCTTTCTGGTCGTCGCAATCAGCCTGCTGCTGATCGGGCTGACCAACCTGCTGGAAAAAAAGACGACGCCCTGGCGGCAGATCAAGAAAACATAGCAAAGCCGCTATTTAGCACATAAAAAGGAGAATGAGATTAATGAAGTTAATAAAACGCATTTTAGCGCTTGTGATGGCCGTTGCCTGTATCCTGGCCGCTTTTGCCGGATGCACAAAGGACGAAAAAGCCCCGGGCGCACAGGAAAAAGCAAAAATCACCGTTGTGCTGGACTGGACGCCCAATACCAACCACACCGGCCTCTACGTTGCCCAGAAAAATGGTTACTTTGCGGATAACGGCCTAGAGATTACCATTGAGCAGCCGCCTGAGGATGGCGCGGAAGCGCTCGTTGCTTCCGGCAAAGCGCAGTTCGGCGTAAGCTTTCAGGAGAATGTGGCCAGCGCACTGACCGCTGAGTCTCCGCTGCCCATCACCGCTGTTGCGGCGCTGATTCAGCACAACACCTCCGGCATCATCTCGCTGAAGAAAAACAATATTACTTCCCCGAAGGGGATGGCAGGCCACACCTATGCATCGTGGAACACTCCGATCGAAAAAGCGATTCTGAAGGACGTGATTGAAAAAGACGGCGGCAACTTTGAGCAGGTCGAAATGATCTATAACTCCGCCCAGGACGTTGTGACCGCCTTGCAGACGAACATCGACGCCGTTTGGATCTATTATGCCTGGGATGGCATCGCAACCGAGGTCAAAGGCTTGGATACCAACTACTTCGCCTTTAAAGATATCAACCCCGCTCTCGATTTCTACACGCCCATTCTGATTGCAAACGACAGCTTCCTTAAGGAACATCCCGATCAGGCCAAGGCATTCCTGAAAGCTGCCCGCCTAGGGTATGAATACAGTATCGAGCATCCGGAAGAGGCTGCCGCCATCCTGTGCGAATATGCGCCGGAGACGGACAAAGAGATCGCCGTGGCCAGCCAGAAATACCTGGCCTCGCAGTATAAAGCCGAGGTAGAGCGCTGGGGCGAATTTGACCAGAAGCGCTGGGACGCTTTTTATGACTGGCTGTATGAAAACAAGGTGATCGCCAAGGAGATTCCGGACGGCAAGGGCTTTACCAACGACTATTTGAACTGACAAACTCCATCGTGAAACGAGGCGCTGAAATGGACCGGCTGCGGGCAGAACACATTACAAAAAGCTTTGACGGCACTACGATCATCCAGGATGTTAGCCTGACGCTGCACGAGGATGAGCTGATCTGCCTGTTAGGCGTTAGCGGCGTGGGGAAAAGCACGTTTTTTAACGTCCTCTCCGGGCTTGTCGTGCCGGACAGCGGCCGGGTTCTGTTGGGCGAGGAGGATATTACAGGCCAAACGGGCCGCATTAGCTACATGCAGCAAAAGGATCTGCTCCTGCCGCACAAGCGGATTGTGGATAATATTGCCCTTCCGCTTGTGCTCAAAGGGGTGCCGCGCAAACAGGCGCGGCAGCAGGTCAGCTCCGGCCTTGCAGAATTCGGTCTGGAAGGGACGGAGCGCAAATATCCCGGCCAGCTCTCGGGCGGCATGCGGCAGCGCGCGGCGCTTTACCGCACCTATCTCTTTAACAGCGAAGTGGCCCTGCTGGACGAGCCCTTCAGCGCGGTGGACGCAATTACAAAATCGCAGCTTCATCTATGGTATTTGGAGATGATGAGCAGCCTGCATATGTCGGCTATATTCATCACGCACGATATTGATGAAGCGATTTTCCTCTCTGACCGCATTTATATCATGTCCGGCGCGCCGGGGCGGATCACGCAGGAGCTGACGATCCGGCATCCACGCCCGCGCACAACGCGCTTTACAGCTTCACAGGAGTTTATGGAGTATAAGCGGCAGATTTTAGACGCGCTAAAAATCCAATAGCATATTGCACCAGTTTTCATGGATCCAACACCATCAGCGGGGATGCTTCGATATGGGGGCATCCCCGCCATCCGTTTTACTGCATGAATGCGAAAAGAAAGCGTATTCCCGCCGTCTGCCGCTTCCCCTCTACCCATCTCTCAACATCCAATTCCCCTGCATATGCTTGATGACGCTTTCGGCATTGATTTCCGCGCAAAATCGGCTATAATAGATATATTGGCCTTTTGCCGTTTCAGAGCGCGGAAAAAGCCATAACGCGGTAAATTACCAAGTAGGGAGTTTTGATTGATGAATGGCTATTACCCGCCTCCCCCCTATGGATACAATTACGATCCGGCCGGCTTTCAGCCGTCTCCTTCCCCGGCGGCACAGCAGAACAAAAAGGCGTTGCGCTCATTGAGCATCTTTGCAGGGATCGGCCTGCTCGGCTTTATGCTGATGCAGCAGATTTTCTCTGCAATTTTGATGATTTTCGGGCTGGCCGACCTCTACCAAAACGATGCTCTGTTCCAGGACGCCTATGGGATTCTGTTTTCCATCTTTTGCGTGGGGCTGCCGTTCCTGGCGGTCTATTTTCTTCTCGCTCTGCGTCGGCAGGCGCCTGATATTCCGCTGAACGCGCCCAAGAATAAATGGCGTGCCATCCTGCTGGCGCTCATTGGGCTGCTCGTCTGCATGGCGGGAAATTATGCGACAAACGGCCTGATTCTCTTTTTCAATCTCTTTGGCATTGAACTGAGCGCGCCGGAGGTGCAGGCGCCGGCAAGCGTTTGGGGCTGTGTTCTCCTATTTGTGCAGAGCGCTGTTGTGCCCGCAGTTGTGGAGGAATTCGCCATGCGGGGCGTTGTGATGCAGCCTTTGCGAAAATATGGGGATTGGTTTGCCATACTAACCTCTGCCTTCGTGTTTGCGCTGATGCATGGGAACCTGGTGCAGGCCCCCTTCGCCTTCATCGCCGGCATCGGCCTGGGCTATGCTGTCATTGCGAGCGGTTCCCTCTGGACAGGGATTCTGGTCCATCTGCTTAACAATTCCATCAGCGTCATTCAAACGATTGCAATCGCCTATCTCCCAGAGGGAAAAGCGGCAATTGTTTCCGCTATTCTGATCGGTGTGGTAATCGCGGCCGGTGCAGCCGCATTGCTCGTCTATTTGGTGAAGAAAGAAATGCGGTTTGTGCTTCCTCTTTCCAGCGTGCCGCTGCACCGCGGTGAAAAGTGCGCCGCCTATCTCTTTACCCCGCCGATGGTGTTGGCGCTGGCGATGATGGTTTGGTCCACGCGCTATTATATCAACGTGCCGTTTTCCACCAGGCTGCCTACGCTTTTTTTCTTCATCGCGGCTATTGTCGCCTTTGTTTACTCATTCAGCCCGCAAAAGGCCTCCGCCCCCCACCCGATGTGAAAGGGGGGCGTATGGAGCTATGACGGATCAGGATTGCATGCGGGAAGCAATGCTTCTCGCCCGCCTTTCCGCGCTGGAGGGGGAAGTGCCCGTAGGCGCTGTTGTCACCCGTGCGGGCGGCATCGTCGGCCGGGGGCGTAACCGCCGGGAAACGGGCAAAAACGCCCTTGCCCATGCAGAACTGGAAGCCATTGCTGAAGCGTGCCAAACACTGGGCGGCTGGCGGCTTTGGGAGTGCACGCTCTACGTCACACTGGAGCCCTGCCCGATGTGCACCGGGGCGCTCATCAATGCACGAATGAGACGCGTCGTATTCGGCGCATATGACGCAAAGGCCGGCTCGTGCGGTTCTGTCGTCGATCTTTTTGCCCTTCCATACAACCACAAGCCCATTCTGGAGGGTGGTTATATGGAGCAGGAATGCGCAAGCCTTCTCACGGATTTTTTCCGCAGGCTGCGGGAAAGCCGTAAAAGTGAAAGATAAATTAGGAGATGTTGAAACCATGAGTGAAGCTACAAAACCAGCCGATTGCGGCGGAAATTGCGAGAGCTGCGGGGCGGACTGCTCCTCCCGGCAACAGGATATGCATATCCCGCTCAACCAATACAGCACGGTGCGCAAGGTCATCGGCATTGTCAGCGGGAAGGGCGGCGTCGGCAAATCGCTCGTCACCTCTCTGACTGCGTGCGCAATGCAATCGCGCGGCTACGCAACCGCCGTGTTTGACGCGGATGTGACCGGCCCTTCCATCCCGAAAGCCTTCGGCATTACGGAAAAGGCAAAGGGCAACGAGCTCGGCCTCCTGCCGGAAAAATCCAAGATGGGCATTGAAGTGATGTCCGTCAATCTTCTTCTGGAAGATGACGAGGCGCCCGTGGTATGGCGCGGCCCGGTGATCTCCGGTGTAATCCAGCAATTCTGGACGGACGTTGCATGGGGCGATATCGACTATATGTTCATCGATATGCCGCCCGGAACGGGCGACGTGCCGCTGACCGTATTTCAATCCCTCCCGCTTGACGGCATCATCGTTGTGACCACGCCGCAGGATCTGGTTACCCTGATCGTCAAAAAGGCCTATCATATGGCCAAGATGATGAACATCCCGATCCTCGGCATCGTAGAGAATATGAGCTATGCCATCTGCCCGGACTGCGGCAAAAAAATCGAGCTGTTCGGTGAGAGTAAGGCGGAAGAAGTTGCCGCCTCCCTTGGCGTGCCGGTGCTGGCCCGCCTGCCGATCGACAGCAAAACCGCCCGCCTCGTCGACCAAGGGGCGGTAGAGCTTGCCGACGATAAATCAATCGCCCCGGTGGCGGACTTTTTGGAGCAGACGTTCCGGAACGCATAACAATTATACGGGGTGCAACAAAGGCTGTCGAGCAAATTCGACAGCCTTTTCTCTTATTTCGGTCAGCTTTTTGTTCCGCCGCTGCCTGCATGGAAGGGGAGACGCCCGCCCTTATTTAAACAGGAACGACAGGTTGCGTTTTTTATACCCATCCGGCACGGAAAGCAGGGATGCATCGATTTGATCCGTAATGCTGTTGACTTTGAGTTTCATCGTCCCGCCCGGGCCTCGCAGCTCCATCTTGACAAGCTTGTCACCGGAGAAGTAGAAATAAATCCGGTCGGTATCTGAGGTATAGCGCTCACAGGTTAATTTCTGGCCTTCGTCCGTCACCTCCAGGGAACTGACAAATTCAAATTTTGACGGGTCGATCACAAGGCTTTTGAAATCCCCCGCCATAGAGGATGGCACATCCGTATAAGCCTTCAGGAAGGGAAGCACCGCATAGGTGCTCTGCCCATCGCTGATGACCGACATTGTGAGTTTATCCGAATAGGTCATCTGAATGCTAAGCTTTTTCCCGGAGGCAGTCAAAATCAGGGGCATATCCGTTTCTTCCCCATCTACCTTTTGGGAGGAAATCACATCCCAAGTGTAGACGCCGCCCGCCAAAATCCGCATATAGGGATCGGCTTTATGGCCCTTAAAGGGCTTCATATCCTCTTCCTTAATCGGCTTTTTATCCGCCGAGGCACTCCCATTCCCAGAAGAACCGCCCGAGCCGGAGCCAGTATTTCCAGAGCTGCCGCCGCTGCCTGAGCTTGAGCCCGCAATGGCATTGCCGTTGGCATCCGTCGCGCCGCTGCCGCCTGATCCACCGCCGGAAGCGGAACCGCCTGTGCCGTGCTCCTCCTCCCACTCCTGCTCTAGCAACTCAGGATCGGTCGGGATCGTGGGCGAGCTGCTGTGGGATTGCCACAACACAAAAATCAAAAATGCCAAAATAAGCACACATAAAATCACCGTGACGATCACAGTAGAATTCTTCAAACTGATCCACGCTTCCTTCCATCCCGCCGCGCACGCCGGAGGGATCCCCTTTGATCTCATTAGTATTAGAATACCACACAACGGCTAGAAAGGGAACCGCCTTCCGGCAATTTCCATGAAAACGCCCTGCTGAATGGAAAATTTGATTGCTGCCTGTACATGCTGATACAAGATTGCAATTTCAGTTTGTGGAATCTTCCGATGGCCCGTAAAGCCGCAAGAAAACATGTAAAAACCTCCTTGTTCCCTTGATACATACTTACATCAAGGCGTTGATGATTGATGTATCAAAGAATCCGTGACTTGCGCGAGGACCGAGATTTATCTCAAGAAGATATTGCGTTCTACTTGAATATTCATCAAACAACATACTCAGATTACGAACTGGGGAAATTAAACATTTCCATCCCAATGCTGATCAAATGATCCTCCTTTTATGGCACTAGTGTGGATTATCTTTTGGGATTAACAGACGAAAAATCTCCATACCCTCGCAATAGGTGATGATTCCTAATAAAAAGACGTTGGCTTAGAATCGCTTGTCAAAATCAAAGACTATGGCAGTATACATTTGAAAATGAGGGAACGCATAGAAGAACATGGCATAAACAGGCATATTCTCGCAAGAGCGATCGACGTACAATACGAAATTATAACCCGATGGTTCCATGATGATCTCACAACCAAATTGGATATGGACATCTTGGCCAAGCTTTGTTGTTATTTTTAATGCCCCATTGCAGATATGATAGAATATCGTAAATTTGAGCCTCAAAAGCCTTCTCTTCCGACAGAAAAACGGCCCTGAATGGACCGCGCATTCAGGGCCGTTCTATCAATGATTCTGATCATCCATGGAAATGATTTTAGCGTTTTATGAGCCACGTTCATTGGGAAGTGACAACGCCGTAATAGACGGTTAGCGCCTCTCAATTGATTAGACTAGCCGCGCAAGTTGGTAACTGGGGCAGCTAATTTTGTTTGATCGCAAACACGAACCAGCACCAGCGAAGCTGCTCCGCCGGTGCTGGTTCACGTTTTTAGGAAGGGGGAGGAATCAATCAAGATTTACAGATAATACGGTTGGATAATCGTGGCACTGTAGCTCTGGTTCGTCGAGTTGGAAATCCAGCCGCCGATTTCGTAGGAAACCTCACCGGCCTCCTTCAGGCCGTAAAAATCCACACCACCGGTGATAATATTCAAGACGCCTCCATTCAGATCAATCACATTGCCGCGAACGCCGAGCGTGCTGCGGGTGGGGTTTGGAACTGCCAAGCGACCCAGCTGCACCTGCTTCGGCTCCAAACGAATGACCTGCCCGCCGATTTTGACACCGTGAACCTCTGTTACTTCTTTGAGGTTTTTAAGGGGACGAAGGTCCGCAATCGAATTGCCTGACAGATAGACATGGGAAGCTTTCGAAATATATTGCATGCCCTCAAGGCTCTTGATGCCGCAATTTGCGCCGTCAATATAGCCCACATGCTCCAGCTCGCCGCGCGTGACGATATCCTCAACCGACTTGTTGAGCGTTACCGCCATCACCTGCGCCAGGTTTTCATCCGGGAACACTTCCCTGATTGTGCCCAACGCGTCATCTGCCTGCGCAAAGGCCATCATGCCCATTGTGCAAAAAAGTGCAAACACCAAGCATAGAGAAACTGCTGCCCGAAGAATACGGCTGGAAGTGCGCTTTTTCATTTGTGTTTCCTCATTTCTTTGACTCGTAGTGTAATACAATTACTTTTATGTATCACCTGTTTTTATTGTAGTATATTATATGTAACTTTTAAATAGTAAAACTTCCTAAAGATTCCATATTAGTTTTGTGTGTTTTAACAAAATAAGGTAAATGTTGAAAATTTATTACAATATAACCTTCTATCATTCTCTTCCAAAAACAGCACTGCCCGGCCCCGAATTTTCATCCGGGCCGGGCGGTATGCTTTTGCAAAGTGAATTTTATGGTGTTTTCTCTCTGGCCGCATGGTCAAAACGCCCTTTGGGTAAAGCTTGATCCGCTTGATTTGCGTGGCACAGCCCAGATGAGGGGCACTGTGAACAATTGCAGCCGCAGGAGGATTTGCCTTTTTTATGATCCCGCCAAAGCTTTGCAAGGATTAAAGCCACCGCCGCCGCAACCAGCAGGCCGATTAAAATCGTGCCCCAATTAGCCGCAAAAAAATGTAACATAACCGATTCCTCCTTTTCTCTACAACGGCCGATCAGCGCCAATGCCTATTTAAACTTTAACCTTTGCATTTAAAACATTGCTCTCTTGATAGCGCCGGAACAACATATACAGGAAAAACGCAACCAGTATAAAGGCTGCCATTGCGCCAATGATGCTGCCGTTTCCGGTAAACAGCATCCCAAGCTGATAGACAACCAATGCAAATGCATACGCAAATACGCACTGGTAGCCGATTGCAAACCAAGTCCATTTTGCACTGTTCATCTCCCGCCTGATTGCGCCAATTGCGGCGAAGCAGGGGGCGCACAGCAAGTTGAAGATCAGGAAGGAGTATGCCGCAAGGGGAGTAAACGCAGCGCGTACATTCTGCCACACCTGCCAGCCGTTTTCCGCAACCTCTTCAAACCCGCCGAAGAGCACGCCGAAGGTGCCGACCACATTCTCCTTTGCAATCAGGCCTGTGATGGAAGCAACCGCAGCCTGCCAGGTGCCCCAGCCGAGCGGTGTGAAAATCCAGGCAATCGCATTGCCGATGACGGCTAGGATGCTGCTCTCCATATCCACCATGCCAAAAGAGCCGTTTTCCCAGCCGAAGGAAGAGGTGAACCATACAAAAATGGTGGCGAGCAGGATCACGGTGCCAGCTTTCTTGATGAAGGACCAGCCACGCTCCCACATGGAACGAAGCACATTGCCCACTGTCGGCCAATGATATGCGGGCAGCTCCATCACAAATGGGGCGGGGTCGCCCGAAAACATTTTTGTTTTTTTCAGCATAATGCCGGATACGATGATTGCAAAAACGCCGATAAAATAAGCGCTGGGCGCAACCCACCACGCGCCGTCGAACAGCGCGCCGGCAATCAGCGCAATGATTGGGAGCTTCGCACTGCACGGGATAAAGGTGGTGGTCATGATCGTCATCTTTCGGTCTCGATCATTTTCAATTGTCCGTGAAGCCATAATGCCGGGCACTCCACAGCCGGTGGCGATCAGCATCGGGATAAACGATTTGCCCGAAAGGCCGAATTTGCGAAAAATCCGATCCATGACAAAGGCGATACGCGCCATATATCCGCAGGACTCCAAGAAGGCAAGGAACAAAAACAGCACCAGCATCTGCGGCACAAAGCCGAGCACCGCGCCCACGCCGGCAATCACGCCATTCAGGATCAGCTGCTGTAGCCACTGCGCACAATGGACCGCTTGGAGCCCCTTTTCCACAAGGCCAGGAATGCCGGGAATCCATACGCCGTATGCAGCGGGGTCGGGCTCTTCTATTTTGGAAGCCTCGAGGTATCCGTTATAATCAACAGGGATTTCTTCTTCTACATTTCCATTGTCATCATACAGCTTGGCGGTCGCCGTCAGGCCGTTTGCCTGCACAGGGTCAAGCCCTTTCTCTTCTGCCGCCGCTTCAAAAGCCTCTACCTTTGCGCCAGGGACGGCATATTCCTCAGACGCCTCCTCATAAGCGGAAGATCCGATGCCAAACAGATGCCATCCATCACCGAAAACACCGTCGTTCGCCCAATCCGTTGCCCATCCGCCAACCGTTGTGACAGAAACAAAATAGACCACAAACATAACCGCCGCAAAAATTGGCAGCGCAAGCCAGCGGTTTGTCACCACGCGGTCTATTTTATCGGATGTGGAAAGCTTGCCCGCATTTTTCCGCTTGCAGCAACCTTTGATGATGGACGCTATGTAGAGATAGCGCTCATTGGTGATGATGCTCTCCGCATCATCATCCATCTCCCGTTCCGCGGCCTTGATATCTTCTTCGATATGGCTCAGCACTGCTGGATCAAGCTGTAATTGCTCCAGCACTTTTTCATCGCGCTCAAAAATCTTGATCGCATACCAACGCTGCTGTTCGGCTGGCATACTGTGCACCGCGGCCTCCTCAATATGGGCGATTGCGTGCTCCACCGCGCCGCTGAAGCGATGTTGCGGCACGGTTTTTGCGCTCTGTGAAGCACGGATAGCCTCCTCGGCCGCCTCCATGATGCCTGTGCCCTTGAGCGCAGAGATTTCGACCACTTTGCACCCGAGCTGGCGAGAAAGCTCATCAATATAGATTTTGTCGCCATTCTTATTTACAACATCTATCATGTTGACAGCCACAACCACAGGGATTCCGAGCTCCGTCAGCTGCGTGGTCAGATACAAATTCCGCTCCAGGTTCGTGCCGTCAATGATATTCAGGATGGCATCAGGGCGATCCTGGATCAAGTAGTTTCGCGCCACTACCTCTTCTAAGGTGTATGGAGATAGGGAATAAATGCCTGGAAGATCCATGATGATAACATGGTCGTGCTTTTTCAGCCTGCCTTCCTTTTTTTCAACGGTTACGCCGGGCCAGTTCCCCACAAACTGATTGGAACCCGTCAGCGCATTAAACAGGGTTGTTTTGCCGCTGTTCGGATTGCCTGCCAAGGCAATTCTGATATCCATTGCGATTCTCCTTCTTCAGATTATAATTAGCATATGCTAACCTTTGCGTCAAAAACAAAGGCAGCCGCCCCTTCTCATGGATCATTCCACTTCAATCATCTCAGCGTCCGCTTTTCGAATTGACAGCTCGTAGCCACGCACGGTAACTTCCACAGGGTCGCCCAGCGGAGCTACTTTACGCACATGGACCTGCGTGCCCTTCGTAAGCCCCATATCCATAATCCTCCGCTTGACGGCCCCTTCGCCATGCAGCTTCACGACTGTTACTGTGTCCCCAATTCTCGCTTGTCTCAGTGTTTTCATACCGCTTCCTCCTTCACAATTTACCGTTATGCCAGAATCCCCGCCCCTTCCAATGCTTCAAACATTTGTTTGAAGCAATTATACCAGGATCTTACTCGCCATCTCACGGCTGATTGCCACACGGGAATCCTTCACATTCACGATAAGATTCCCTCCTATGGTGGAAACCACCGTTACATTTCCGCCGGTGACAAACCCGAGATTTTCAAGGTGCGCCCTGATTTCCGAATTGCCTCCGACCTTCCGGATCATGTTCTCTTCCCCAACACTTGCAAACGTCAGCGGCATCATGAATTCCTCCCCCGCCTTTCAATAAGCATTGGCTAACCCAATATGAAAAAAATCTGGTTAGCATTTCCTAACCAAATACATGTTAGCACTAGCTAACCTCTTTGTCAATGTCTCTTTTAAAATTTTTAAAAGGCCCTTTGAGTTACTGCATTTCCACGATGCGACTGGCCGGCGCGATTTTGTTATTATGAAGATATTATTTTAATTCTGACGATATATGTAAAATATAGTTTACATAAGAGGAAATATATAGTATATTATATATGTTTCAAAAAATTGGAGGTGTAACATCATTATGAAACGAAGCGTTCAAAAATGGATGGCGGTTATCCTAAGCTGCTGTATATGCCTAAGCATCTGGTCGGCAGCGGCTCTCGCTGCCGGCACGGGAGAATTCGACCCGGTCGGCAACCTTCTTCCCAATCCGGGGATGGAAGAAGGAGGGCAAAATCAGAATGAGTGGACCTACGACAAAAATACGTTTCCACTCAACCTCACGACGGGAGACGACGGCTTTGCACCGCATTCCGGCGACAGTTGTATGGGGTACCTTCAGTATAACAGCAATAAACCGACGCTCATCTATCAAGAAGTCGAAATCCCAGTTTCAGGCGTCTATGAGTTTTCAGGTTACTTCGCAACCATTGCCGAACTCGTCACCATCCGCATTGGAGACAGCACCGTCTCGTTTTCGAATAATGGCCGCGTTTGGGATAAGAAAAACGTGCTCTTTGAAGCTTCTGCCGGGGATATCGTTCCGATCGAAATCACTTCATTCGACCCCACCCAGGTTGGCTTCTGGATGGACGACGTGTGCCTGACTTTATGCGAGGGCACTTCCTTGGAGGGCGTTTGGAGCGAATGGGATATTGAAGGGGAGGTTATCCAAGAACCTGAAATCGCAATGCAGGGAGAACACTGCGCCTATATTGCCGGCGGGAAAAGCCTGAATTTGAGAGGCCCGTCGCTTGAGTCGGGTGAATACATTCTCACGTTCTCCGTCAGGACGCTGGAAGAAGCCGCTATTCCAGGGGTGTTTCGCATTCTTTCCCTTGCATCAGGAGAAGTTTATGAAACCGAACCTTTTGAATTGGCCAACCAATGGAAAAGTGTGACCGTTCGAATGCAGGATCCGGGAGAGATTGCGTTTTCCATCGAAAGCCTAGATATCCCGGATGTGTTTATCGACAACATATCGCTTGTACGATTTGATGATTTCTGGCCGAACCCGGACCCTCAGCCGCAGGAACTGCTGACAAACCGCGGCTTCGAAAGCGGCCTATCCAGCTGGACGCATCCAGGTTCCTTTGCTGCCTTTACGACCACTTCACAGGCACATTCCGGCTCACAGTCGGTCTTTATGGGCTATTTTACCCCTGAAGCGCTCAACAGCTATGTGTCGCAGAATGTAACCTCTGGAAGCGGAACATACGATCTCTCCGCCTATATCAAAACGGAAACAAACCTGACCGGCACCGGCGCGATCCTGAGCCTGGAGGCGAAGGACGCAAACGGAAGCATTTTGGCTTCCGCCTCCAGTAAAGCGGTTTCCAACTCCAATGGTGGATGGAGCCTTGCCGCTGTATCACTCAACGCACCCTCCGGCACCAAAACGGTCACCGTCAAAATTGGCGGCCTCTATTGCACGGGCGGCTTCTTTGTAGACGACGTATCCTTGCAATATAGCAGTTGAAGATCGCCATTTGTTTTCTCGATCGGGATTCTCACGCTATTAAGAGGGCTGTTTGAACACATTCACAACATATTCTAGTGAAAATTTTGGAGGTGGATCTCTCATGAAAAAGCATTTTAAAAAAACAATGGCGATGCTGCTCATCTGCTGCCTGAGCCTATGCATCTGGTCAGCATCAGCCTTCGCCGCAGGCACGGGGGAATTTGACCCCATCGGCAACATTCTTCCCGATCCGAGCTTTGAAGAAAACGAAAATGTGTGGAACTATAATGACAGTGACACCTATTTTGGTATTTGCCAAGCCCAAGGCAATCTTGACCCACATTCCGGAGAATGGGCCGCTGCCGTGCTCGGTGGTATCCAGGCGCCAACCTGTATAGAGCAGGAAATTTTTATTCCGGAAACTGGCCTTTATGAATTTTCCGGCTATTTTGCAGCTAACTGCCAGCAGATTACGCTTCGTATCGAGGGGACGGAAAGCCATTCTATCTCTTTCCCAGGCAACAATATAGAATGGGAAAAACAAACCCTGCTGTTCTATGCGAACGAGGGAGACGTCATCCGGCTTGAAATCTCTTCCATTCAGTCAACAGCGCTCACTGGATATATCATGGACGATATTTGCCTAACGCGCTGTGAAGGCACCTCCTTTGATGAGCCTACTGATCTGAGTGTCAGCGGCGGCATGGCCGTCAATGAGCCTTCCATGGCATTACAGGGGGATTACTGCCGATTATTGCTTTCGGGCAAAACGCTGGAGCTATCCGGCCCGATGTTGGAGCCGGGGCTCTATACCCTGTCCTTTTTTGTCAAAGGGCCGGATGCTGAGAGCGCTGCATGCGCATTCCCAATTGATGTGGCAATGTCTGGCGAAGCCTATGCGCCTGAACTCGTGCTGGCTGATCAGTGGAAAAATATCACGGTCTCCTTTTCTGTGGAAGAGGCCTCTGAGCTCTCCGCTACCATTGGCATGGAAGGCCTCACGGCAGTACTCTTTGACAACTTTTCTATTGTAAGAGTCGCAGATTTGCCGCCTAAGCCTCCTCTGGAGCAGTTGACGAATCTTGGATTTGAAAATGGAATTTCCGGCTGGACGCAACAGCAGGGCACCTCCTCTTCTTCCATCCTCGTCGCAACCTCTCAATCATATTCCGGCACAAAATCGCTCTTTATGGGATATTTCTCTTCGGAGCCGCTCAACAATTATGTGTCGCAAGACAGCTCTGCCGGCGCCGACGAATATGCTTTTTCAGCACATATCAAAACCGAAGGTGCGCTGAATGGCGTAGGAGCATTCCTGCTGCTGGAGGCAAAAGATGCAAGCGGAAAAATCCTTGCGTCTGCTGCAAGCCCGGCTATCTCCAACTCCAACGGCGCCTGGGTCGTTGCCTCGACAACGCTCAGCGCGCCTGCCGGAACTAAGACGGTAACGGCAAAAATTGGCGGCTTATACTGCACAGGTGGATTCTATGTGGATGACGCCTCCCTGCAATACAGTAAATAGGCACCAACCGAAATTCCATCCAGCACAAAAACAGCCGGCCCGTGGATTGCACCCACAGACCGGCTATTTCTCTTTCAATAGGGCATAAAAAAGCGGCGGGCATTGCTGTCCGCCGCCGGCGCTTTCTTAATGCAGAGGTTTATTTTACCTCTACTGTCCAGCCGTAAGGATCTGGGAGTTTACCCCATTGGATACCCGTAAGCGTATCATAGAGATGCTGGGAGATCGTGCCGATCTCGCCATTATTAATCGTCATAACCTTCTCATCCCACTTCAGCTCACCGATCGGGGAGATGACCGCCGCTGTACCGCTGCCGAAGGCCTCCTTGAGCTTACCCGCATCTGCTGCCTCAGCAACCTCTTCGATGGAGAGCCTGCGCTCGCTGACCTTGTAGCCCTGCTTTTTCAACAGCTCAATGCAGGACATACGCGTTACGCCCGGCAGAATGCTGCCTTGTAGCTCAGGGGTGACAATTTCATCATCGATCACAAAGAATACATTCATCGTGCCGACTTCTTCGATATATTTACGCTCTACACCATCCAGCCACAGCACCTGGGTATAGCCAACCTTCTCGGCCTCATCCTGCGCTTTGAGAGAGGCGGCGTAGTTGCCGCCTGTTTTGGTGTAGCCCATGCCGCCGCGCACCGCGCGGACATATTTATCCTCCACATAAATTTTCACTGGGTTAAGCCCTTCCGGATAATAGGCGCCAACCGGGGAAAGGATGATGGCAAAAAGCAGCTCCTGTGCCGGGTGAACGCCCACCTGCGCCTCTGTTGCGAAAATGAACGGGCGAATATAGAGAGAAGTTCCCTCTGCCGTGGGAATCCAATCCTGATCGACGCTCACAAGCTTTTTAATCGCCTCTACGGCAAAAGCCTCATCGATTGCCGGGATGCAAAGACGCTCATTCGAGCTATTCAGGCGGGCCATGTTGCGGTCCGGGCGGAAGAGAAGGATGCGTCCATCCTCCGTGCGGTAAGCCTTCAGGCCCTCAAAAACCTCCTGGCCATAATGCAGGCACATCGCGGCGGGATCAAGCTCGATTGGACCATAGGGAACGATGCGCGGATCGTGCCAGCCCTTGCCCTCGTCATAGTTCATCAGGAACATATGATCGGTATAGTAATTTCCGAAGCCTAACCTGGTTTGATCCGTTGGCTTCTGCTTCGGATGCTGTGTGCGCTCAATGGTGATTTCCTGCATGTCGAACAGCTCCTTTTTGTTCTTTTCTATTTATTATAAGCTCGAAAATCCGCATTTGCAATATCTTCTTCTCCCGTTCCTGCGTTGAAAACTTGTTTTTGCGCACTTTATATAAAAAATAAAAAGAGTAATTGCAGATTATACCCTATTTACATATAGCTTCCATCATGATATAATTTTTAAATAGCATAAATCTATGCTGTATGAGAGGAGAAAACAAATTGAGAAACGAAGTGATGAAGCTAAAAAAGCATGTTTACCGCGCAACCGGCATCTCGCTGCTAATCCTGCTTTTCGGTGCTCTGGGGGCTGGATTTTTGTTTGTCGTCGGCAACATTTTCGGCGTTCAAATTCTAAAACCCGGTAGCGCCATCTCCGAAATGCTGTGGCATCTATTTTTTTGGGCGACCGATTTCTTTTTTGTCGCCTTCGTGTTGATCCTATCCTACTTGATCGCGGGGCTGCCCGCCGTTGCGCCAGCATTGACGCTGAGCATCCTGTTCTCCCACTTTGCGGGGCAATATAACGGCGGCGAATTCTCCGTGCCGCTCTATACGAATTTCTTCACCGTACCAAATGCGGGTGGCGGCGGCGTAAACATCGGCTACCTCGGCTATCTCATCATGGCGCTGCTGCTCGGCTATCTCATCAAATATCTATTCATCCTCTGGGAACGCGTGAAGGCAAAGCTCGGCCCAAAGCTAGACCGTCCTGTCGCCGCCCTTGGCAAAAAAATAAAGCCTCTTGCGCAGCTCGACGGCACCACGGTGATCGGCCTGCCGGACTTTCTGGTCTATGTCCTCATCATGCCAGTGATTGCGGCGGCGGTGACCTATCTTGTGATCAACTATGGAATCGCCGTTCCCTTCAACGCACTGGCGGACGCTTGCAGCCGGTGCTGAAGGAGGCATGGGGCATCTCTCCAGCTCTCGGCGGGCTGATGATGGGCGCAATGGTCGGCTTCGATACAATCGGCCCCGTCTCCGCAGCTGCATTCTCCGTGGCGACGGACGCCGCCGTTGTGGGCAACACGGCGTTGATGACCACCTTTGGCCTCTGCTTTGCAGCGACGGGCTGGATTCCGCTGTTCGCCTGGCTCCTTCATCTGATCACCAAAAAGGGACCACGCTTTGACGGGGACGACGCCAACCTCGCCATGTCCGGCCCCATCAATGCCTTCTTTGACAACATGAAGCTCACCGTCATCTTTGCCGCGCCCTACGCCTGCCGCGACCCATTTCGGGTAATTCCCTGCTATCTCCTCACCTGCTCGCTGACCGGGCTTTTCAGCGGCGCGGCCGGGCTTGCGAACTCGCTCTATACCGCGCCGGAAAAAATTCGCGCTATTTTTGAAGGGCGATTGGTATACCTCCTTCCTCCAGCCAATGCGCTCTATTTCCCACACGCCTCGTGGCATCCTGATGCCCATAATTGTGGGCGCGTGCGCGATTTTAGGCGGCGCGGTGCTGTTGCTTTGGAAAACAAAGGCCATGAAGCGCCAGCAAGAGAAGGGAACCTATGTGGAAATGAGCGGCGATGTTGGCGGCGAGATGATCCGCCTTGCGAAGCGCTGGGCTGCCAAGCCGCAGGGGTCCGCTGACCATACAGAAAAAAACACGGAAACGCCGCTGGAAGCGGAGATAAAATAACAGAAAGGAAGAAAAACAGGTGCTTTTACAGCGAATTGTTGCCCTGCTCATTGCAATTGTCACCTTTTTTGCCAACTGCTTCGGCATCACCAGCTTGAATATGGTGCCATACGCAGAGTTGAGGACGGAGCTTGACGATTCCATCCCGCTCCTCACGGGCGACCATAGCGAGGAGCTTCTCACAAATATCGACCGTGGCGTCCGCATGGAGGTCTACCTCACTCTAGGGCCCGGCTGCGCTATTCCAGGCACGCAAGAGGACGCTTACGATTTTCTGGACACATGCATAGAAAAGTATGCGCAAGAAGCACCCCGCGAAGCGCAGGTCTATATCTACCTCAATGAATACTTTGACCATGACCTAGACGAAGCGGCATTTACACAACTGCGGGAATATCTCGAATATGTCCGCTCGAGGGATTTGGGCATTCTGCTTCGCTTTGCATACGAACCATCGCCGCAGAGCGAATACGCGCCTACCCAGGAGCAAATGCTGCGCCATATCACGCAGATTAAAAACTGGATGAGGGAAAACGAAACGCTCATTGGCGATGTTGTCACCGCCTTGCAGCTCGGCTTTATCGGCGCCTGGGGCGAATGGGGGTCCTCCTTGCAGGAGTACGACCGCAAACAGATCGCCAACGCAATTTGCGACATGGTGCCAAAGAACGTATACATCCAGGGCCGGTATATGGATGTGACCGCCCAGATGTTCGGCCGCAGCACCTTCCCCCGGGTAGGCTACCACAGCGATTTTATGGTTGGCCGTCCACATCCGTGGAACACTGCCTACGATAAATACTACGCGCCCTATTACTGGCTCTTTGCCGCCACCAGCGCGCACCGGATCAACGATGGGGAGATGCCTTGGGTCGGCGCAACGGAGGAACCGGATGAATACGTGGATGGGCAGAAATTCTTGCAGCAGTGCTATGAATACCACCTCTCCACCTTCAGCATTGAGCACAATTACCGCGATACGCATCGCGACCCGCCCAATGAGCCGGTTTATAACATCGCCCGCTGGCAAACGGAGGAACTGACACTGAGGGATGCAAAAAAGCTGCGCATTCCTTATTTTGAAAGCTGGTTTCAGGATGAAGATGGGAACGCCATCCGCCGCACCGTGTATGAATACCTACGCGACTTCCTCGGCTATCAACTTGCTCTTTCCAATTTGGAAATAAAAGCAACCCGAAAGGGTAGGCAGGTGAGCCTCATGATGACCAATTTCGGCCTCGGCACGCCGCTGACGCTGGACAGCGCCGAGCTGGTCGTGCGCAACCGCAAAACGGGCGAAGAAACGCGCTATGCGCTAGGCGGATTCAACACGGGCAAGCTCACCACCTACGGGCAGGTTACCCTAAAGGCGACGGTCAAAGAGGAATTGGCAGACTGCGACCTCGGCGTTGCCGTGACCCGTGCGCGGAGCACGGGCGATTATAGGATCCGCTGCGCAAACAATATCCCGTTTGCGGATGGGGTAAACTGGATTCAGTAAGCATACCGCCTACACCGCAAACTGTAAGCCGGTCAAGGCTCAAAAGAAGCCGCCGCATGGAACAGTGCATCCATGCGGCGGCTTCTTTTGCATCCCTATTGTTTTTTGCATGGTCATGCCGTATCAGACAAACGTGTAGGCTTTTACAAGCTGCCGGTAGGCTGCTACCGGAACCTCATAGCAGGTCATTTTTCCATCTTTTTTGACAGCAACATAGCCTGCTCTTTCTAAATCGCCGCACAGCCCCAGCTCCAACTGGGTATTGCCGTTAACCTGTAGCAACAATGTATACAGAGGCAGAGAAGGGTTCATTTTAACCTCCCAGCTCTCCCCCGTCGGCGTCCATACCTTCTGCTGTACTGCCGCAAGGACGGGGTTCATCTCCTCCCGCGTCTTCAGCTCATGGGTCTTTCCCGCTTGTTTATCCGGTGTCATGCTGACGTTGGCGCGGTAAACAACGCAATCAACGGCCTGCGCCTGTTTCGCGGAGAGCAGCGTAACCGCCTGCGCCGTCCCTTGTGTGGGCGTAGAATCCGGCGCACGCACAGACGGCGCGGCGCTCTGGCTGACGGTCTCTGTGGATGTCGGACGCGTTTGAGTTGGTTCAGAACTTGCCTCCTGTAAAACGGGCTCCACCGCGCTACCGTCGGAGGAAGGCTCCGCCGTTCCCGGTTCGCCCTGGCAGGCCGCGCAGGCCAGCAAAAGACAAGCGCATATTACGATTACCGATATTTTTTTCATGACTAAATTCACCTGCTTCCTACTGTAATGCATAGAGCGTTTCAAAAGCGCCTATCGCTTCCGTGCCTCCCGCGTAGTATTCCGTAAAGACACGATAGTAATAACGGCCTGTTTCAATTTCATAATAGGGCTCGCCACTCTGTTCCTTCACAGCACTTCCGTCACGCCTGTCCGCCACCACCTGTGCGGCTTGGGCGAATGCGGATTGCCGTGCCTGCCCTGTAACCTGAGGTGGCAGGGACCCGCTGCGCGCGGCAAAGCGCAGTGACAGCGGCGCGGAAACTGTATTGTCATAAACCCGGTCGGCCCGGCCGTTTTGGAAGATAACGGTATAGCCGCTGTCCGTGATAAAAGCGCCCGTTTTCTTCGTGTAATCGATCACAAAGTCTTTACCATTCTCACTTGTAGGCGTGCATTCCACACGATAGTCGGAGACGTCAAAGCCCGGAATCTTCTCCGCCATCGCCTCCGCTAGCAAGTCATACGAAAGGGTGGTATACGTCGCCTGAAGCGGAGAGATTGCAATTTGCCGCTGCTCAGGGAATTCTTCCTGAAGCGAAGCGGGGGCTGCGGCTTTGCTCTTTTTGATCACTTGGCTTCCGTTTCCATAAAGCGTATGGTTTTTGATATCGTTATCTGCATAGCTGAACTGGTCGGCATAAGCGACCGCATTCGTGACGGTATGGCCAAGCGCCAAACGGTTTTGGAACCGCTTCTGCCATTCAAATGCTGAATTTGCCCCAATAGTTACCCGCCATCCTAACACGGCATTTGCGCCCCTGTCCCTCGTCGTTGTGCAGAGGTTGATTCCCGAACCATCCCCATTGCTTGCTGTTAAGCACGCATCATAGATCACCAACTTTGTATTCGACAAAGAAAAGTTTTGAATATCAACCGCATTTCCGGATGCGCCATAGCCGTCATGCAAAGATAAATTATTGGGCAAATAAATACCATCTTGCGAACCATGCGCTGAAAAATACAAAATATCACTGTTTAAAACATACGAGCTGTTCAAATAGCTATAGGTCGGATTCGTACTGTACCAGGAAGAATACCCGCACAGCCCAAAATAATCGCACGCGGAGCGCACATCGTCACCGTTGTGAAATTCCCCGCCGATCGAGTAAGCCCGGCCCGCAACAGCCCCCGCGCTGATAACAGCCGAAGCCATCAGAACGACCGCCATGCACAAAGCAAATATCTGCTTTTTAAGCCTTGTTTTCATTTTCACCATTCCTTTGTTGTTTCTAACTCCCGTTTGCGGCCATGAAAAACGGAATGAAACATGGGACTCTCCTCCTTCCTATATTCTCCATTCATTCTTTTTAACAGAAGCGTACAGCAATTTTTAGGCAAATCATATTTTCTATAAATTCCATTCTCTGTACTTCCATTATATGCTCATTTATGCCAAAATTCTATATACATGTTATCTAAATATTATTATCTTTATTGTTAAAATCCTCCAAAAAATTCTATCTAATAACTAAAAGCATTTCGAAGAAGTCTGTTTCTCCGAAATGCTTTTTCTCTGGATTCACATTCTCTTTAATTCCCGCACTCCACGCTGATCTCATTGAACACCTTGAGCAGCGCGTCGATTTCGAGCTTCTGCTTCTCTTCCCCGCGCACGTCGAGTACGCAGCGGCCCTCGTGCATCATTACAAGGCGGCTACCATATTCCAGCGCAAAACGCAGGTTGTGCGTGACCATGAGGGAGGTCACCTGTTTTTCCTTCACGAGTTTATCCGTAATGCGCATCACGGTCTCGGAGGATTTCGGGTCGAGTGCGGCGGTGTGCTCGTCGAGGATTAAAAGCTCAATGTCCGTCATATTGGCGAGAATCAGCGCGAGCGCCTGCCGCTGCCCGCCGGAAAGCGTGCCTGCCTTCACATTCAGCCGATCCTCCAACCCCATGCCGCAGGTTTCGAGCAGCGTACGGTAGTAGTCCGTCCGGCGCTTGTTCACCCCGCGGGAAAGGCCGTAGGCTTTGTGCTTGTTATCCGCCAGCGCCATGTTTTCAAGAATCGTCAATTCGTCGCAGGTACCTTTTTTCGGATCCTGAAACACGCGGCCGATTTGATCTGCACGTTTGTATTCCGACAAACGGGTAATATCTTTCCCCCAAAAACAACCTTGCCGCCCTCCACAGGCAGGGAGCCGCAGACGATATTGAGAAGCGTTGTCTTACCAGAGCCATTGGAGCCGACGATGGAGACGAACTCCCCTTTTTGCACCTCAAAGCAGAACTGGTTAAACAGCGTTGTTTCATCCGGCGTGCCAATGTGGAATTTTTTTGTGATCTGGTCAAGCTTTAGCATGGCGCGCCCCCCCTTTCCGGCCGAACATCGTGGTGGACAGCAGCGCAAAGGTGAAGATCACTGCCATCAAAAGCTTCAAATACTGCGTAGGTAGGCCGAGCGCGAGTGCAACGGCAAGGCAGGCTTTATAGAGGATCGCACCCAGGAGCACCTTGCTCGTAGCGCGCAGGAAGCGCACACGGCGGAACAGGCTCAGCCCGATGATGACGGATGCAAGGCCGATCACCACCATGCCAACGCCCATCTGCAAATCAGCGGATCCCTTCTGCTGTGCGATGATCGAGCCTGCCATGGCGGCAAAGCCGTTACCAATGGCGAGGCCGAGAATTTTAGAGGAGCCGGGGCTGCGCGCAAGCATCGTCACATACTGCTCATTGTTGCCCGCGGCCCGAAGCAGCAGGCCGGATTTTGTGGAGAGGAACCAATCGAGCGCATATTTGCACACGACGGCGATCACCAGCGCCACAAAAATTGGCCGCAGCGTGTAGCCGCCGATCGTTTCCGGCAGAAGCGTTGCGGGCGCACTCGAAAAGATCGTGGGAGAGGTAAAGAACGACACGAGCGACAGCCCGCCCGTCCCTTTCATCACCAGCACTAGGTTGATAGAGAGCAACGCAGTCATCACAAGGATGCCGCACAGCAAAGGCCGGATTTTTAACTTCACGTTTAAAAGCCCGGTCACGCAGCCAGCCAGCGCGCCCACCACAAAGGAGAACAGGACGCATAACCAGGGATTGAAGCCCTGCAAAATGAGCACGCCCGTCAGCACTGCACCTAATGGCACGGTGCCGTCGACGGAAAGATCCGGAAAATCCAAAATGCTGTAGGTGATGTACACGCCGTAGGCCAGGATCGCATAGACGAAGCCCTCCTCCAACGTGGCTTTTAAAATGCCAAACAGTTCATTCATATGAGAACCCAACTTTCCGATAACAGATGTTCAGATAACAGACACCAACTGTCAGATTTTACTGTGATTCCTATCGTGTGCGAAGCCCGATGTCCAAAGTCTGCAAGAAGAGGCCTGAGGCTGGCGCGGAAATCCACGCCAGCCCTGTGCCCTTCAATCAATCCTCGTTTTTAGCTGCCTCAGGAGGCAGTCGTCACCTTCTGCGCATCCTTATAAGCCTCCGGCAAGGTCAGCTTGAATTTTGCGAGCACGTCGCTGTTGTAGACTGGGGCGCTATCCTTCACACGGGCAACCGGGATGCTGCCCGCATCCGCGCCGCCGAGCACCTGGCCCGCGAGTTTGCCCGTCTCCTCTCCAAGGGCAACGTAATCAAGGCTTTCGGAGGCTAAGCAGCCCTTTTCAACTTGCTCGATCTCGGAGCCGTATACCGGGATGCCTGCTTCGTTCGCCTTGGCGAGCAGCACGCCGAGGTTGTTCACAACGTTATTATCCGTAAAATTGTTGATGCAATCAACTTTGGCGGCAAGCGTTGCAGCGGCCTGCGGGATATCCGCTGCACTCTGCACGCCCATATCCACAATTTCAAAACCATATTTCGGAGCGAGCTCCTTGAACTGCTTCAAGTGGGAAACAGAGTTTGCCTCGCTCGTGGTATAGAGGATTCCGATCTTTTTCGCATCCGGTTGGAGGGCGCGGATCATTTTCATCTGTGCTTCCAGATTCAACAGGTCGGTTGTGCCGGTCGTATTGTTGCCGGGCTCGTCAAGGGAGGTAACAAGCTTTGCAGCCACCGGATCAGATACCGCGCAGAACACTGTCGGGATATTGGCGCTGCGCGCCGCGCTATAAGCGGCCGTTGCGGCAGGCGTTGCGATGCCAATGATAAGATCATATTTCTGAGCCGCCATATTGTTGGCAATCTGCGTTGCCATCTGATCCTCGCCGTTTGCATTCTGGAAATCGATCTTCGCTTTTTCACCGTCTTTATAGCCCGCCTTCTCCAAGCCCTGGATCAGGCCTTTGTAACAATTGTCAAGCGAGGCGTGCGGCGCATACTGGATGATACCAATTTTTTTGACTGCTCCAGAGGCCGCGCCCTCATTCTGGCTCTCTTCTCCCGTGCCGTTACCAGTGCAGGCTGAAAACGCGCACACAATCAGAATCACGCTCACCGCAAGGGCAACTATTTTTGTAAACTTTTTCATGATCATCTTTCCTTTCATTCTCTTATAAGTGATAAAAACGGATGTGGCCGGCGTGAGGTTGCTTCCCCCTGCGCCATCGCTTACCCGGAACGCCCATGCCGCTCCCTCCTGACATATTTTTAAAAAATAAAAAAGCCCTTGTCTCAACATTCCTGTTGGGACAAGAGCTGATGATCACTCCTGCGGTACCACCCGACTTGGCTTGCACACCCTGCAAGCCCACTCTTTTCACGCACAGCCATGCGTGCTTCGCTGGTAACGGGTGAAGCTCCCGTCGCACCTAACCCCTGTGACCAGAGGCTCGGATTGCCCTCGTAAGTCCATTCGCTATGGTATCCTTTGCCGCAATCGCACCGCCTGCGGCTCTCTTAGAAAGGCTTCGCCATGGGTACTACTCTTACTCACCGGTTTGCCAATTTGGATTTGTAGCTATTATATGCCGGGGCGTTCCATCTGTCAATAGGATTTTTTCATTTTTTCTCCGGCCGCTCTGCAAGCCGCGTAACTGCTTGCTTTTTCAAAGGTTCCATGCTATGATAAAAAACTGTTTGTATTCCCTATTACCAAAAAAGGAGCTCTTTTCATGATCAGTACCTCCAATGTTAGCCTGCAATACGGCGGGCGCGTGCTCTTTGAGCGGGCGAACGTCACCTTTTCCGCCGGCAACTGCTATGGCATCATCGGCGCAAATGGCGCGGGCAAATCTACCTTTTTGAAAATTCTTTCCGGTGAGCTGGAACCGAATAAGGGCGAAGTCAATATCACTCCCGGCGAGCGGCTCTCCGTGTTAAAACAGGATCACTATGCATTCGACGAATACGACGTGATTCGCACCGTGCTCATGGGCAACGCAAAGCTTGTGGAGATTATGGATCAAAAGGAGGCCCTCTATTCCAAAGAGGATTTCACGGAGGAGGACGGCCTGCTCGTCAGCGAGCTGGAGGCCGAATTTGCGGAGATGGACGGCTGGAGTGCTGAGAGCGACGCGGAGATCCTCCTAAACGCCCTTGGCATTGAAAACGAGAAGCATTCCGCCAAAATGAAGGAGCTCGACGGCGATGATAAGGTGAAGGTGCTGCTTGCTCAAGCGCTCTTTGGCAATCCGGATATCCTGCTGCTCGACGAGCCGACCAACCACCTGGATCTCGCTGCCATACAGTGGCTGGAGGATTTCCTGCTCGACTTTGAAAACACGGTCATTGTCGTCTCCCATGACCGGCATTTTCTCAACAAGGTTTGCACACACATCGTGGATATCGATTACGGCAAGCTCGCGCTGTATGTCGGCAACTATGACTTCTGGTATGAATACACGCAGTTGGCTCAGCGCCAGCTACGCGAGCAGAACAAAAAGGCAGAGGCCAAAAAGAAGGAATTGCAGGAATTCATCGCCCGGTTCAGCGCAAACGCCTCTAAATCCAAGCAGGCCACCAGCCGCAAAAAGCTGCTGGAAAGCCTCGATATCGAATCCATGCCCGTTTCCTCCCGCCGCTACCCATTTGTGGCTTTCAAGCCGGATCGCGAGGTGGGCAACGACCTTTTAACCGTGACGGACCTGACGAAAACGGTTGGTGACCGCAAGGTGCTTGACCATGTGAGCTTTACGATCCGTCCGAATGAGAAAGTTGCCTTTGTCGGCTCGGATACAGTGGCGAAAACCACACTCTTCCAGATCCTCGCCGGGGAGCTGGAACCGGATGAAGGCAGCTATAAATGGGGCGTGACGACCTCGCTCGCCTACTTCCCGAGCGATAACTCCGCGTTTTTCGACGGCTGCGAGCTAACCCTCATCGACTGGCTGCGCCAGTTCTCTCGAGAGCAGTTGGAAACGGATATCCGAGGCTGGCTCGGCCGGATGCTCTTTGCCGGCGAAGAGGCCACCAAAAAGGCGAAGGTGCTCTCCGGCGGCGAGCGCGTGCGCTGCATGCTATGCAAGATGATGGTTTCCGGCGCAAACGTGCTGATTTTGGACGAGCCGACGAACCATCTGGATCTGGAGAGCATCACAGCGCTGAATAACGGGCTCATCAGCTTCCCCGGCACGCTGCTCTTCACCTCGCACGACCATCAGTTCGTGCAGACGATTGCGGACCGGATCATCGAAATCCTGCCTGACCGTGTGATCGACCGCAAGGAGACGTATGACGAATACCTTGCGTCGTTGGCGGAGGAGGATTTGAAGAAGCTGCGGTGATAAGCGGTTTGCAATCCAATGGAATGATAGCTATAAAAAAAACACGCACGTCTCTGCATAAAAAGACGTGCGTGGTTTTTCTTTTTACTTGTCTACTGCATTGTCTGATTGTCCTTATGAACGATATTATTTATCAATAGGATCTTTCTTTACCGCACCAATAATGGCAAGTAACAAGCCAATCGCCTCACACGCAAGACCTATCAGATAAAGAGGACCGAAAGGTTCCGGAAAAGCTAAGCAGCCAGCCCCAGCAATAGCAAATGCAATCCCTAATAACAGAGTTTTCATATAATCACCTGAATTATTATAATGAATCTTTCGGTTCCTTTTTAACCGCGCCGATAACAGCAAGTAACAGGCCTAATGTTTCACATGCAATACCTGCGATAAAAATCGCGGCATATGATTCTGGGAAGGAAAGAAAGGCAATCCCCGCTAAAATAAACGCAATCCCTAATAGAAGGATTTTCAATATCCTCACCTACCTTAATCTTATTTAGAGGTTGCCCAGAAAGTACATGGTGCATCAGAGGCCTTATCATATGTCATACTCCAACCAATTGAGATAGATGCACTTGCCTTCCCGGAAGAAAAGCTCAATGAGCCGCTTGGAGTGGCTACTACAAGTTTGTGATAATATCTTCCTACCGCTACTTCGTATGAATTATCCGTTGTTTTTTTTCGTTAAAGCTACCGCTAATAGACCGGCATGTTTCACGAAACTATAACCTGCATGATACGCCTTGATATCAATTTCTGTACCGATTCCAACCTTCGGCTCATAATCGGTACAATTCGTTCCTCCATCTTCATAGTAAACCTCATCTGAACCCAGCCGATATCCTTGATAAATCCAACCAAATACATCTGGCTCTGCCACAAAATCTCCGCTCCATGCCATTGCGGCCTTATCTATCAGCGTATTGAGAGGACTATATGACCATACCCAACTATACAACAATACCTTTTGGCTGATCGAATCCGCATAAGAGGCGTGGATGCAGATCATCTGGCTTTCCCAATTTCTAATTGTCCGCGCTACCGCTTCCTCTGGCATTTCTTTTAATCTCTGCATTTCCTCCTGATTTGCCGCCTGATATGTTTTAACCTCTGCCTTGCGCGCACGCATTGCGTCCTGCTCCGTCCTGACATTCGCCGCGAGCCTAACCGGCTCCTGCCTGTACCTGCTCATTGGAGAGCAGCACGTTCGCCACCGCCTCCTCATCGCTGAGGAGCTTTTGCAGCTGCGCGCGGCTCTGCCCATCCATCACGACCCGCCCGTTTTCAAGGGTATACTCCACCCTGTAATCGTCCGTAAACACGCCACAAGTAGGTTCCCCCATCTCGATTGTTGATTCGCCGAGGTAGATGCGCTTTTTTAAATCAAAGGGCAATTTTTGAATCACAATCTCCGGCGCACCCTGTTCGGCCAGAAACGCATCTATCTGCTCCTCCGTGATCGCGCCGTAGGCGAAGCTCTGCATCAAAACAACGGAATAGGCCAGCAGAAGTAGCGTGGCAATCGATACTTTCATCGTTCTTTTTATCTTTTGACCATCCTCTCCCTGCTTAACTCAAACGGATTCTCCTTTATTCTCAGTTTCGCCCATATCATCCTCCTTTCTCTTGCATCATAAATCTTTTCCATTTTATAGTCAACATTTACGGAAAATAAAATTTTAAATATTCTATTTTTTGTTTTTATTTACAATTGAATGTAATCTGACGGCCTGGCTTCATAAGTCTTTACAACTCCATGAGAGCCCACGAATCCTAATAGATACTGGGCTTCCACAAACCTTCTGGTATATGAAATGTTATATAACGCTATAAAGGTACACGCCGGAATGGTGTAAAAATGGTGTAGCAAAAAATGTGCTTTTGAGAAAAAGCCCGTGCAACAAAATAATATCCGTATATAAAATTAAGCCCTCCATTTCACCAAAATGGCGGGCTTCAGCGTGTCGAAGAAGCCGGTGTTAAGCATGAGCAAAACAGCGGCTTCTTGGAAATAGAAGGGCAGAAAGCGGGTAAAGGCGAAGGAAACAAAGGGAATGGGAGTCTCTCCATTTCCGAATGGCAAGCTTTTTGAGATTCATGGCAACGAACTTAAGCCTGACCCAGTTGGAAACCTGGGACAAGCCTCTGTACTGAGTATACCGCATGGCGTGCTTCTCTTTGGCGTCCGCAAAGACGCGTTCGATGGTCTCCTTGCGCCGCTTGTACAAGTCCCGATACTTCGGTGTATAGCGGGCGTCGTCGGCCAGTTCCTCATAATCCTTCCAGATATGCCGCTGTACCGTTTTCACACAAGTCTTGGAGTGAGTACAAAGATGGCGCGTCCGACAGTTTGCACATACCTGTGGATTGCTCTTGTATTCCCGGTATCCATCCCGGTTAGTCGTGCTGTAGGGTAATGGCTGATACTCCGGGCAAAGGATGCAGTCGTAGTATGCGTCATACACATATTTCCACCATTCGTGCCCGCCCTTCATCGTCTGTGGCCGGTGGACAACACCCGGCCGTCCTCGAATACTTTCTTGCAGATATGCGGCGTCTTGTACGCTGAATCCGCTACCACCGTTTCCACTTCCGGGAATCTCACGGTCACTTTGTCATATACGTCGTCGAATGCCATGCTGTCATGTACATTTCCCGGCGTTACCACCGTTTCCAGCATCTTCTCTCACCCTTTCCCATTTTACCATTTCCACGAAAAAAAGCCCAGCCTTTCGGCTGGTCCTTTTTCGACAGGCTGTAAACAGTTGAAATGATAAATCCAATATATTTGTAAAAACTCAAAAAATCTTCTCTCTATAATTCTATATAGTTATTAACAATAAACAATTCATAAAATATGAGAATATTTGGACGATAATCCAGTCTTGATTTGTTTTATATATATAAAAGCAACAAAGGGGTGATACTAATGGTTTAATTAAGTGAAACCGGAAAAAATCAACTAAAAATTGGAGGCTGTTAAAATGAAGAAACTGTTATCTATTATTCTGAGTATGTTATGTCTATCCTTCCCATTGAGTATGGTTGCTTATGCCCCAGATAATTTTATCCCAGTAGAAGATC
>ENA-OQDA01000078-OQDA01000078.1-human-gut-metagenome-genome-assembly--contig:-NODE-78-length-41062-cov-5.124075_pt1 | contig 41062 bp, 38 predicted proteins | sample MGYA00242771_ERZ504603 | MGnify/ENA primary metagenome ERZ504603 (study PRJEB26092, sample SAMD00036328) | human gut metagenome | host: Homo sapiens | study: EMG produced TPA metagenomics assembly of...
AAATAGGTTCCGTTGTCCACGAACGAGCAGGCGAACAGGATCATGGCCACCACGCCAGACGGCTGGACCGCGAACGGTGCAGCCAGAAGAACACGACCGCGAGAACGACGTACGTCGCCGCAAGGAGCATGTTGTACAGGAATACCGGATACGTCATCGGAACCACCCTCCGTCATCGCGCTGGCGAAGACTCCCCTAAGCTCGCCAGGGTACGGCTCCGCCGCTCGAAGCGCAATACCAACCCGGGGTTATTTCGGGTATAGGAGCCGTTCGCCTCGTATAAACGCAAATAGGACTTCCGGACAGGGCGAATCCGCCTGTATACCTGCATCAGGAAGCGGCTGGAACGCGGTCGACACGACCCGCCGCACGAGGAAGGGAGCAGCACGCCATGGATACGAACCAACCATCGAACACGTTGTCCCGTAGGAAGTTCGTCAAAATCGGCGCGACGGGAGCGGCCACGCTCTTCATCTTGCCGGCGCTTTCGGGCTGCGGAAGCGAAAACGGCGAAGCGCAAACGGACGAGGCGGAGGGAGGCGCCGGCGCCCAGCAGAAAACGGCCACCCTCGCGTTTCGCGGCGGCACGATCCAAACCATGACGTCCGAGAACGACGTCGCCGAAGCCTTGGCCGTCGACGGCAACGAGATCGTCTACGTCGGCGACGAGGCGGGGCTCGAAGCCTTCGTGGGAAGCGGCACGAAGGTGATCGACCTCGAGGGCGGCATGGTGGTGCCCGGCTTCATGGACGGTCACATCCACGCCCCGGGAGACTGGGTCACCAAGCTCTACGACATATACCTCGGCGACGCGACCACCGTCGACGAGTACGTGAAGATCATCTCCGACTTCGTCGCGGCGCATCCCGAGCGCGAGGCGTACACGGGCAACCCGTTCATGGTGAACGCGTTCCAGCTGGAGGACGGCAGCAACCCCGGGCCGAACAAGAAGCTGCTCGACGAGATCTGCCCCGACAAGCCCATCCTGCTTTTGGACGTCTCGCATCACTCCGCCTGGGTCAACAGCAAGGCGCTCGAGATGGCGAACATCACGCGCGACACGCCCGACCCGCTCGGCGGCATCATCACGAGGGACGAGGACGGCGAGCCCACCGGATATCTCATCGACGGCGCCGCCACCGAAGTGTCCGCCCTCGTCGTGTCCGAGCACACCGACGAAGAGTACGAGCAGGCCATCGCAAAGTACCAGGAGGACGCGTCGCGCTTCGGCCTGACCGGCATCACGAACCTCTCCGCCGTGGACGCGCGCTTCTTCTCCGAACTGGAAAAGGCCGGCGAGCTCAACCTGCGCATGAGGATCCTGCCCACCATCATCCCCGGCACCGATCCGAGCGAAGCGGTCAAAACAGTCAAGGGACTGGCACGCTACGACAGCGAGATGATATCCACCGGCACCGCGAAGATGTTCTCCGACGGCGTCACCGAAGGCGGCAGCGCCGTCATGCTGGAACCGTACAACGAAGCCGCCGGCAAGGGGTCGGACTGGTACGGCGAATCCGAATGGGATCAGCAGGAGTTCGACGCCATGGTGGCCGCCCTCGACAAGGCGGGCGTGCAGGTGCACGTCCACGCCATCGGCGACGGTGCCGTCCGCAACACGCTGAACGCCTTCGAGAACGCGATCAAGGAGAACGGCGAGCGCGCCGACCGCCGCTACACCATGACCCATGTGTGCGCCGTGGCCGACGAGGACATCAAGAGGATCGCCGACCTCGAGGTCATCAGCGCGCTGCAGTTCCTGTGGATGTACCGCGACCCGCTGTGCGAGCTCGAGATCGCCTACATCGGAGAAGAGCGCGCGATGGCCATGTACCCGGTCAAGAACATGCTGGAAGCCGGCTGCATCGTGAGCGGTGCCAGCGACGGCCCGGTCACCCCGTTCGCGCCCCTGGAGGAGATCGAGGTCGCCGTCACGCGCAACAGCCCCTATCCCGGCGAAGAGGACACCGATATGCATCGCTGGCCCGAGCAGGCCATCACGCCGTACCAGGCCCTGGAAGCCTACACGAAGAACGTCGCGTTCGAGAACTTCATGGAGGACCTCGTGGGAACCATCGAGGTCGGGAAGAAGGCCGACCTCGCGGTGCTCGACCAGAACATCCTGACCTGCGACCCGAAGAAGATCTCCGACAGCACCGTGCGCTACACGATCTCCGACGGCCGCATCGTGCACGAGGGCTAGCCCCACGACGCCGACGGCAAGAGCGGTACCAGCAATCGGACGGCGAACGGCAATCGCGGCGCGCATCCGCCGTTCGCCGTCCTCGAAAGCGGGACACGGACGAAGAACTTCATTATACTGGGAGGAGTTTCGCTAAAACCGCATCCCGAGGAGATCCTATGCCACGCGAGACCATGACCGCCAAACGCCAGCGCGCCCTTGCGGTGGCGGAGCGCATGAACGAGCATTACCCCGCCGCCGAGTGCGCGCTGCACTACTGGGGCGATCCGTTCCGCTTGACCATCGCCGTACTGCTGAGCGCCCAAACCACCGACAAAGGCGTGAACAAGGTCACGCCCGCGCTGTGGGAGCGCTACCCCACGCCCGCGGACCTCGCAGCGGCCGATGTCCGCGACGTTGAAGGCATCATCCGCACCATCGGCTTCTTCCATACGAAGGCGGCGAACGTCATCAAGTGCGCTCAGATGGTAGTGGCCGACTACGGCGGCGAGATCCCGCGCGACATAGACGAGCTGCAGAAGCTGCCGGGCGTGGGGCGCAAGACGGCGAACGTCGTGCTCAACGAGGCGTTCGGCATCGTGGAGGGCATCGCGGTGGACACGCACGTGTTCCGCATCGCGCATCGGTTGAAGTTCGCCGGCCCCTCGGCCGACACGCCAGCGAAGACCGAGGCCGCCCTGCTCAAGCTGTACCCGCGCGAATACTGGGGTCCCATCAACCATCAATGGGTGCTGTTCGGCCGCGAAACGTGCATCGCCCGCAACCCGAAGTGCGCGACGTGCTTCCTGTGCGACCTCTGCCCCAGCTGCGGAAAGGCGTAAGAAGAAAAAACTTGGATTAGAGTTCGCTCCAAGAAGCAGTACGGAAGCGTGCTGCATGCGAACGCGAAGGACTATCGCGAGAGGGGTTTGTATGCGCTACCGCGAACTGGGCAGGACGGGGCTCGAAATCAGCGAGATCGGCTTCGGAGCTGAATGGATGGAGAAGAAATCGGCCGCCGAGGTGCGCGCCGTGGTCGAGCGCTGCGAGGAAGCGGGCATCAACATCCTCGACTGCTGGATGGCGGGACCCGAGGTGCGCAGCAACCTCGGAGCTGCGTTGGCCGGCACGCGCGACCGCTGGATCATCCAGGGCCACATCGGCTCCACCTGGCAAGACGGCCAGTACGTGCGCACGCGCGACATGAATCTCGTGCGTCCCGCGTTCGAGGACCTGCTCGCGCGCCTCGGCACCGACCACGTGGAGCTGGGCATGATCCACTACGTCGACGACATCAACGAGTACGAGGGCATCATGGCCGGGGAGTTCATCGAATACGTGCGCGCGCTCAAAGCCGCCGACGTCATCGGGCACATCGGGCTGTCCACCCACGCGCCCGAGGTGGCGAAGCGAGCCGCGCTGTCCGGCGAGATCGAAGCCGTCATGTTCAGCGTGAACCCCGCCTTCGACCTCCTGCCGGCCACGGCCAGCCTCGACGACGCATTCACCTTCGCCTACGACGACGCGCTCGAAGGCATGGATCCCACCCGCGCCGAGCTGTACGCGCTGTGCGAACGCGAGGGCGTGGGCCTTACGGTGATGAAGGGGTATGCCGGCGGGCGTCTGTTCAGCGCCGAGGCGTCTCCGTTCGGCGCGGCGATGACGCCCGTGCAGTGCATCCATTACGCGCTCACCCGCCCCGCCGCGGCTAGCATCCTGGCGGGCTTCGACGAGCCGGCGCACGTCGACGACGCCGTGGCCTACGAAACGGCGACCGAAGCGCAGAAGGACTACGCGAGCGTGTTGGCGGGAGCGCCGAAACACGCCTACTTCGGCCAGTGCACCTACTGCGGCCACTGCGCGCCCTGCACGGCCGGCATCGATATCGCCGCCGTCAACAAGTTCTACGACCTGGCTGTCATGCAAAGCGAGGTGCCCGCCTCGATCCGCGAGCACTACCGCGCGCTCGACGCGGCCGCCGACGACTGCACGGCCTGCGCCGCCTGCGAGCCGCGCTGCCCCTTCGGCGTGCCGATAGCCGAGCGCATGGAGAAGGCGGCCGAGCTGTTCGCGTAGCGCGCAGGCTTTGCCGCGCTCCTGCAGAGGCCGTGGCCCGCGGGAGCGCGCTGTCGCCCGAAGCGGACGCTTTTCCCGCAGAATCGTCTGTTCCAAGCGACAGCGCGTCAGCCGCTACCCGTAACTGGACGGAGTCAGGCTCCGCCGCTCGCCGAAGCGGGATGCGCGCACGCTTCCCGCGAAGTGGTACAATCGAAGTGCTGATTCTGCGACGTCACCGCGACGCGACTGAACCGCACCTACCGTTCCCACCCATCATCGGAGGTTGCCATGTACGCATGCGGAGATACGGTCGTCTACCGTCATCATGTCTGCGAAGTTGCCGCCCTGCGCGAGAACTACTTCGAAGGAAAGGACTACCTCGAGCTGCGCGCGCTGTTCGAGAACTCGCTCAAGCTGTTCGTTGCCGTCGACGAGGCCACGCCCGACAACCTGCGTCCCATCATGTCGAAGCGCGCGGCACTCGCCCTGATCGATTCCATCGTGGATGCCGACACCATCGACGAGAATGCCCTCAAGCCCGACGCGCCCACGCCCACCCTGTTGGAGCGCCGCATGAAGGAAGAATACGACAAGCGCCTCAGAACGTTCGCGCCCGAGGATCTGGTTCCCATCATGAAGTCCGTCCACGAGCGCACCGTCCGGCGCGTCGATTCGGGCCGCCGCATCACCGCCACGGACAAGAAGTACTTCGACCTGGCAGAAGGCCTGCTGTGCGACGAGCTTGCGGTGTCGCTGGCCGTTCCGCGCGAGAACGTGAAAGACGTGCTCGTCGAACGCGTGAAGCGAGCCGAGGCGCTCCGGCGCTGACGGGCTTGTCCGCCGCCTCCGCTACGCCGGGAGACGCGACTCTACGGAGCGTTCATTGCGCCGGCCGCGGCGCGCGCGTATCGTAGACGCCGTCCGAAAAAACCAGGGAGGATCGCCATGGACGCCAGAAACACCGGCACGCTCATCCGCGCGCTTCGCGAGGAGCGCGGGCTCACCCAGCGCCAGCTCGCCGACGCGCTCGGCGTCACCGACAAGGCCGTGTCCAAATGGGAGCGCGGAGGCGGCTGCCCCGACATCGAGCTTTTGCCCGGCCTGTCCGAACGCTTGGGAACTCCCGTGGAAACGCTGCTCGACGGCCGCCTGGCCGTCGATGTCCGAACGGGAGGAACCATGAAACGCGCCGCATTCCGCGTCTGCCCCGCCTGCGACAACGTGATCGTCACCACCGGCGACGCCGAAGTGTCCTGCTGCGGCAGGAAGCTGCCCCCGCTCGTCGCCTTGCCAGCCGACGAGGCGCACGCCGTGCACGTCGAGCCGATCGAGGGCGACTGGTACGTCACCTTCGACCACGAGATGAACAAGCAGCACCACCTCGGCTTCGTCGCCGTCGTGGGCTTCGACCGCATGGCCGTCGAAAAACTCTACCCCGAGCAGGGCGCCGAAGCGCGCCTGCCCCGCCTCGCCGGCGCGAAGCTCTACACGTACTGCACGGCCCACGGCCTCATGCGGCACGAACCCGCGCGCCGCTAGCGCGCGGGACGCATCACCACCGCGCATGCCGTCTGCACGAGGCCGATCACCAGGTAGATCACCGAGACCGGATTCGGCAGGTACACGAGCTCGAACACGCACCAGACGATGAGCAGCGCGCCGGCCAGCAGCGCCCACGAACGCGCGCGCCCATCGCTGCGCGCGAACAGCACAGCGGCCACGAGGTTTGCCACCCCGTTCACGAGCGCAAGGGCAAGCCCCGGCCAGAACAGATCGGCCGTCATATACGCAGGCAGCGGCATCCGCTGAATCAAGGGCACCATGAGGTCGAAGAAGCCGAAGAGCTCGCCGAACGCGGGCGGCAGGATGCCCGCAGCGCCCGCCATCATGAAGCCGCCGCACACCACCGCGCACACCCCGTTGAACACGCAGATGACACGCACGATGCGGCGCGCCGCGTTCATGCGCGCTCCGCGCTTCCCGCCGACACCGCGGCGGCGTCAAGCGCGCGGACGCGCGCCGCGACCGGCGCGATGGCGGCGCGGTCGGTGCCGTCAAAGCCGCCGCGCATGCCCTCGAGCATCTCGGCGGCGCGCGGGTCGGCGGCGGCGTTCTTCTCCTGCATCTTGAAGAACAGCTTCATGGCCAGCTTGTCCGGCAAGCCCAGGCGCTCGTAGGCGAACCCGCCGCGCAGGTAGAAGCGCTCCACGTCATCGAACTCCGGCGACGGCAGCTCCTTGGCAAGCGCCTCTTCCACCATGTCGGTCCATTCCACGGGCGTCGCGCCCACTGCGAACACGACGAACCGCGTCTGCAGATGCTTCTCACGGGCGCGCGCAAGCCACTTCTTGCCCGCGAGCCCTCCCGCATGAAGCCATCCGCCCAGCACCACCACGTCGAAACCGCTTGCGTCGAACCGCGGCTCGTCGCCGAGCGACACCACCTGGCACCCCAGCTCCTCCGCAAGCCACTCCGCGTAGCGCTTCGTGAACCCCGTCTGCGACGAATACACAACCACCGTGCTCATGCCCGCTCCCCTCCTCGAATGCCCCGCCCCGCCGCCGTATGCGCCCGCGCGAACCGCTCGACGTGGGCGGCGAGCCGCGGTTCGGCTTCCTCCCATGTCAGACCCGCATGCATGAGCATGAACGGGACGCCCTGCAGTTCGACGGCCATCTGCGCGGCGTCGTCGCGGACGAACTCGCCCGTGGCCATGAGGTGCTCGAAGATGGTGCGCTGCAGCGCCATGGGCTGCTCGACGAACACGAGGCGGTAGACGCGCCCCGCCTCCTCGCTCTCGAACTGGCTGATCACCAGCAAATGGCGCAGGCGCACCATGTACGGATCCTCGAAGAAGTAGCGAAACGACGGCAGCACCATCTCGTGCATGCGCTCGGCGTTCATCTCCTCGTACGGCGTCGCGTCGTCGGAGACGTCGAACAGGATGTTGCGCTCGCCGAAGAACCGACGCGTCCGCTCCAGCGCATCGCGCACGATGGCGTCGAATATGGCCTGCTTGCCGGAAAAATGATTGTACAGCGACGCGTCCTTGATGCCGACGGCAGCCGCGATGTCGCGCACCGACACCGCATGGAAGCCGCGCGATGCGAACAGCGCGAACGCCTCCTCGACGATGCGTTCCTTCGTGTCCTTCCCCCGCATGGTCTCTCCTCTACAAAACTAGCGACTGCTAGTATATTAACTAACGATCGCTAGTTTTTCAAGGGATGTCGCTCATTCCCTTTGTCATCCTGAGCGGAGCGCCGCAGGCGCGTAGTCGAAGGATCCCGCGTGGCGACAGCCGTAACGCTAACAGCTAACGCCGCACGGGATCCTTCGCGTCCCCGCTTCGCGGTGCCTCCCTGCGCTCGCTTCGTGTGCTCGGGAGTTCGACAGTACACCGGACTGTCGAATGCTTGCGCTCGATCAGGACGACAGGGGAGTTGCCTCCCTACTCCTTCTGGAACTCCTCCAACATCTCGGCAAGCACTTCTACATGGGAGCGGCGAGAGCGCGTGGCGGTTCCCACCAGCGCCACGGACTCGCAGTCCCCGTAACGGTCGAAGAACTGCGGCACGGCCTCACGCTCGCGCATATCCTCGCGGTAGGCATCGGCGTAGGCGTCCCACCCGATGTTGCCGTGGATATAGCGCTCCATCATGGTGGGCGCCGGGGCGAACAGCTTGTCGTGCACATAACGGGCATGGACGAGCTCCTCGACGAAATAGGCCAGGTCGTCGCGCTTCGTGAAGCCGGCCAGCTGGTTCGTGTTCTTCAGCCTCGTGTCCACCACGAGGTCGACCTTCCAGTCGACGAGGCGCTTGAAGAACTCTTCTGCCGAAGTCTCGTAAGCGCTGATGGTGTGGATGTGCATGAGCGGATGCTCCTTCGCGTCAATCGTTTCCTCCGGTACGTTACCCCAAGTTATGCCGGTGCGCGGTCGCAACGGCGCACTGTGGACAAAACGAGAAGCCTTCGTCATTGCGCCGCCATCCGGCACATTTTCCCATCGATGAAAATCTCCCCCTCTTCGATAAGCATTTACGCTCGAAAACGCACCGATTGCGTTTACAATACAGAAGGCATGCTCAACGGATCATTGAAACGGAGCGCACTTCTTGGACACGAAAGAAGCGCTGAAGTCGTTCGAGCTCGACGCGCGACTGTTCTACGACGCTATAGCGTTCAGCACGGACGACTACCTGTACATCATCGACATGCAACGCGATATCGCGCTCGTCTCCGACAACATGCGCGACGACTTCGACCTGCCGGACAGCCTCGTTCCCGGCCTCATCCCTCTCTGGAGAGAACTCATCGTCGAACGCGATCGGAAGCGCTTCGATGATTCGATCGACAGCATGCTCTCAGGGGAAACCGACTGCCACGATCTCGAATACCAGGTGAAGAACGCCTTGGGAGAAAGTATCTGGGTGATGTGCCGCGGACTTCTGAAGCGCGACGAGAACGGCCAGCCGACGATGTTCGCCGGCGTGGTCACCTGTCTGGAGCGCAAGGGTAAAATCGACTCAGTCACCGGGCTGTTCACGCACGACGAATGCATGAACCTCATCGATCGGCTCATCGCCTGCGAATCGCAGGGCGGCGTCATGCTGTTGGGGCTCGATGACTTTTCTCGCATCAACCTGCTGAACGGCCACGCTTTCGGAAACACCGTGCTCAGAATGTTCGCCCAGTCCACCCAACGCCTCATCCCCGAAGGAGCGTCCATGTTCCGCCTCGATGGCGACGTGTTCGCTATCGTGATGGACGGCGCCGGCTGCGCCGCCATGGAAGAGCTCTACCACGCCATCCACGTGGTTGCGAACCGCCAACACACCATCGACGACTTGAGCTTCTTCTGCATGGTGTCGGCCGGCATCGCGATGATCGGCCAAGACGCCCAGAGCGCCCAAGATCTGCTGCGCAACGCGGAGAACGCGTTGGAAGAGAGCAAACAGCGCGGCAAGAACACTTCCACGTTCTTCTCGTCCGCGACGATCGCGACGAAACTTCGCCGCCTGGAGATCAGCGACTACATGCAGTCTTCCGTCCTCGACGATATGAAGAACTTCGAGCTGTACTACCAGCCGCTCGTATGCGCGGAAACCATGGACATCGCCGGAGCGGAAGCGCTTTTACGTTGGAATTCCGAGGAGCACGGCCAGCTCTCGCCGGTGGAGTTCATTCCCGTGCTGGAGTCGTACGGGCTCATCGGCCAGGTGGGCCGCTGGGTGCTGGAGCAGTCGTTCACGCAGTGCAAGCGCTGGTCGGAAACGCATCCCGGCTTCATCATGGACGTGAACATCTCCTACCTGCAGCTGCTCGACGCCGACTTCGTGCCGTTCGTGGAGCAGCTCGTCGAGCGCACCGGGGTCGACCCGGCGTCCATCGTGCTGGAGATGACCGAGAGCTACTTCGTCACCGACATGGACGCGCTGCGCGCCACGTTCGACCGTCTGCGCTCCATCGGCATCCGCATCGCCATGGACGATTTCGGCACCGGTTACTCGTCGCTTGGCCTGCTGGCCCAGTCGCCCGCCGACATCGTGAAGATCGACCGCCTGTTCATCAAGGACATCCACCGGGAAGCGTTCAACCGCGCGTTCATAGACGCGGTCATCGAGCTGTGCCATAGCGTGGGCATCGAGGTGACGGTCGAAGGGGTGGAAGAACCCACCGAGCTCGACGCCGTGCGCGCCATCGGCGCCGACAGCATCCAGGGTTTCTTCGTCTCGTGCCCCATTCCGGCGCATAGCTTCGAGGAACGGTTCATCACGCCGCAGACGGCCTCTTAGTCCCGCGTCTTCCAGCGCATCAGATCGATCTAGGCCCGCGCTCGCAAAGGCGAGCCCAGGCGCGCAAGCTCCCCTGCCACCGTCTCGACCAACAGGGGCAGCGCCGCATCCACTTTCGGAGTCAGCCCCACGGTGACCACGGCAGGCGATGGGTTCTCCACCTGCATTCCCAGGCACAGGCCCTCGGCTTCGTAGCCTAAAAGCGCAGCGGCGTCGAACAGGTCGACCAGCTTGAGATCGTGCAGCGACGCTGTTGCCCCCGAATGGCGCGCCATGGCATCGGGCTCGAAGCGAAACACCGTGCCAGGATCGGCATCGGTGCCGTCAACTGCATCCACCGTGATGATAACGTCGTACTCGCGCACGCGCTCGATCATGTTGAGCGAGAGGCAACCCAAATCGAACAGCTCCACGTTGTCGGGAATATCGTATCGCGTCAGCAGCTCCTCGTACACGGCAGGGCCTACGCCGTCGTCGAGCATAAGCTTGTTGCCAACGCAGAACACCGCGATGCGCCGGGCAGCACCCACCTTACGCCCCCACCGTCGGGCGGATGACCAAGTTGTAGTACGTCGCCGCCGCGATCATCGCGATCCCTGCGATCACGCTCGCTATCGTCCAGATGCGCTCGCGCTTGAGGTACGTCTCCTTGTCCTGACCGAGGCTCGCCGCGCGATGCGCCGCGAAGGGCTGGCCCAGGATGGCGAACACCACCGTGCCCACCGTCAGCGTGAGCAATACGATCAACGCGATGCCTATTGCCAGCGGCGTGCGCTCGGTGAATGCCGCATAGAACGTGTTGTCGGCGAACAGCCAGATGGGATAGAACAGGATAGCGGCCCACATGCCGTGCGCGGGGCCCCAGATAGGCGGCAGGAACAGCGCGCCGATGTTGAGCCGGGGAATACCCTCGAGGAACTTCTCTTCGCGAGCGATCTGTTCGTCGGTCAATTCAGTCACAATTCGTTATCCCTTTCGTACCTTCGTCGATTGTCTGCCATTATAGACGAGGAAGTCCCGCACATGAGGGGGCTTTAGCCGAGCGGAAGGAGACGTCATGAAGCTGCTGGCAATCGCAGGGTCCCTGCGCGAGAACAGCTATAACCGGCAACTGGCCGAAGCGGCCGGAGCCCTGATGCGCGAGAAGCACCCGGAGGTCGGATACGGCATTCTCCGCTGGGAAGACGTGCCGTTCATGAACCAGGATATCGAGCATCCCGCCCCCGAAGCGGTGACGCGCGTGCGCGAGGCCGTTCGCGAAACAGACGGCTTGTGGCTGTTCAGCCCCGAGTACAACCACGCGATCCCCGGACCGCTGAAGAACCTCCTGGACTGGCTGTCGCGCCCCGTAAGCGCCACCGAAGCGCAGGTGCTGGCGGAGAAGCCCGTCGCGCTGGCCGGCGCGAGCATCGGCATGAGCGGCGCCTCGCATGCTCAAGATCAGCTCGTGGGCATGCTGAGCTTCCTCGACGCGCACGTGATGAACAAGCCGCGCCTGTGCATCCCCCATATCGCCACGCAGGCCGACGAGCAGGGGCGCCTCAAGCTGGAATCCTCGGCACCCTACCTCGAAGCCCAAGCCGACGCCTTCGTCAGGTTCGTCGAGCGCGAACAGGGCTAGCGAGGACCTCCCTCATCTTGAGCGCGTGTCGAGGGGACGGGGGATTTGACACACGAAGTCCCCTGGTGCGTCAAATCCCCCGTCCCCTCCACACACCCCTGGCACGCGATTCCCCGCCCCACTCCGGACGTGAAAGGACCCGGTTTCCCGGGTCCTTTCGTCAGTGCCGAAGCTGGAAGCTTACGCCTTTTCGCCGTGCTTGAGGTCGTCCTCGCCCACGATGGTGTGCTTCTCGGGGTCGTACACCAGACCGCCGTGCTCTTTCCAGAAGAACATGAGCAGCGTCGGAGAGATGCCCTCGATGTTCGCCAGGTAGATATGGATGAGCATGAAGCAGATGAAGATGTACATCATGAAGTAGTGGATGATGCGCATCGACATGAGGCCGCCCACCAGATCAGTGCCTGCCGCAAAGAACGCCCAGTTCATCGTCGGAGCCCACAGGGCGAGACCCGTGTAGAACATCACGATGATGAGGATGGGGATGGCCAGGTAGCTGATCTTCTGAGGCACGCCGAGCTTGGCGCCCAGCGGGTGATCCTTCTTGAAGAACAGATAGTAGCGAATCCACGCGCCCAGCTGGTGACGGTTGTCAGCCTGCGGCAGCCACGTCTTGTAGTCCGTGACCTGGTAGCGGGTGCCGCCATCCGGCGCGGACTTCACGAAGAAAGCCATGATCACGCGGACGATGCAGTTGATGAACAGCACGAAGCCCAGGAACACATGAACTCCGCGGGCTATGCCCATGAAGCCGCCCCAGAACGGGAAGTGGATGCTGAAGCCCGTGATGATCAGGAGGATCATCGCAACAAGGTTGATCCAGTGCGTGATGACGAAGGGCATCGGATGCGCTTCGCGGTAATGTGCCAAGTGCGCCATGTTACTTCACCCCCCAAGGGCTCGTGACGGTCTCGAAGCTCTTGCCCGTCGCCGGCTCGGTGATGTGCACCGCGCAGGCCGTGCAGGGGTCGAAGCTGTGCACCGTGCGCAGCGCGTTGATCGGCTTCTCGATGTCGCCCACCGGGTTGCCGATAAGCGCCTGCTCCATCGGGCCGTGCTCGCCGCTCTCGTTGATGGGAGCGAGGTTCCACGTCGTCGGGATGATGATCTGATAACCCTCGATCTTGCCGTCCTTGATGCTCTCGGAGTGGTAGAGCGCGCCGCGCGGAGCCTCCCAGAAGCCGTGCCGGCGCGTGATGGTGGACGGCTCGCGGAAGTACTCGCTGTCGCCGCTCTTCAGCGCCTCGATGAGCTCGGCAACCCAGTCCTTCATGAGGCCGGCGATGTAGAGCGTCTCGATCTGGCGAACGGCGGTGCGGCCGAGCGTCGACTGCGCGACCCCGATCTGCCCGGGAGCGCCGAGCGCTTCCAGAAGGCCGTCAACCTGCTCGACCACGAACGGCACGTTGCGCTTGTACGCGGCCAAGACGCGGGAAAGCCCGCCAGCCTCGTAGGGCTTGCCGTCGTAGGCGGGGCACTTGACCCACGTGTAGCGGTCCTCGACGTTGTACTCGGTGTACTCCGGCTCGGTGACGAAGTACGGCGACGTGTACGTGGCATCGCCCTTGTACCAGGAGCGGCCCATGTACTCGGTGATGAGATTCTCCTGCACGTCGGAGAGGTTGAGCTTGTCGTCGATGACGCCCATGGGCAGGTAGCGGTTCGCCATCTGCTCGGTGTAGCTGGCGTAGTCGCCCGGGCCCTCGAACACGCCCCAAGCCACATAGCGGCCGCAGCCCTTTCCCCAGTTCAACGCATCGATGTAGTACGGCGCGATAGCAAGGGTGTCGGGGATCATGGTCGACTCGACCCAGTCGTAAATCTCATCGGCAAGGGCTTTCAACTCGTCAAGCTTCTGATCGGTGGGCACGAAGGCCGTGCCGCCCGGTACCAGCGTCATGACGTGCGGCATCTTTCCGCCGATGATAGCGGAGATCTGCGAAGCCTTGGCCTGCATCGTCAGCGCCTCAAGGTAGTGAGCCGTGCAGATGAGGTCGAGCTCGGGCGGCAGCTGGTAAGCCGTGCCGTCCTCCGCGTCGAACCAGTTGCCGGAGAAGATGGACAGCTGGCCGTTGTCGGCGAAATTCGCCAGACGCTCCTTGAGCGCGACGAAGTCGCTGTTCATGGAGGTGCCTGCAGCCTGAGCAAGGTCGTAAGCGTCCGCCGGATCGGCCTTGAGGGCGTTCAGCGGGTTCACGTAGTCGAGGGCAGCCAGGTTGTAGAACCACAGGATATGGCTGTGCAGGAACTGCGCGCCTTCCAGCAGGTTGCGGATGATGCGCGCGTTGTTCGAGATCTTGATGCCGTAGGCTTTTTCGGCCGCGATAGCGGACGAGTGGGCGTGGGACACCGGGCACACGCCGCAGATGCGCTGCACGATCTGGGCAGCATCCTCGGGCGTGCGGTTCTCGACGACCATCTCCATGCCGCGGAAGCAGCCGCCGGACACCCAGGCATCGGAAACCTTGCCGTTGGTCACTTCCATCTCGACGCGGAGATGGCCTTCGATACGGGTAATCGGGTCGATGACTGAACGAGTCATAAGGGCTTACCTCCCTTCTTTTTTGTCGTCGTTGTTAAGGTCGGCCTCGTCGTACTTGCCGATGGACTTGTCGGGATGCTTCGCGTCCCAGCCGCGCACCTTCTCGAAGTCGGCGCCGCCGTCCATGCGGCCGGTGATCTTCATGCCGAAACCGTGCACCACGAGGGCCGCGGCAAGAATGCCGGTGATGCCGAGCGCGATAGTGCCGGGCTGAACCATCCAGTCGCCGATGCGCAGGTCGCGATGACGCTTGTAGAACGGGGTGTTGACCTCGACCCAGTTATGGCCGGGATCGTTCGGGTTGGCCTCGCAGCATCCGATGCAGGGAGCGCCGGACTGCACGCACCAGCTGCGACGGTTGTTCCACATGGTCACGCCGCAGTTCGCCTTCGTCTGAGGTCCGCGGCAGCCAAGCGGGTACAGGCAGTATCCCTTGGCCTCTTCCTCGGAGCCGAACTTGTACACGAACTCGCCGTTCTCGAAGTGGCCGCGGCGCTCGCAGTTGTCGTGGATCGTCTGGTCGAAGATGCCGGCAGGCTTGTCCTCGCTGTTGAGCGCGGGAAGCTTCTCAAGGAAGATCACGTCCGCCAGCACGGCCACGAGCCACTCGGGGTTGGCCGGGCAACCGGGAACGTTCACAACCGGCGTGTTGATGCCGGCCTTCTTCAGGAACGCCTGCACGCCGAGCGCGCCCGCCTGGTTGGGATGAGCGCCCATCCAGCCGCCGTTGACCGCGCAGGAACCCAGCGCGACTACGGCGTTGGCTTTCTCGGCAGCCTCGATCAGATGCTCCGTACCGGGCTTGTCGGCGACGCGCAGAGCCTGGCCGCCCCAGCCTTCCAGCACAGCTCCCTCGTACACGAGGATGTAATTGCCGGCCTCGATCGTCTGCTCCTTGGCCTCCTCCATCGACCAGCCGGCTGCCGCCGACAGGGTCTCGGAGTAGTTGAGCGAGATCATGTCCAGCACGATCGAAGCCGCATCCGGCGTCTCGACCTGCGCAAACGACTCGGTACAACCCGTGCACGACGCGCCCTCGATCCAGATAACCGGATACAGCTTGCCCTTCGTTGCGCCGATCACGGATTTCTCGAGGGCCTGCGCCACGCGCGGCGCAGCGAGCTCGGACAATCCGGCCGCGACCGCAACGGCGCCGCAGAGCTTCATGAAGCTGCGGCGGCTGACGCCGCGCGCGGAAAGCATGTTCTGAAACTCTGAAACTGTGGCCTCTGTTTCCATGTGCACACCTCCTCAGGTGCTCTCGTCTTCCAATGCTTGCTGATTCAGTATTTTCCACGACTCCAGAATTAAAACGCACAGCGAGGGCGCGAGCGCAACGTTTGACCCGCAAGTGGCTGAAAAATGTTACGCATCAACATCCACGTAACATGAGTTATACACTTGATTAGCTACTTTATGCATTTTCATGCAGGGTGATACTTTTTTCGCCCCTCTCTATGCATACCGCTAACAGGTGAGAACTCCCGTTGGTTTCTCGTTCACCGCCGTTCATCTTGTCGTGAAGACGGGTATGATAGCACAAGCACGAATAACCGAGAACCCCGATAGAAGGATTGGACCCATGGCTTCAACCGAACCCGTATTCGCCTACCTCGGCCCTGCCGGAACCTACACCGACGAAGCCGCGCGCGCGTTCGCAGCCCGCCTCGGCATCGACGAGCCGAACCTGTTCGAGTGCGCCTCGTTCGACGAAGTGTTCGACTGCGTCGATCGCGGCAAATGTGAGTTCGGCGTGGTGGCGAAGGAGAACTCGCTCGAAGGGTCCGTCACGGCCACGCTGGACAACTTCTCCTTCAAAAGCTCGGCCACCATCCTCGGCGAAGAGGTCATCGACATCCACCACTGCCTCGTCATGCATCCCGACGCGAAGATCGAGGACGTTGCCACGGTGGCCTCGCACGCCCAAGGGCTCGCGCAGTGCCGCCGCTTCCTGAGCGAGCGCCTACCGGGCAGGTCCACCATCACCACATCGTCCACCGCCGAGAGCGCGCGGCTGGTCATGGAGAACCCGCGCGTCGCGGGTATCGCCAACGCGTTCGCGGCCGAGCTGTACGGCGCGCGCGTCGAGGAGCGCGAGATCGAGGATCATTTCGGGAATCAGACGTCGTTCGCGCTCATCGGCCGCCAGGGGCATCCCCCGTGTTCACCGGCGATCGCTACAAGACCTCGCTCGCCCTGTTCTTGCAGGTGGACCGCGCGGGCACGCTGAACATGATCCTGTCGGAGTTCGCCTACGCGGGCATCAACCTGTCGATGATCCAGTCGCGCCCTACCAAGCAGGCGCTCGGCGACTACATGTTCTTCATCGAGTTCAAGGAGAACGTGAACGACCTTGCCGTGCAGACCGCGCTCAACTGCCTGCGCCTCAAGCTGCGCGAGGTCAAGGTGCTGGGAAGCTACCCTATTATGTAGGGGCCGACCGTCGTCTTGAGCGAGCGCGCCCGGTTGCCATCCCGACCGGAGCGCCGTCTCGTCCGGCTCTCTAGAAGGCTATGATCCCCAGATGCTCCAGCAGGATCTTGAGGCCGATGAGGATGAGGACGATGCCGCCGACGACAGTGGCGGGCTTCTCGTAGCGGGCGCCGAAGCGGTGGCCCACGGCCACGCCGACGATGGACAGGGCGAACGTCGTCACGCCGATCAGCCCCACGGACGTGAGGATGTCCACGCGCAAGAACGCGAACGTGATGCCCACGGCCAACGCGTCGATGCTCGTGGCGACGGCGAGCATCACGAGCTCGCGCAGGTCGAGCTTACCGTCGGCCGGGCAGGACAGCTCCTCGTCGTCCTCATGGAAGGCGTCCCACAGCATTTTCCCGCCGATGAGGGCCAAAAGCACGAAGGCGATCCAATGATCCACCGGCGTGATGAACTGCTCGAACTGCGTGCCCAGCGCCCATCCGACAAGCGGCATGAGCGCCTGGAAGCCGCCGAAGAACAGCGCGACGACCGTCGCCTGGCGCAGGTTGAGCCGCTTCATGCACAGGCCTTTGCATACCGACACGGCGAACGCATCCATCGACAGGCCGATCGCCAGCAACAACAGCTCCACGAATCCCATGGGTTTTCCTCTCGTCCGCTTGCCGCCCCCTGGCCGCCCCGCACTCCACGGTTTAGGCATAAAAATACCGGCGTGCGCGCCGGCTGCATGATGAGCGGTGCGACGCGTGCGCCACACCGCGAGTCTTGTCGTTTAAGGTTGCGCCAGCTTCGAGCGGAAGCAGCATGTTGACGCAGCCACCTCGTTCAAGGCCGACTACTCCCCCACGGGATGCGGCATATTCTAACACATGAAAGTCAAGAATCGTATGCAAGAATCATGCAAGAAACGCTATTTCGCGCACAAGAAACTATCGAGGAGCAATGCGTACGCGATTGAATAGGGAGAGTCCGCCCGGCGGCACTCGGTAGGTCGCGCGGCGCGCTGCATAGATTCAGCTCGCTCGACCATGCGCTCCGATCGCGGCGGGAAGCCCGGCGAGATTGGGCGCGAATCAGCCCCCATGACAATCTCGAGACCTGTTTTGCATGCCGTCCGATCAGGATCACGTGCAAAACCCCAGGTGGGTACTATTCAGCGAGCTCTCGTAACCTGATTCCGCCGTCAGGATTGCCATGGGTACCGTTTTGCGTCCAAAGCGCTCGAAAACGCCGCCCTGCAAGAAAAGGATTCGACCGCATGCCATCCCAAGCGCGGACCGGAACCGGAGGAGGGCAAAGAATGCAACCTCCCGCCGCAGCGGGCCCCGTCAGGCGAAGAACGCGCCGCCCTCTCGGCGGAAGAAGCCTTCGGACACGAGGTCGGCCACAATGGACTCGAACGTGGCCGCATCCACGCCGTCGCGCCCGGCGGCGCGCTCGAAGGCGTCCAGGCGCTCGGCCAGCTCGTCGGCGCCGATGCCCGGCTCGGCCAGCACGACGCGCGCGCGCTGCGGCCGCGTCTGCCTGCCGCCGCGCAGCCGCGAGGCCGAGCTGGCGCGCGTAGTGGGCGCTGCGCCGCGAAGGGTTCGCCACGAGCGTCTTGAGGTGCGCGCCGTAATCGAGCAGCGCGTAGTACCAGGCCCGGGCGTCGTCCTCGGGGCAGGTGGACGCCACGAGCGGCGCCAGCTCGCGGTCGGAAACCTTGTCGCGGTCGGGGAACAGCTCGTGCAGGAACACCGTGCGCACGTTCGTCTCGATGTACACGGAGGGGCGGTTGTAGGCGAACGCCATCACGCCCGCCGCCGTGGCCGGACCGATGCCCGGAAGCGTTTCCAGCTCCTCAGCCGTGTCGGGCAGCAGCCCTCCCCGCTCGGCCGAACACGTCTCGGCCGCCCGCTTGAGCGCAAGCGCACGGCGGTTGTACCCCAGCCCCTGCCACTGCGCCAGCACGTCGGCCGTGCCTGCGGCCGCCAGGGAGTCGATGGTGGGAAACAGCGACAGGAAGCGCGTCCAGTGCTTCTCGACGCGAGCCACCTGAGTCTGCTGCAGCATGACCTCGCTCACCAGCACGGCGTACGGGTCGTCGATGTAACGCCAGGGCAGGTCGCGATGCAGCCGAGCGCCCTCGCGGCGCACAAGCTCCACGAACTCGTCGCGCCCGAGCGCCTCGGACGGCCACGCAATCGAGCCGGAACCCGCTATGCGCACGTATTCGCACGCGCTCGCGTCGTCGGCGTCGGGAGCCTCCGCGGCAATGCGCGGCGTGGGCGCGGCGCATTGCGCAGCGCAGCGGACGGCGGCCGGAACCGCGTCTGCGTCCTTCGCCTTCGCCATAGCGGCTTCCACCACCGGATGCGACGCCCCCTGCTCGATGAGGTCCTTGAGCGTGATAGCGCCGAAGTAGGCGTTCAGCAGCCGATCGGCTCCCTGCCACAGCTTGTTGTAGGCGCAGTCCTTCTGTTTGTCGCAGTAAGCGGGATCCATCACGCACAGCGAGATGCTCACCGGCCCCTGAACCGCCTCGAGCACTTCCAGCAGGGTCACGGCGGCCGGATCGCAGTTGAGCGCGAGCCCGCCGCGGGCGCCGCGCACCGTCTTGATGAGCCCGCCCTTCACCAGATCGTGCTGGATGCTGCGCGCGAAGGCGTAGGGAATGTCCTCCTGCTCGGCGATGTCGGACACCGACACGTAGGAATCCCCGCTCTTGTAGGCGGCCCTCAGTATCCGGCAGGCGTAGTCGCAGCGGCGCGTGACGTCCATTAGTTTCCCTCTTCCCCGTCGAGCAGGTCTTCCAGATGCTCCAACTCGCGCCTGAAGTCGTTCACGACCGCCTCTTCGAGCGCGCGGTACTCGTCGGAATCGAGCGGCTGGTAAGCCGCCAGCTTGTCGTACAGGTTGTCCGCCGTCACCGGCAGGTAGCGGCGCGCGACGAGGCTGGCCTTGTAAGCCTCCTCGATGGCCTCGCGTGCGGCCATGTACATATCGTAGCGCGGCATCTGCGCTGAATAGCGCACAAGCGATGCACGGTCGATGCCGCGCAGGGACGGATGCTCGCGGGCTATCTCCATCCAGATGTCGTCGCGCTCGGACACCGTGGGAAAGTCGATGTCGATCACCGACAGCGGCTCCAGGAGGTCGAAGAAGAACGGGTCGATCTCCCCCGCCTCGGACGAGGAGGCCAGCACGAACACGTCGGGGTTCTCCACCGCCGAGCGGATGAGGCTGATGGCCTCGCGCGCGCCCCGCGACAGGCTGGCCATGATGAACCCGCCCAGATCGTCGCCGGCCGACTCCACCATGGGCGACATCCACAGATCCAAGTCCTCCAGCATGAGCACGCCAGCGCCCTCGAAGGCGTTGCGCGCCGCGTTGAGCTTCGGCTGGCGGTCGGCCTGCGCCATGACGCACAGCACCGGCATCCCCTGAAGGTTCTCCTCCATGTGCATGCGGATGGCCGGCAGCCCCAGCTCGCCCAGCGTGGCCGCCATGAATCGGTTCGCGTCCTCGCGCGCCGGAGAACGGAACAGCAGCGCGTCGGAGGCCGGCATGCGGTCCAGGCCGTGGCGCGCGTTCAGCAGCTCCACCAGCTCTTGGAAGCGCTCGTCGTGCTGCATGCCCACCCCGAAGTCGCGCATGAGCTTCACGGTCTCGTCGTAGCCCACGAGCTCGCGATACGTTATGTTCTCGAGGGACGACACCACCGCATGAGCGTCCGCGTCGTCGCCGCAAGCCTGGATGGCCTCGGCGAGCGACTTCTGCACCTCGGAGACGGACGGGGCCTTTTCGCCCTCCTCGCCGCCCTCGTCCGCCGCAGCACTCTGAGCGGCCTGCGGCGCAGCCTCGGCGACGCACGCCGAAGACGGCTCGGTGACGTGCTCCACCCGCATGAGGCGCGCGGCATCGAAGCCCAGGAAGTCCTGGGAGATCATGTCGGTCATGTCCTCCAGGTCCTCGCGCGAAAGGCCGTACTCCTCCAGCTTGTCGAGCGCGAGGCTCTGCAGCTGCTCGGCGCAAGCCGCGGCCTCGTCCGAGGACAGGTAGGGCTCGAGGCGCTCGAACGCGTATTCGGCGATGGAGCGCTCCTTGAGCTTGCAGGCCAGCTGCCAGGCCTGCTTCAGGCCCTCGAGCGCCGCTTCGTCGACGGCGGAGCCTTCGCCGTGCTGCGCGCGCTCGAACGCCGCCAGATACAGATGCATGCCGAGGACCGCGTCGCCCGAAGCGCACGCCTGGGAAGCGAGCCGCAGGTACTCGGTCGAGGAATTGCTATGCTCGTCGTTCTGGCTGGGCGAGCTGTTCGCATCGTTCTCAAACATGGACCCAACCTCCTTTTCGATGTGATCGCACGTCGCGAGAAAATGACTATGTCCAGGTCACATTTTACCCAAGAAGAAAGCCCCGCATAGGTCGAACCGCAAAAACCCCAAAACGTAAGCAACCCGAACGGGTATGAGCGCAAGGCTCTACCAGTCGAGGATCTCCCAGCCCTTTTCGCGCGCGGTGCGGGCGAGCGGCCGATCGGGCGACACGGCGCGAGGATGCTCCGCGGCCGACAGCACGGCGCGGTCGGAATGATGGTCGCCGTACGCGTAGGCGAGCTCCCAGTTGCCCGGCCCGAAACGGCTGTCGCCGAAGCGGCGCACGGCGGCCAGCTTCTCCTCCCCCTCCACCGGCAGACCCTCCACCGCGCGGGTGTAGGTGCCGTCGGTGGCCACGCTCATGCGCGTGGATATCTGGTTGTCGAACGGATGGTGCTCCATGGCGCGCAGGATGATAGGCTCGAACGTGGCCGAGATGACCACCACGGTGTCCCCCGCCTCGGCGTGGGCGCGCATGGCGGCATCCGCCTCGGGCCTGAACAGCGGCGCGATGCGCTCGTCGTAGAACTCGGCGAGGAAGGCGTCCACCTCGGCGGCGGGCTTGCCCTCGAACGCCGTGAACACGAGACCGCGCACAGCCGCCTCGTTCTGCGGCAGGCGCAGCTTGTAGGCGGCCGCCCACAGAAGGATGCGGAAGACGACTCGCTTCTTCAGCATCTTGCGACTCAGAAGGTGGCTGACCAGCAGCACGGGCGAGTTGCCCGCGATGCTGGTGCCGTCGAAGTCGAACACGGCAAGGCGCGCCTTGCTTTCAGGCGCGCCTTGCATCTGCGCTGATGCGCTCTCAGTTCCCGTTGCGGGCATACGTCGCTGTTCCCATTCCCTGAGCGAGGGGGCGAAGACGCGCCCGTATGCGCTAGTCCTCCACCTCGTCAATCGTCTCGGTGAACTGAGAATTATACAACTCCGCGTAGAAACCGCCAAGCGCCAGCAGTTCCTCGTGCGTGCCCTGCTCCACGATGTCGCCGTCGCGGATGACGAGGATGAGATCCGCGCTCTTGATGGTGGACAGGCGATGCGCGATGACGAACGAGGTGCGCCCGGCCATGAGGTTGTCCATAGCCTTCTGGATACGCTCCTCGGTGCGCGTGTCCACCGAGCTGGTGGCCTCGTCGAGGATGAGCATGCGGCGGTCGGCCAGGATGGCGCGCGCGATGGTCAGCAGCTGGCGCTGGCCCTGGCTGATGTTGCTGGCGTCCTCGTTGATCTCGGTGTCGTAGCCCTGCGGCAGCGTCTGGATGAAGTGGTTGACGTAGGCCGCCTTCGCCGCCGCCTCCACCTCCTCGTCGGTGGCGTCCAGCTTGCCGTAGCGGATGTTGTCGCGGATGGTGCCGTGGAACAGCCACGTGTCCTGCAGCACCATGCCGAACAGGCTGCGCAGATCGTCGCGCGCGAAATCGCGGATGTCCGTGCCGCCGATCTTGATGCAGCCCGACTGCACGTCGTAGAAGCGCATGAGCAGCTTGACCATGGTGGTCTTGCCGCGCCCGTGGGACCGACCAGCGCGACGGTCTGGCCTTCCGACACCTGGGCCGAGAAGTCCTTGATCACCGGCTTCTCCGGATCGTAGCCGAAGCGCACGTGGTCGAACTGCACGTTGCACTCCACGTCGGCGGTACGGGCGGTCGCATGGTCGGGCTCCTCCTCGGGCGCGTCGAGGAACTCGAAGATGCGCTCGGCGGCCGCGGCCATCTGCTGCAGCACGTTGGACACCTGCGTGAGCTGGGTGATGGGCTGCGTGAAGTTCTTCACGTACTGGATGAACGCCTGGATGTCGCCCACCGTGATGATGCCCTGCACGGCCAGGAAGCTGCCGGCGATGGCGACGGCCACGTAGCCCAGGTTGCCGACGAACGTCATGATAGGCTGCATGAGGCCGCTGAAGAACTGCGACTTCCACGCCGACCCGTACAGCTTCGCGTTCGTCTCGTTGAAACGGTCGACCGTGCCGTCCTCGCGGTTGAACGCCTTCACGATGGCGTGACCCGAGAACGTCTCCTCCACGATGCCGTTGATCTTGCCGAGCGTGCGCTGCTGCGCCACGAAGTACTTCTGCGAGCGCTTCACCACCACCATGATGAGCACGATGGAAACCGGAAGAATGACCACGGTGATCAGCGTCATGAGCGGGTTGATGGACAGCATCATGATGAGCACGCCGACGATGGTGGTCACCGACGTGATGAGCTGGGTGACGCCCTGGTTCAGGCTCTGGCCCAGCGTGTCCACGTCGTTCGTGATGCGCGACAGGGTGTCGCCCACGCTCGTGCGCTCGAAGTAGCCCATGGGCATGCGGTCGATCTTGTCGGCGATGGCGCCGCGCAGCTGGTAGCACGTGCGCTGCGAAACCGAGCTCATGATCCAGCCCTGCACGAACGAGCATGCCGCGGACAGCAGGTACAGGCCCAGCGTGAACACGAGGATCCGCGCGATCGCGTCGAAGTCGATGCCGCCCGAGCCGTCGATCTTCGCCACGATGCCGTTGAACAGCTCGGTAGTGGCCGTGGACAGCACCTTCGGCCCCACGATGTTGAAGATGGTGAGCCCACGGCGAATACGAGCACCACCACGATGGCCGCCTTGAAGCGACCCATGAAGGCGATCAGCTTGGCAAGCGTTCCCTTGAGGTTCTTCGCTTCTCGCCGGGCATCATCGCGGCCCGCCGGACCCGTGGCCCATGGGTCCGCGGCGAGGTTCCTGCGCCTGGGCGTTCTCCTGCGCGCTCATGCCGCATCACCTCCGTTCAGCTCGGCTTCCGACAGCTGGGACATCGCGATCTCCCGATACTCCTCGCAGGTTTCCATCAGCTCCTCGTGCGTGCCCTGGCCCACGATGCGGCCGTCGTCCAGCACCACGATGCGGTCGGCATGCAGCACCGTCGAGATGCGCTGCGCCACGATGACCACGGTCTTGCCGCCCAGGCGCGTGTGCAGCTCCTGGCGCAGCGCGGCGTCGGTCTTGTAGTCGAGCGCCGAGAAGCTGTCGTCGAACAGGTAGGCGCGCGCCTCGGTGGCCAGCGCACGGGCGATGGCCAGGCGCTGGCGCTGGCCGCCCGACACGTTCGAGCCGCCTTGCGACACGCGCGTGCCCAGGCCTTCCTCCTTCGAGGCGACGAATTCCGACGCCTGGGCGATGTCGACGGCCTCCCTGATGCGGTCGACGGGCATCCCCTCGTCCGCGTAGGCCACGTTCGACTCGATGGTGCCTGAGAACAGAAACGCCTTCTGCGGCACGTAGCCCAGCTGCTCGCGCAGCGCCTGCTGCGTGACGTCGCGCACATCCACGCCGTCGATGGTGACCGAGCCCTCCGTCACGTCGTAGAAGCGCTCGATGAGCTTGATGACCGTCGACTTGCCCGATCCGGTGGAGCCGATGAGCGCCGTGGTCTTGCCGGGCTCGGCCGTGAAGTCGATGTGCTCGAGCACGCATTCCTTCGAATCGCCGTAGCGGAAGCTGACGTCGTTGAAGGCGATGGTCGCGCCCTCGCCCGAGCGGCGCAGCTCGGCGTCGCGGGCCTTGTCGGCGGCCGGGTCGCAGATGGTGGGCTTTGTTTCCAGCACCTCGTTCACGCGCTGGGCCGCCACGTCGGCGCGCGGCAGCATGATGGAGATCATGCCGATCATGAGGAAGCTCATGATGATGACCATCGCGTAGGTGATGAACGCGATGAGGTCGCCCGTCTGGATGGTGCCGTTGTCGATGTAGCCGCCGCCCACCCATACGATGAGCACCGACACGCCGTTCATGATGAGCATCATCAGGGGCATCATGAACGTCATGACGCGGTTCGTGAACAGCTGCGTCTTCATGAGCTTGGTGGAAGCCTCGTCGAAGCGCTTCTCCTCGTAAGGCTGGCGGTCGAACGCGCGGATGACGGGCAGGCCCGTGAGGATCTCGCGCGACACGAGGTTCACGCGGTCGATGAGGGTCTGCATGATCTGGAACTTGGGCAGCGCCACGCGCATCAGCACCATGATGAGCACGAAGATGACCGCCACGGCCAAGATGATGATCCAGCTCATGGCGAGGTTCGTGCGCGAAACCATGATGATGCCGCCGATGGCGAGGATGGGCGCGTACAGCACCATGCGCAGCAGCATGACGGTGACCATCTGCACCAGCTGGATGTCGTTCGTGCCGCGCGTGATGAGCGAGGCGGCCGAGAAACTTTGCACCTCGGCGTCCGAGAACGACACCACGCGGCGGAACAGCTTCGAGCGCAGCGTGGCGCCCACCTTCGCGGCCGTGCGCGAGGCGATGAAGCCCACGAGCACGGCGGCGACCATGCCGAGGGCGGCAAGCCCCAACATCAGAAGGCCGATGCGCACGAGGTAGCCCATCTGCATGTCGGACAGATTGTAGCCGAGCGACTCGTACTCAGCCTTGGCGGCGGCGATGGCCTGCTGGTCGACGATGGAGTCGCCCATGTCCCCCATATGCTGCTTGGCCTCGTCCAGCATATCGAGGATCTTCTGCTTGTCGATAGCGCCGGCCTCGTAGGCCTGCATCACCTGGTCGAGGTCGAGGTCGGGGATCTGGCTGGAATAATGGATGGCAACCAGCGGCAGGGCCACCATGCGGTCGAGCTCCTCCTGCTCCTTCTTGCCCTGGTCGTTGAGCTTGTACGTGCCGTCGTCCGTCTCGGTGTAAGCGTCGCGGAACGTCTGCTCGTCGTCGACCGGAAGCATCATAGCGATCTCGTCATGGGTCTTGGCCGTCATCTCGTCGGTGGCCGCATGCTCCACGCCGGACTGCTGGATGCCCACATCGACGATATCGGACGTGTAGTGCGGCAGCGCCAGGTCGGTGAACGCCTGCACGACGAGCAGGCACACGATGAGCAGCACGGCCACCTTGCAGTTCTTCAGATAGCGAATTATGCGCACGGCGCCTCATCTCCTTCCGCGCGGCTCTTGCACGTCGCCTCAGGATCCAGCTCGTGGAACTCGACCACTTTGCGCAGGATGCGAACGAGATGCCGCATGTCCTCGATACCCACGTGCTCCATGACCGCGTCCATGTGCTCGTCGCGCAAACGTCTGCCCTCGGCAGCGAAGCGCTCGCCCTCTTCGGTGAGGCTTACCGACACGGCGCGGTAATCGCCGCTTGCGCGGTGCCGCTCGATGAGGCCCTTCTCCTCGAGGGTCTTGAACGTCTGGGACAACGCGCTCGGCGTCGTGTGCGTCAGCTCCGCGACGCGACCCGGCCTGACGTCCTCGCACGTATGCTGAAGAGCGCTGACCGTCATCATCGTGCGCGCCTCGGACGGCGTCACGCCTTCGGGCGTTGGCGGCGTGAACCGCTCGCGCCGTGAGCGCTGCATAAGCTCGTACAGCTCGCGTTTCGTCTCATTGAACGAATCCGTCATCTCATCTTCCTTGCCTTCGATTCCTGTCGTATACAATTTAGTCGCTAAACTTTATCACTACTGTGAAATTTCACACCAAAATGTTTCCCTCATCACAGAACCTGCATGCGAACCCGGCGCACGCTTTCCCAAACTTTTTCAAATTGGGGTATTGCGCGAATCGGCGACACCCGGTAATATATTCCGCGCTGCAAAGCACGGGGTGTTAGCTCAGTTGGTTAGAGCGCCGGCCTGTCACGCCGGAGGTCGCGAGTTCGAGTCTCGTACATCCCGCCATCTGAATGCTAAGAACCCGCTTCGGCGGGTTCTTTTCGTATCGGGGAAATTCGTCATAATAATGATTGCGCAGCGAAGGTTCTTCCGGTAGAATAGCTTTCGCTGCAAAGCACGGGGTGTTAGCTCAGTTGGTTAGAGCGCCGGCCTGTCACGTCGGAGGTCGCGAGTTCGAGTCTCGTACATCCCGCCATCTGAATACAGAAAGCCCGCCGATCGGCGGGCGTTTTTTTTTTCTTGCTCGAAGCGGGCGCGGAAGATGCGACCCCTCCCCGTCAGCGAGCGGCGCGCTGTTCGGTGCGCATGACCGACAGCACGCGCAACGGCGCGGAGGCTTCGGGGGCTACGGCATCGGCTGCTTCGCAGCACGCGCGCAGCAGCACGTCGGGACGTAGCGAGCCCGTCGGCTTCGATTCCAGCGAGAACGTGGCCACGGCGCCGGACAGCTCCAGCTCCCCCACGAGGAAATCGGCCGTGCACAGCACCTTCTCCTTCTTCTTGCGCACCACCGTAACTTCGTCTGGCACCGGAAAGGTTGCGGGAGGGTGCGACAGCAGCGCGCGGTAGACGGCGATAGGGTACGCCGCCGATGCGGCCGGCGCGTGCGGCTCGATGTAGTCGCACGCCTTCACCATCAGGTCGGGCACGCTTGCGCGCTGCAGAGCCTCAAGCGCCTCGTCGACAGGCACGTAGCGCGTCATCTGCAGGTCTGCCAGCTCGTGCGTGCCGCCCACACCCACGGGCAACGCCGCGCCGAACGCGATCTTCATATGGGGCGAGAAGCCCTGGCTCACTGCGAACGGCAGGCCTGCGCGGCGCACCGCGCGCTCGAGAGCGCGCGGCCACTTCGAGATGAGACAGCTCGCCAGGCGTCCCTGCTTGCAGAACGTCATGCGCAGACGGAACAGGTTCGGATCAGGCATGGGTCGCCTCCTTTCCGGCGCCTCGCGCGCGCGGGATCCTCTGTCTCGCTTCGCTCTCCCAGGATGACGGAGGAGGCGTCGGCTTCGCCGCTTTGCCCGGGATGGCGAAGGAGCTCGGCTTCGCCGCTTCGTCCATGACGGCACGAGGGCTCGACCGCGTTCGAGCCGGACGCCACGCGGGGCTGGGCCAGCTCGTTGTCCACCCCGAGCGTCGGGCACGCGCCGCAGGCCGAGCAGTTCTCGAACGTGCAGTCGGGCGTCGTGCGGCCCTCGTCGGCCAAGCGGCGCTCGCGCGCCAGCCACCGCGTCGACACGCCGGTGGAAATATGCTCCCACGGCATGACGCGGGTCGTGGGATACGCCGTCTGCGCGATGGCGGCCGGGTCGATGCCCACCTCGTCCGCCGCCTCGCGCCAAGCGGCCTCTGCGAAGCACTCGGTCCACGCGTCGAAGCGCGCGCCTCGGCGCCAGGCGGTCTCCACCCACGCGGCGGCTTCGCGCCCCGCGCGGCTCATCACGGCCTCCACGAAGCTGGTGGCCGGATCATGCCAGTGCACGTCCACGGCGCGGTACTTCACCGAGTTGCGCAGCAGCTGCACGCGCCGCAGCGCCTCCTCGGGCGGGATCTGCCCGTCCCACTGGAACGGCGTCTGCGCCTTCGGCACGAACAGCGCGCACGACACGCTCATGCGCAAGGATCCGCGCTGCTCGGGAGGCGTGGCGGCCTTCATGCGGTCGTAGGCTCGCTGCGCGAGGCTCGCGATGCCCTTGATGTCGTCGTCGGTCTCGGTGGGAAGGCCTATCATGAAGTACAGCTTGCAGCGGCGCCACCCCGCCTTGAACGCGGCGTCCAACGCGCCGAACAGGTCGTCTTCGGTGACGTTCTTGTTGATGACGTCGCGCAGGCGCTGCGTCGCCCGCCTCGGGCGCGAACGTGAGGCCGCCCTTCTTCTGGCCGGCCACCAGCTCGGCCATGTCCACGCCGAACGAGTCGAGGCGCTGCGAAGGCACCGAGATGCGCACGCCCTTCCCGTCGCAGGCGCGGTTGATGCGCGTGAGGATAGAGGCGATCTGCGAGTGGTCGGTGGACGACAGCGACGTGAGGCTGACCTCGTCGTAGCCCGTCTCGGCCAGGCCTTGCACCACCGATTCCACCACGTTGTCGGCCGAGCGCTCGCGCACGGGGCGGTACATCATGCCCGCCTGGCAGAAGCGGCAGCCGCGGGCGCACCCGCGCAGGATCTCGACGTTCAGCCGATCGTGCACCACCTCGGTGAACGGCACGATGCACGGCTCCCAGCCAGGGCTTTCCGCGAAGCCCTCGAACAGGCTCTTCTCGATGCGCAGAGGCAGGCCCTCTTCCAAAGGCTCGATCCACGAGCCCGCTTCCTGCGCCTCGTCCTCGGCACGCCAGCGGTACAGCGACGGCACGTACCAGCCCGGCTCGTCGGCCAGCGCGCGCAGGATGTCGGCGCGCGCAGCGCCCTCGGCGCGCAGGCGGCGGACGACGGCCAGGCCGCGCGGCAAGGCCTCCTCCCCTTCGCCGATGCTGAACGCGTCGAAGAACGGCGCGTAGGGCTCGGGGTTGTAGGCGCAGGGGCCGCCCCCCACCACGAGCGGGTCGCTTTCGGCGCGCTCGTCTGCATGCAGCGGGATGCCTGCCAAATCGAGCGTCTCAAGCACGTTCGTAGCCGCCAGCTCGTGCGGCAATGTGATGCCCACGGCGTCGAACTCGGCGAGCGGCGCGCAGCTCTCTATGCTGAACAGCGGGATGCCCTCGGCGCGCAGCGTGTCGCACATGGCGGGCGCAGGAAGAAACGCGCGCTCGGCGGCCATCCCGTCGACGGCGTTCACCACGTTCACGAGGATGCGCAGCGCCTGGTTCGCCTGCCCCAGCTCGTAGGTATCGGGATACACCATGCAGAAGCGGAAGTCCGCTTCGGGCTTGTACACGCAGCCGAACTCGTGGTTGAGGTAGCGCGCGGGGCGCTCCGCAGCGGCGAGCAGCGGCTCCAGACGCGGCCAGAGATCCGTCATCAAACTCGTTTCCCTTCTTCGGTTTGCTTTAGCGGGAGAATCAGCGGACTTTGCCGGAAGCGAAGCGCGTGAGGGCGGCATCGCGCACCCCGCCGGCCGCCTGTGCCGCGCGCCCGGCGCGGTCGCGCACGGCGTCCATGGCCTTCGCCCCGGTCGCCTGCGCCTTCTGCGCAGCGCGCTTCGCGGCGGCCTGCACCACCTTGTCGCGCGCCGCGGCCACGGCGTCGGTGAGCTTGCCCAGCGTGGCTCCGTCCTCGTAGTACTCGATGGCCGCGCGCCCCATGGCGACGGTGCCCGTGTAGCCGATGGCGGCTTTCACGGCCCAGCCGAGCGCGGGTACGAACGCCACCAGCTGGCGCGCCACCGCGCGGCAGGCGAACGCGCCGCCCACGAGGGCCGCAAGCTCCTTCACGCGCTCCATGTTGAGCTCTTCTCCGTACGCGGCGGCAATCATGAGCAGCATCTTCGCTTGGTTGAGCGTCATGACCGGCATGTCGGCGCCCGGAATGATGACCAGCAGGCCCACGCCGCGTTCTGCAGCGCCGTGGAGTTCACGGCTTCCAGCGACAGGGGCTTGCGCACGAACGGGAACGCCAGCGCGAACGCGAGGCGCTTGTCGTTGCACGCGGCGATCACCCAGCCGCCCATGCGCTCGCTGAGCGAGCCGACGGCGGCGCCGTCGAGAGCGTACGGCTCGTTCGGCGAACCGGCGCCCAGAGCCTGCACGGCCTCGGCGCCGCCCGCAGCGGCATCGGGCACCGGCAGCACAGCCGGCTCGGCCTTGGGGGGCTTGGGGAAGACGAGGTCGCCTGCGGGATGGGCGCGCCCTGCGCCTTCGCGATGTCGGCCACGAGAGCGGGCAGCGTGGTGACCACCATCACGGGGACGCCCGCCGCGCGAACCTGCGCCGCGTACTCCCCCACCTGCTCGTTCAAACCCGCCACGATGACGGCCATGTCGTCGCCCGAGAACGGCGCGAACGGGCGGCCGTCGAGGTACATGAGCGACACGCGGGCGTGCGGCGACGCGCTGGCGAACGCTTGGCGCACGTGCGCCTGCACGTCGCCCGGCGCGCTGTCGTCGAGGTAGACGCTCACCGACAGCGTCGTGCGACGCGCCTCGTCGATATTGGTGGCTTCGTCGATAACCGCTTTGATGTCAACGGGTAGCTGCATAACCGCCCCTTTTCCTAGCGTTGCTTCTGGATGTTGTGAGTCCATACCGAGCCGATCATGCCGAGCATGATGAAGTTCATCACCATGCCCGTCGCTCCGTAGCTCACGAACGGCAGGGGGATGCCCGTGATGGGCATGAGCCCGCAATCCATGCCGATGTTTTCAAGAATCTGGAACAACCACATGCCGACGACGCACATGACGATGGTCATGCCGAACAGATCGCACGAAGCGACGGCAATGCGAAAGCTTATCAAAACCAGGCCGGCATACAAGGCCAGCAGCGCCATTACACCTAAAAACCCCAGTTCCTCGGCCAGCACGCAGAAGATGAAGTCGGTGGGAGCCTCGGGCAGGATGCCCAGCGTATGCTGCGTTCCCTGGAACAGGCCCTTGCCGAACAGGCCGCCCGACCCGATGGCGATCTGAGCCTGCTTGAGGTTGTAGCTCTCGCCCGTGGGGTCGATGTCGGGATCGAGGAACACGAGCAGGCGGTTGCGCTGATATTGCTTGAGCAGCTTGTACTCGCCGGTGGAGTTGTAGATGATCTGGTCCACGACGAACACGGCGATGACGGCCGCAACGAAGGCCGCGAGGGTGATCAGCAGGTACTTCGGACGCGCACCTCCTACCACGAGGGCGACCGCGCCGATGCATAGGTACACCAGGCCCGTGCCCAGGTCGGGCTGCGTCATGATGCAGGCGAACGGCACCAGCATGAGGCCGAGGGCCTTGACGTACTCGCGCGGGTCGTCCAGCCTGCCGCCGTAGCGCGCCATGATGCTGGCGTCCAGCAGGATGACCGTGATCTTGGCGAACTCGCCCGGCTGGACCTGTATGCCCAGCTTGAGCCACGACTGCGCGCCCATGCCCGCGTCGGTTCCCAGCCCCGGTATGTGGGGCGAGAGGATGAGCGCCACGTTGACGATGAGGAACAGCATGGTGAAGTCCGACAGGCGGCGGTAGTCGAACCTCCAGACCAGCACCATGAACACGATTCCCAACGCGACGCCCGCCAGCTGGTTCGTGAACGAGTAGTCGCGGTCGTTGGCCACGGCCGACATCACGACGACGAGCCCGTACGACACCAGCAGCGCCACCACGAGGATGAACGGGATGTTGAGCCACGGGAAGCGTCGCGCGCGCGTGGCCTGCGCCACGATCTTGTCGGGCGCTTTCACTGAATCGATCTGCGGTAGCTGCGGCATAACGCCTCCTTTCCTCGCCTCGTCTAGTCGGTACGGCCGCCGGACGTCGCGGCGCCCGCGCCTTCGAGGACCTTGCCGGTGGCTCCGGCGATCACGCCCATGCCGGCGCCCGGATCCTCCGCGGACTCGCTGGCAAGCGCAGCCGCCAGAACCTTCGCGCCCAGCGGGGCCGCCACGGCCGAACCGCCGCCGCCGTGCTCGACCACGCAGGCCACCACGTACTGCGGATCGTCCACCGGCGCGTAGCAGGCGAACCACGCGGTGTCGGCCATGTTGGTGTACTCGGCGGTACCCGTCTTGCACGCCACCGTAGCGGGATCGATGCCCTGCTCGTTGAGCAGCTTCGACACGTCGGCGTTGTCGGTCGCCACGCCGTTGAGGGCGTCGCGCATGAACGCGAGGTCGGCTTCGGGAACGTCCAGCTCCCCCGCGGTCTCCACCTTGACCGAGGCGGCCACGTCGCCGCTGGCGTTGCGAACCTCCTTGAGCAAGTGGGGCTTCAGCAGCTTGCCGGTGGCGACGGCGCCGTAGGCGACGGCCACCTGCAAGGGCGTGACGAGAACGTAACCCTGGCCGATGATCATGTTCGTCATGTCGCCGCCCTTCCACACCGCCTCTTCGGGCGTGTTGCGGAAATGCTCCAGTTTCCATTCCGGCGTGGGAATGACGCCCACCGATTCGCCACCGAGATCGATGCCGGTGTAGCGGTCGAAGTGGAACTTCGCGAGGTAGTCCTGAAGGGCGGTCTGGCTGACCTGACCGTCCCGAGCCGCCTCGAAGAAGTCATGGGCGATCTGGTAGAACACGACGTCGCACGACTGCACGATGCCGCCGCGGAGGTCGAGCGTGCCGTGGCCCGAGTGCTTCCAGCACATCTGCTCCTGACCCGTGCCCCAGCCGTCCCACGAGCCGTTGCACGTCCACGTGCGCTTCATGTCGGCGAAGCCGTTGGCCAGCGCCGCGAGGCCCGTGAACGTCTTGTACGTCGAGGCGGCGGGATACGTGCCCGAGATCGCACGATTGAGCAGGGGCTTCTGAGCTTCGTTGGAATTGTACACGTCGTACACGTCGCTCGACACGGCGCCGATGAATTCGACCGGGTCGAACAGAGGGTAGTTCGCCATGGCCACGATGCCTCCGTCGCGAAGGTCCATGACCACCACCGAGCCCGCCACGCCGCTGCCCGTGCCGATAGTCCCGTTCTCAGGGGCGATGAGCGCGGCCAGCTCGCGGTCGGCCACGTACTGAACCGGCCCCTTGATGGCGAGGTGCACGTCCGAGCCCTTGGTTGGCTGCGTCTCGCTCACCACGCGCACAACGTTGCCGTCGGCGTTGGCGACCACCTTGCGCTTGCCGTGTTCGCCCGCCAGCAGATGATCGTACTGCAGCTCGATGCCCGACGCGCCCATGTCGTCGCCCAGCTCCACCTCGCGGCCTTCGCCGACGGTTTTCAGACCCTCTTCGGTGACGGGGCCCGTGTACCCCACCACGTGCGCGGCGAGCGCGCCGTAGGGGTAGTCGCGCACGTAGCGCTCCTCGATCTTGACCTTAGGGAACGCGTCGGAGTGCTCGGTGATGAAGGCGACGTCGCGAAGCCGCACGTCGCTCGCCACGACGCGCTGGCTCTGCGCGCCGGCCGTCGCATCCTGGATGCGCTGGCGCACCACGTTGTACGGCACTCCGAGCACCGCGGACAGGCGCTGCACCACGTCGCGGTCGTTGGCCACCTCCGCATCGGCCACCACGGTCAGCGACACGCGGTTCTTCACGAGCGGAACGCCGTTGACGTCGCAGATGTAGCCGCGCGGCGCGGGCGTGGAGACGGTGGCGTACTGGTTGTCGTCCGCTTTGCTGCGATACGCCTCGGACGACAGCACCTGCATGGTCCACAGCTTCGCCGTCAGCGTGCCGAAGATGCCCGCCGCCAGCACGCCCATGGCGACGAACCGCGACTTGAGGTTGTCGGCCGGGTTGGACGCCGGACGCTGCGCCGAGCCCGGGTGCGCCTGCATGGATCCGTTGACGCGACCGCCCGCGTTTCCGAGGCTCGATTTCACGCCCACCGAGCTGATTGAGCGAACGTCCTTCTTCACGCTCACGTTCGACGACTTCGCGTTGTTGCGCACGACGAACACGACGGATACCACGATGACGGCCACGACCAGCGTGGCGACGGCGGCGATGATGGCGGCGATCACGGCAAACGCCCCCTATCGCAGCCGGGGCGTGCGCGGTCCGCGGTCCTGAGCGCCGCTGGCAAGCAGACGCGCGATGATCGGATACAGCACGAGACCCACGACGCAGTCGTACAGCGTGCACGGCAGCGCACGGTACAGGAACGCGTCAACGGGGCTTGCCGACAGGCCCAGCCCGATGAGCAGCGCGCCGTACAGCATCTCGGCGGCGAACGTCGCGACGACGAAAATGGTCACCGGCATGAACAGCGTGTCGTTGTCGAGCACCGAGAACGCGCGCGATGCGATGAACGACACGATGACGAACAAGAACGCGTAGCCGCCGACGGGGCCCGAGCCCAAAAGGTCGCAGACGAGCCCCAGCGCAAACGGCAGCACGGGGCCGGCGTCGAGCGGGCGCGCGATAGCGACTACCAGCACGTAGGCCAGAAGGAAGTTCGGCTGCGCCGAGAACAGCGCGATGTTGGGGGCTACGACGATTTGCAGCAGCAAGGCGACGACCGCGCCTACGGCGATGACGACGCCTTCGCGTCCCAGGTTCACGATGCATCGCCTCCTTCGTTACCGTCGGCCTCGCCTACGGCGCCCACGCCGAACACCACAAGCACTTCTTCGAGGGCGCCCGTCGTGTCGTTCGGCGATACGATCACGCGCCTCGTGGACTCGCCCTGGCGGGTATCCACCTTCACGACGGTGCCGATGATGAGGCCGGGCGCGTAGCTGCCGCCCAGACCCGACGTGACCACCACGTCGCCAGGATTGACCACCGCGTCGGCATCGAGGTTTTCCAAATACAGCAGGCCTTCGAGAGACCCGCGCACGACGCCCTCCGCACGGCTCGACTCCACGCGCGCCGCGGCGCCGGAATCGGGGTCGGTGAGCAGGCGCACCTCGGCGGTATGCTCGCCCGCGCTGTACACCTGGCCGACAACGCCGGAAGTGCCCATGACCGTAAGGCCGGTCTCCACCCCGTCGGCCGTGCCCTTATCGATGGTGACCGCCTGGCTCCACGCCTGGTCGGGATTGCCGATGACGCGCGCTCCCACACCGTCGATCTCGTAGAGGTCCTTGAGCTCGAGCAGTTTCTGGAGACGTTGAGCCTCCTGCTTGTACTCATCGGCCTGGCTCAGCAGCTCGCGCAGCTCGGCGTTGCTCTCGCGCAGACCCGAGAGCGTGCTCTCGTCGGCCGTGAGGTTGCCGAAACCCTCGGCGGCATCGTTCACGCCCGCGCTTGCAGCCGCGCCGACGAACTTCAAAGGCGCAACTGCGCCGGACACGCCGCTCTGGACCGCGTGCAGCGGGCCGTCCTGGCCTTCGCGCGAGTACAACGTGACCAGCGCAAGCGAGGCTACGAGAAATGCGACGAGCAGAACTCGGCGCAGAAACACCGAGCTTCTCTGTTGGAAATTAAGCGTCATCGATAAGCCGGCTCAACCCTATTTCGAGCGCATGAGCGTCTGCTTGAGCGCCGTAGGCGTCTCGAGCACCTTGAGGCAGCCCATAACCACGTTCGTGAGCGCCGTCTCGCTCGTCCACACGGGAATCTCCAGCTTGTCGGTGAGATAGCGGTCGAGACCGGACAAGAGGCCGCCGCCGCCCGTCAGCAGGATGCCGTTCTGAATGATGTCGGAGGCGAGATCGGGGTTCGTTTTCTTGAACGTCTCCTTGATATGCACGACCATCTCCTCACAAGGCTGCACGAGCGCGGAGCGCACGTCCTCGGATTGGATGGTGACCTCCTTCGGCTGCTCGGTGATCACATCCTGGCCCGAGATAATCATGTCGCGCTCGCGACCGTCCTCGAACGGCAGGATGGAGCCGATCTTGATCTTGATGATCTCGGCTGTTCGCTCGCCGATCTTGATGCCCAGCAGGTCGCGCAGGTGCATGGCGATGGCCTCGTCCATGCGGTTGCCGGCCAGGCGCAGCGACGAGGAGGTGACGATGCCGCCGAGCGAGATGACGGCCACTTCCGTGGTGCCGCCGCCGATATCCACGACCATCGAGCCCGTCGGCTCGGTGACGGGCAGGTCGGCGCCCATGGCCGCAGCCATGGGCTCCTCGATGAGGTACGCCTGACGAGCGCCGGCCTGAACGGCAGCCTCGAACACCGCGCGCTTCTCCACCGAGGTTGCGCCGCACGGGATGCAGATGACGATGCGAGGCTTGGCCTGCCAGGGATACTTGCGCGGCGCCGCTTTGCTGATGAACGCCGAGATCATGGCCTCGGTCACGTCGTAGTCGGCCACTACGCCGTCGTGCAGGGGATGCTCGGCCGAGAACGCCTCGGGCGTATGGTTGATCATGTTCTTGGCTTCGTGGCCCACTGCGAGCACGCGATGGGTCGCCTTCTCGATGGCGACAACCGAGGGCTCGTTGACAACGATGCCCTCGCCCGGGATGGCGACCAGTGTATTTGCAGTTCCGAGGTCGATGGCCATATCCGTGGACATCTGGCCAGTCAGACCCGAGAACATGTCTAAAAAGGACATACAGGAAACCCCTTGAATCTCGATTCCAGGTGAAACCGAATTCTAGCACAGGCGTTGACGCGATGATGAAAATCCACGAGGGGCACACCCGCGCCTCCGCCTCTCCGCCCCTCTGTCTCGCCCTCGTCTCAGACCAAAAAAAGGCTGGAACCCGTAACGGATCCCAGCCTTTCCATCATAAGGGAACGAGACGTCAACACGTCCCTTTGTCTCAGTTTAGTGCACGCTGCAGCTGAGGCAGGGATCGTAGGCTCGCACGAGCTTCTCGATCTCGAGGCGCACGACGTCTTCCGCAGCCCCGTCGGCCACCAGCTTCTCGGCCAAAAGGCGCATGTCGGCTTCCAGGTTCGCCACGTTCTGCGCCGTAGGCGTGAGAATGGACGCATGCGTCACGCGTCCCTCGGCATCCAGCGTGAGGTCGTGGAACAGCGCGCCGCGCGGAGCCTCGGTGAAGCCCACGGCGCGCCCCGCCTTCACCTCGAAGGGCACGGGCAGGCTGGAGCTGGCGATGGCGCCCGGCTCGGCAAGCTTGCGGCACAGGTCGGCGCAGCGGTCGAGCGCATCCATGATCTCCACGGCCTGGGCCACGTTGTTCATGAACGGGTTCGCCTCAGGCGGGCGCAAGCCCGCCTTCGCGGCGGCCACCTTCGCGTTCTGCCCCAGGTTCTGCCACGATGCGTTGACGCGGGCCAGCGCGCCGGTGAAGTACGGGCTCTGCGTCTCGCGCACGCGCGCCAACAGAGCCGCCGAATGCGGCACCGCATGCTCCTCGATATGCTCCTGCACCTCGTTCGCATCGAAGACGATGCCCGCGTTCAGGAAAAACGCTTGGTCGGAGCATTCCACCGGGTAATAGTCGTCCTCCACCATGGCCAGCATGTCGCCGGCCGTAGCGATGTCGGGCACCTCGAAGCCGCGGAACAGATCCACCGCCTCAAGGGCGAAGTCCATCGCCGCATCCATCTTGTCTGCCAGCTCCAGATACTCGGCCGGCTCTATCTCGTGCGTGAAGCCCCCCACCACGGCGGTGATAGGATGGATGCTGCGACCTCCCACCTTCGTGCACAGCTCGTTGCCCAGCGCTTTGAGGCCCAGCGCCTGCTCGAACAGCTCGGGATCGGTCTGAGCCAGCGGGAACACGCTGGGCATGCCGAGGAAGTCGGGTGCGGCGAACACGAACAGATGCGACGCATGGTTCTGTAAATAGGAGCCGTACACCAGAAGCTCGCGCAGGGCGCGCGTGCGGTCGGTCACCTCCACGCCGAACACGCGCTCGATGGCCTTGAGGTCGGTCACCACGTGGCTCGACGAGCAGATGCCGCAGATGCGCGAAGAGATGTAGGGGATCTCCTCGAAGCGGCGGCCGCGCACCATGCTCTCGAACAGGCGGGCCGGCTCGACGACGTTCATCTCGACGGTTTTCACTTCCCCGTCCTCGATGACCACGTGCACGTTGCCGTGGCCCTCGACGCGGGCGATATGATCGACGTGAATCGCTGTTTTCGTCATAGAATGCGTCCTCACTCGCTGCCCGCAAGGGCGGGGTTCGTCTGGTTGAACATCTCGAGCGCCTGGTCGAAGTCGGCGACCGACACGCCGTAGCGCGCCACCGCCTCGCGCGCCGACGCCAGGTTCGCGTCGGGCGACAGCCCCCTGCACCCGTTGCACGGACGGCCCAGGTTAACGCACTTCGCGCCGCACCCGGCCGTGGTCACGAGCCCCAGGCACAGCTGCCCCTTTCCGAAGAAGCAGCTCGTCTCGTTGCGCTTGCAGTCGCCGCACATCGTGCGCGAGGGATACGTCTTGTTCGAGCCGTACAGCGCGCGCTGCAGCACGTCGATGAAGTCGTAGCTGTCGATGGGGCACGCACGCACCTCGAAGTCCACGTCGATGACGGCGCCCACCGCGCGCGGCGCCACCATGTCGCCGCAGGCCGACGGCACCCGATCGTACACCTGCCCAGGACGCTCGAGGAACCCCTCTGCGGCCATGCCGGGAATGCCGGCCGTCGTGGCGCACGCGCCCACGGCGATGATCGCGCCCGCCTTCTCGCGCAGGCTGCGCACCGTCGCTTCGGATTCCTCGGTGGTGACGGCGCCCTCGATGATGGCCACGTCGAAGTCCTCGGGCATGGGATCGCTCGAGGCCAGCTGCCAATAGCGCAGATCGATCTGACCGAGCACGTCCAGCAGGTGCGCCTCGGCGTTCGTGATCTGCAGTTGGCAGCCGAAGCAGCTGGCCAGGCCCACGACCACCACGCGCGGCGCGGACGGCTTCTCCTGGCAGGCTATGCAGTTTCCGTTCATGTCGCGCTTCTCCATCCTACATCGACCCCTGGATGTTCTTGGCTTCCCAATAGTTGAACACGGGCCCGTCGATGCACACGTACTGATGCCCGATCTGGCAGTGGCCGCACTTGCCCATGCCGCACTTCATATGGCGCTCGAAGCTCACGTAGATATGGTCGTAGCTGATGCCCTTCTTCCGCATCTCGTCGATGGCGAACCTATACATCACCGGCGGCCCGCACAGGGCGCCGAACGTGTTGGCGGCATCGATCTCCAAATGCTCGAAAGGCTTTGTGACCAGGCCGACCTCGCCGTCCCACGTGTCGTCGGGATGATCCACCGTCAGGTACAGGTCGAAGTCCTTGCGATGGCGCCACATCTCGAACTGCTGGCGGAACATCACCTCGGAGGGGTTCTTCGAACCGTAGATGATGGTGACCTTGCCGAACTCGGAACGCTCGTCGTGGATGTTGTTGATGAGCGAGCGCAGAGGAGCGATGCCGAGGCCGCCCGCCACCAGCAGGATGTCGTGCCCCTTCATGTCCTCGAACGGGAAGCCTCGGCCGAACGGGCCGCGCAGGCCCACGATGTCGCCGCACTGCATCTTGTGCAGCACCTCGGTGAAGTGGCCGGTGCGACGCACGCACAGCTCGATGAAGCCGCGCTTGGACGGCGAGCTGGATATGGAGATAGGCGCCTCGCCCACCCCGAAGATGGACACCTCGACGAACTGGCCCGGCTCGTGCGAGAACGCATCGCGGATGCGCTCGTCGATAAGGCGGAACTCGAACAGCTTCTCCGTCTCGGTGAGGTCGATGATGGACGTGATCCGCGCCGGCCAAGGCCGATACGGGTTCGCCGCCATCATCTGCTCGCCCGACAGGGGAGCCGCCTCGTCGAAGAACGGTTTGACCTGGACGGTGGACACCGCGCAGCTACTGGGCATCTTGCATCCCCTTCCTCTCGAAGAACTCGAGCACCTCGATGGGGTTGATGTTCGCCTTGCACGCCTTCACGCAGCGACCGCACCCCACGCACAGCATGCGGTCATGGTTCGCGAGGAACCCGTTGAGCTTGTGGTACATGCGATGCCGCACGCGGTTGCGCCCGTCGCCGCGGAAGTTGTGGCCGCCGGCCACCTGCGCGAACTGCGGCGCAGTGCACGCGTCCCACACGCGCTCGCGCCGACCCGCCTCGCCGGAGGGATCGAACGTGTCCTGGATGTCGAAGCAGAAGCACGTGGGGCACACCGCCGAGCACGCCGTGCACGACAGGCAGCGTCCGCCCAGCTCCTCCCAGAACGGGTCCTTATGGAACGCGTCCATGAGCATGGCCACGTCCTGGATGTCGGGAATAGCGTCGTTGAACGCCTCCTGGCGCCGACGCGTGGCGTGGCGGAACTCGATACGGTCCTCGTCGGTGGCCACGCGCGGGTTGCACGCCGCCTCGAGGATGTTCGCCGCCTCGACGCTGGATATGCTGACCAGGTACTTTCCGCCGATATCCTGCAAAAACAGGTCGTAGCCGAAACGCGCCTCGTCGGAGCCCCACAAATGGCAGAAGCACGTCTCGGAGGGCATGCAGCTGATCCCCACGATGAGCGTGGCGTTGCGCCGGGCGACGTAGTAGGGGTCGGGATAGCGGCCGTCCTTGAACACGAGGTCGAGCCGGTTCACCGCGTTGATGTCGCAGGCATGCGCGCCGAAGATGACGCGCGGCGTGATCTCGGCGGCGAAGTCGGTCACGCTGTTCGTGCGCGCGTCGAAGGACATGAGCGTCTCCTCGGGCGGCAGGAAGTACTTCTTCGGCGAAGCCATGGTGGTAGGATAGGCAAGCTCGATGTCGTCGGGCGATTCGATGGTCTCGAAGGCGTAGCCCTGGTCGCGCTTGACCGGAGCCACCACTTCGTAGGTTTCCATGAACGCCGACACGAGCGAGGGAAGTTCGAGTCAGCGTCGATGACTCGATAGAGCATGCTCACGTCCTTTTCTCGTCTGGTATCCCGCGCAACCTTCGTGCGCGAAGCTCCGAAAAACAAAAGCGCGCCGTCGCTCGAGCGAAAGGCTCGTACGCGGCGGCGCGCG